>ERZ772920.994-NODE-994-length-15180-cov-16.249983_pt1 | contig 15180 bp, 9 predicted proteins | sample MGYA00511469_ERZ772920 | MGnify/ENA primary metagenome ERZ772920 (study PRJEB29015, sample SAMEA2738069) | human oral metagenome | biome: human oral; feature: human-associated habitat; material: saliva | place: China | collected 2216 ... | reverse complement strand
TCTCGCGCGCGGCGACGGGGGAAGCGGTCAGGGCGGTCATACGACACCTTTCAACTGGGCCAACGGCCTTTAATTCAATACTTGAACGATATGCTGTGTGCCACTCCCTGTCAAGCACACCCGAGCACATCACAGGGGGCGAGCGCCACACCGGCGCTCGCCCCTTGAGACCCACAAACGGGAAAATCAGTGCGCGAAGTGGCGCGTCCCCGTCAGGTACATCGTGATGCCCGCGGCGTTCGCCGCGTCAATCGACTCCTGGTCACGCACGGAGCCACCGGGCTGAACGATGGCCTTCACGCCCGCGTCGATGAGCACCTGCAGGCCGTCCGCGAAGGGGAAGAACGCATCCGACGCGGCGACCGCACCAATGGAACGCTGCTCCGGTGCCTCGGCCACGACCTCGGACGCGCGAGCGCCGCCCGCGCTGTCCACGTTGGAGGCCGCCGCGTCGCCCGTCGAGCGCGAACCCAGCGTATTCGCGCGCTCGACCGCCAGCTTGCACGAGTCCACGCGGTTCACCTGCCCCATACCCACGCCCACCGAGGCGCCATCCTTGACCAGCAGGATCGCATTGGATCGCACCGCGCGCACCGTGCGCCACGCGAACTCCAGGTCCGCCAGCGTCGCCTCGTCGGCAGGAGCGCCAGCCGCGAGTGTCCAGTTCTCCGGGGAATCACCGGGCGCGTCAATATCGTCGCGCTCCTGGACCAGCAGGCCACCGCTGATCTGCTTGAACTCGTACGAACCGCGAGCCGGGGGCTCGACCTGCAGGACGCGTAGGTTCTTCTTCGCGGAGAGCACCTCGAGCGCGCCCTCCTCGTAATCGGGGGCCAGCACGACCTCGGTGAAGATCGGGACGATCTGGCGGGCCAGCTCCACGGTCACCGGGCGGTTCACGGCGATCACGCCGCCGAACGCCGACACGGGATCGCAGGCGTGCGCCAGGCGGTGCGCCTCGGCCACGTCGTCGGCCACCGCGATGCCGCAGGGGTTCGCGTGCTTGATGATCGCCACGCAGGGGCGCTCGTGATCGTAGGCGGCGCGCAGCGCGGCGTCGCCGTCCGTGTAGTTGTTGAAACTCATGGCCTTGCCGTGCAGCTGGCGCGCGTTCGCGATGCCCGGGGCCAAGGCCTCCTCGTCGAAGGATTCATCTTCGAAGGACTCGTCGATCTCGCGGTACACGGCCGCGCCCTGGTGCGGGTTCTCGCCGTAGCGCAGCGACTCCACGCGCTCGAAGGCGTCCGCGACGAACACGGGCATGCCCGAGGCCTCGCCCTCCTCGGCGACCTCCACCACGCAGTCCTCACCGGCCTGGTAGCCCAGCGACTCCAGGAACGCAGCATCCGAGGCGTCCAGGTGTGCTTCTGCGGCGTCATCCAGCGTCTCGCGCACGTCCTCAAGACCCAGCTCGTCGGCAAACCAGCCAGCAATCGCCAGGTCGTAGGTCGCTGTGTGGGCGAAAGCCTCAGCGGCCAGCACACGGCGCTGCTCGAGGGTGAAGCCCTCCCCCGCCACGGCCTCGGCGACATCCGCGTAACGCTCCGGAGAAGTCACGACCGCGACCGACGGATGATTCTTTGCCGCGGCGCGCACCATCGAAGGGCCACCGATATCGATCTGCTCGACACACTCGTCAAAGGATGCACCCGACGCAACCGTGTCCTGGAAGGGGTACAGGTTACACACGACCAGGTCGAACGCTTGGATGCCCAACTGCGCGATCTGCTCGCGGTGCGCCACCTTACGCTGGTCGGCCAGGATGCCGGAATGAATGAAGGGATGCAGGGTTTTCACGCGCCCCTCAAGCACCTCGGGGAAACCGGTCACGTCGTCAACCGGGGTAACAGCCACGCCCGCAGCCGCGATGCGAGCAGCCGTCGAGCCAGTGGAGACGATCTCCACACCGGCCTCACCCAGCGCACGCGCAAGGTCCTCCAGGCCCGTCTTGTCATACACGGAAATCAGGGCCCGCTTAATGGGGCGCACGTCGATGGGTTCCAGGTTGTCCAGGGAGACGGACATAGTTCCTCCAGGTTAAGAGCCAAACCCAGGCGCCCAGGCGGGCGACGCCTCGCGGGACATGCAGCCGCTCCCCGGTGGTGATCCACCCTCGCCAGTCGCGGCACCTCCCAGTCTAGTTCAGGCCCTCACCCTTCGTCCCCTTCGCCTCGGGGTCATCCGTGTCACCCTCGTCATCCTTGTCAGCGGGCTCAGCCCAAGCCACGCGCTTCTGACGCCTGACCCGCCGCTTCGCCGCCTTCACCGACTCAGCCCACGCCGCACGGTTCCTCCACGCGGCCCGCGACTTGTCAGGCTGAACGGCCTCAGCGGACTCAGCCCACGGCTCACCAACCTCCGTCGCGTCCGCCGACCCCGCGTCATCCCTGCGCTCAGCCCAGGCCTCGTCCCCCTCGATCAACGAGGCCGTGGCCGCCTCACGCGACGAACGCTCAGCGTGGCGGCGGCGCAGGGCCTCACCCTCGGAGCGCACGCGGCCCGCACTCTGCCCCACCAAAGCCAGCGTCGTCGGATGCGTGACAAGCGGCACGAGCATCGCCGGCAGCGCAACCTCCAAGAACAAATACAACGTCGACCGCCCCACAAGCGGCCCCATGAACGCCAAGCGCACCGACCCCATGCTCATCGTCGCGCTCCACATCCACAGCGCAACAATCGAAACAAACACAACCGAGGCCAGGACACCCTGTGCGCTCTGATGCAACAGGTGAGAACGCCGATACAAGCGCGCCGAGGCAACGCCACAAGCGATACCCAACACGACCGGCACAAAAACCACCCAGTTGCCAGGAGCCGTCTCCGGGACCGTCCCCAGCAGCGGAATCGGCGGAATCGGCCCCCCATCCACGACCGTCGGCGAATGCAGCGAATCCGTCGCCGTCATGAAACCCGCGCCCGACCACCAGGCCGCCGCCCAGGCTATCGCCGTGGGAGCAAACAGCGCCTGCGCGCCCACAATAAACGTCGTATCCACCAGCGACGAGGCGCCCAACAGCTCCTGGATGCCACTCGCACGACTCCAGCCCGCCACCAGCGCGACCACCGCCGCAGCGGCAGCCGCGACCACCGTCACCAGACTCACGAGGCCACCCATCTTGAAGCCACCAGAAATCCAATGCTGCATCGACGGGGCCTCAGAATCACGCGAATAACTGGACACCACGAACCAACCCGACCCGATGAGAGGAATCAGAATCGCGCCGACCGTACCCGTCCACCACTGCGAATGAACCCCCGACGTACCCGCCAGAAACCACGCGGTCAGGAGGAACCCAGGCACCGCAAACAACGCCGACGACCGCGGAAACCCCGTCGTCGTACGCAACAAAAGCCGCACGAGGAGGATCAACAGCGCACCAAAAAGCGTCGGAATCACACGGTAGGACACTCCCCCGGCCACCGACGTACCCCCCAGGGTCGCCACCCACAGATCACCGCCCAACGCCAGCGCATCACGCGGCAGCGTGTCACTCATCCACGTGTTCGAGCGCAGCGACAGGTAGACGACCATCGTCGTCACGGTCGTAATCGCCCACCCCGCGAAGGCCGCCTCCACGCCCGCGACGAGGCCACGCGCCCATCCCTTTGGGACCCTGACGCGAATGGTCGCTCGACCCGCCACATACGTGGTCGTCGTCCGTCGGGTGATCGGTACTTCTCTGATGCGCTCACTCACAGGCCAATGGTGACAGAATCGGCCCGGGGCCGCGACGCTGCGCGCCGACCCCGGGCCGATTCAAGCTGTGACGTTATCGCGAAAGGATCTCACGAGCGATCTGCGCCGTCTGCGAAGGAGTGCGACCCACGCGCACCCCCACGGCCTCGAGCGCCTCCGCCTTCGCCGCGGCCGTGCCGGATGAACCGGAAACAATCGCGCCCGCGTGGCCCATCGTCTTGCCCTCCGGAGCCGTGAAGCCAGCGATGTAGGCGACGACGGGCTTCGTCATGTTCTCCTGAATCCACGCGGCCGCGCGCTCCTCAGCGTCGCCGCCGATCTCGCCAATCATGATGACAAGATCCGTGTCGGGGTCCGCCTCGAAAGCAGCCAGCGCGTCGATGTGGATGGTGCCCACGACCGGATCACCGCCGATGCCCAGGCACGTCGTGAAACCGAAGTCGCGCAGCTCGTACATGAGCTGGTAGGTCAGCGTGCCGGACTTGGAGACGAGGCCGAGTCGGCCCGGACCCGTGATGTCCGCCGGGGTGATGCCCAGGTTCGCCTGCGCGGGCGAGATGATGCCGGGGCAGTTCGGGCCGATCAAGCGAACGCCCGCCTCGAGCGCACGCTCAACGACGATGGTCGAGTCCTGGACGGGGATGCCCTCGGTGATGAGAACAATCGTCTCAATACCCGCCTCGATGGCCTCCAGGGCAGCACCCTTCGCGAAGGCCGGAGGGACGAAGATGACAGAGGCGTTCGCGCCGGTGGCCTCGCGGGCCTCGGCAACCGTGCCGAAGACGGGGATCTCGACCTGGCCGTCGGTGACCTTGTCCGCGCCCGGGCCGTAGCCCTGCACGTCAAAGGTGACGGTCGTGCCGGCCTTGCGCGGGTTCGTACCACCCACGATGGCCGTGCCGGCGCTGAGCATACGCTGGGTGTGCTTGCGGCCCTCGGCACCGGTCATGCCCTGGACGATGACCCGGGTGTCAGAGTTGACGAAGATAGTCATGGGTGTTCTCCTGCGGTTCTCGGGTCGTTACTTCGACGGCTCCTGGGCTGCGAGCTCGGCTGCGCGCCGGGCCGCCCCATCCATCGTTTCTTCCATGTGGACGAGCGGGTGCGCGGCCTGCTCGAGGATCGCGCGCCCTTCCTCGACCTTGTTGCCATCGAGGCGCACGACCAACGGCTTGGAGGCCGCATCCCCCAGCGTCTCGAGCGCGCCGATGATGCCGCGAGCGACCTGGTCGCAGGCAGTGATGCCGCCGAAAACATTGACGAACACGGAACGGACCTGCTCATCGCCGAGGATGATGTCCAGGCCCTTAGCCATGACCTCAGCCGAGGCACCGCCGCCGATGTCGAGGAAGTTCGCGGGCTTCATGCCACCAAACTCCTCGCCGGCCATCGCGACCACGTCGAGCGTCGACATGACGAGGCCCGCGCCATTACCGATCACGCCAACTTGGCCTTCCAGGCGCACGTAGTTGAGTCCGGCTGCCTTCGCGGCGGCCTCGCGCGGATCCTGCGTCGCCACGTCCACCAGCTCGGCGTGGCCAGGGTGGCGGAAGCGCGCGTTGTCGTCGAGGGTCACCTTCCCGTCGACGGCCCACACGGAGCCGTCGGGGCTGGAGACCAGCGGGTTGACCTCAACCAGGGTCGCGTCCTCATCGCGGTAGACGGTCCACAGGGTCTCAAGGACCGGGGCGATGGCCTGCGCCGTGGCCTCGTCGAAGCCCGCTTCCGTGGCGATACGGCGGGCAACCTCGGTGTCAATGCCGACGACCGGGTCGAGAGGCACGCGAGCCAGTGCCTCGGGGCGTTCCTTCGCGAGGGTCTCGATGTCCATGCCGCCCTCACGCGAACACATCGCCAGGTGGCGGCGGTTCGAACGGTCCAGCAGGATCGAGAAGTAGTATTCGGCGGCGATGTCCGCGCCGACCGCAATCATGACCTTCTTAACGATGTGGCCCTTAATGTCGAGGCCGAGGATCGCCTCAGCCTTCTCGTAGGCCTCGTCGGCGGTGTGAGCGAGCTTGACGCCACCGGCCTTGCCGCGGCCACCCGTCTTCACCTGAGCCTTGACAACCAGCAGGGAGGCACCCTCCGCCAGCAGCTCGCGCGCACCCTCACGCGCCTCCTCGGGGGTCGACGCCAAGCGGTAGTCAAGCACGGGCACCCCGTGCTCCTTGAACATCTGCCTAGCCTGGTACTCGTAAAGATCCACCTTATTCCCTCCGTTGAACGTGGTGTGGTCAGCGCAATAATTCTAACGTGGGACCGGTGGGATTGCCCTCGTTCCTGCACATTATCAAGGTTTGTCGCAGCCTTGACCCGAGCACGCTTTTCCTTTGACGTTGCTTTGCGTTGCGAGGCGGGCTGCTGGCGTCGTTGGGGCGGATAGTTTGTGGTGCCCCGACCACCTGACACTTCTCAATGCCGCATGACGGCACACTCTGACACCATTGCGCCCAAAACGCAGACCACCTCGCCCATAACAGCCCGTTTCCAGCGTTTTTCGCCGAGGTGGTCTGCACTTTGGGCGCGACACCACCTCGAACTACGATCTCGCCGTCGCCAAACGGGGGGATTGTCGCGACACGAGGATCCGACGCGCCGAGCGAAGCTCGCAGCGCGGACGCTCGCGGGCGGGCCGCCGCCCACGGGCACACCAAGCAGCCCGCCCCCGAGGGGGAAACGCTAGGAAATCTTTTCCATCGGGGCCATGCGTACGAGGAGGCGCTTCTCGCCCATGCCGAAGCGGATGCGGGCCACGGTGCGCGGCCCCTCCCCTTCGACGCCGGTCACGGTGCCAACCCCCAGGGTCGCGTGCTTAATGCGATCCCCGACCTTGAGCGAGAGCACCGGCCTGTCGTCGGCCGGCTTAGCGGCGGAGGCAACGCCCATGCGGGTCACCTTACGCACGCCGGACGGCTGGGCGGCCGCGCCCCGACGCCCCGACCCGAAGGCACCCGTATCGGTATCGCCCCACGGGTCGCGCCCATCGGATCCGCGCGAGCGCCCGTGGGAACCTGAGCCGTACGATCCAGACCCGTAGGATCCGCCGTAGGAGGCACGCATGCGCTCCCCCGACGTGGCAGCGCGGCGCACGTCGAGCAGCTCGGCGGGGATGTCGTCAAGGAATCGCGACGGCGGCATCTCCTGCGGCGTCCCCCAGGCGCTACGCACGGCCGCGCGCGTCAGGTAGAGGCGCTCGCGCGCACGCGTGATCGCCACGTACGCCAGACGGCGTTCCTCCTCCAGCTCGCTCTCGTCCCCGAGGCTGCGCTGGTGCGGGAAGGTGCCGTCCTCCATGCCGGTAACGAACACGGCCGGAAATTCGAGGCCCTTGGCGGTGTGCACGGTCATGAGGGTGACTTGCCCGCCGCGCTCGCCCTCCGCGGGCACCTGGTCCGAGTCGGCGACGAGAGCGACGCGCTCGAGGAAGTCCGCGAGGGTGCCGCCGGGCGCGTCGGCCGCGAAGGCACCCGCGACCGAGTGCAGTTCCGCCAGGTTTTCGACGCGCGAGGCGTCCTGCGGATCATCGCTGCGGCGCAACTCCGCGAGGTAGCCCGTGCGGTCGAGGACCTCTTCGAGGATGTCGGCCTGGGATGCGCCGCGGGATTCAGCAGCGCGTAGCGTCTCGATGAGTCCCCAGAAAGCGGCCGCCGACTTCGCAGCGCGCGAGGTGATGCCCACGACCTCGGGCACGCTCGCGGGATCAGGGGTGCGAGCGGGATCAGGGGTGCGAGCAGAATCCGTGACTCCGGTTGCCTCCGGCGTCGTCTGGGACGAGGCCGGGGCCGCAGCCGCGCTCTTATCCTCAGCGGCGCTTGCCGCCGGGTTCTCCCCCGCCCCCTGAGCGGAGGACGTGGGAGCCGAAGACCCGGCCGAGGCCTCGTCCGGGGACGTGGAACGAGTGAGCGCGTCGACGTCGATCCCCTCGCCCTCACCGGCGGGGCACCCGGCGCGCAGCCACAGGTGGCGCAGGGCCGCACCAAACGAGATGCCATAGCGGGCGGCGTGCGCGGCGATGGCTTCTTCGGCCTTGGCGCCGATGCCGCGCTTGGGGACGTTGAGGATGCGGCGGGCGGCGACCGTGTCGTCGGGGTTGGAGATGACCTGCAGGTAGGCCAGCGCGTCCTTGATTTCGCGGCGCTCGTAGAAGCGGGTGCCGCCGACGACGCGATACGGGATACCTTGGCGCACGAGGAGTTCTTCGAGCGCGCGGGACTGGGCATTCGTCCGGTAGAAGATCGCGATGTCTCCCCAGTCGGTGCCGGCGTCGGACAGGCGATCAATCTCGCCGACGACGAAGCGGGCCTCGTCGTGCTCGGAGTCCGCGGCGTCCAGGGTGATAAGCGCGCCGTCGCCCGAGGCCGTCCACAGGTTTTTTGCGCGGCGCCCCGTGTTGCGGGCGATGACGGCGTTCGCGGCCGACAGGATGTTCTGCGTCGAGCGGTAGTTCTGCTCGAGCAGGATGGTGCGCGCGCCCGCGAAGTCGCGCTCAAACTCTTCGATGTTGCGGATCGTGGCCCCGCGGAAGGCATAGATCGATTGGTCCGAGTCACCCACGACCGTCAGCTCGGCGGGTTCGACGCCGTCAGTGCCATCGCCCACGAGGGCTCTCACGAGGACGTACTGGGCGTGGTTCGTGTCCTGGTACTCGTCGACCAGGATGTGGCGGAATCGCCGGTGATAGTGCTCGGCGATCAGCGGGTTGTCGCGCAGCAGTTCAACCGTACGCATGATGAGGTCGTCGAAATCCAGCGCGTTCGAGGCGCGCATACGCTTGTCATACTCGACGTAGGCGGCCGCGACGATGCGCGACACCGGGTCTTTGCCCGCGAGTTCCGCGTAGCGCGCCGGGCCGATCAGCTCGTTCTTCGCGTCCGAGATGCGCGCCGCCACCATCTTTGCGGTGAAGCGTTTGATGTCGACGTCCTGTGCCTTGAGGACCATCTGGATGAGGCGCTGAGAGTCCTGCGCGTCGTAGATCGTGAACGACGAGGACAGGCCCGCCGCCTCGTGCTCGTAGCGCAGCAGGCGCACGCACGCCGAGTGGAAGGTCGACACCCACATGCGCCGCGCGTCGTCCCCCACGAGGGAACCCGCGCGTTCGCGCATCTCAGCGGCTGCCTTGTTCGTGAACGTAATCGCGAGGATCTGCCCCGCCCGTGCCCGGCCCGTGGCCAGCAGGTAGGCGATGCGGTGCGTGAGGACGCGCGTCTTGCCGGAACCCGCACCCGCCAGGATCAGCAGCGGCGATCCGGCGTGAGTGACGGCCTCGCGCTGGCGGTCGTTCAGGCCGCGCGTGAGGGAATCGGGGTCCACGCTGGGGCGCTGGGGTCGATTCCAGGAGGACTCGAACGAGGCCTGGGCAGACTCCCACGCGGAAGGCTCCCCCGACTCGCCGCCTGGCACACCACTCTCGGGCCACCCGTCGTCGTAGTCGGCTCCCAGGGCGTCCTCCACGTCGAAGGCGGGGACCTCCGGCGGCACGTAGTCGTCCTGGAATCCCCCATCGGAGCCGATCAGGAAACCAAGGTCAGGCAAAGAAGTCGCGTCACTCATCGCATCCAAGCCTAAACCGCCCCACCCCCACAAGCATGAAAAGCCTCCCATTCCCTGGACTTCAATCTCAATGTCCAAGAAACGGGAGGCAGTTCAAAGGGCGGTTCGCGACGAGGCCGGGGCCTCCCCGCGCTCATACGCGATAGAAACCCCGGCCTCGTCGATGCGATTACTTCTTGCGGTACAGCGACTTCGTCGCGTACACCGGCTCGGTCGTCACCTGGATGCCCAGGGAACGGAAGATGCCCTCGTCCACGGGACCCAGGATGACCGACTCGTGCACATCGCAGTCGCGCAGCGAACTCAGCTTATCCAGGGCGCGCCGTGCGTTGTCGTCACCGTTCGCGCTGACCGCGAGCGCGATGAGGACCTCGTCCGTGTGCAGGCGCGGGTTGCGAGAGCCCAAGTCGTGAGTCTTGAGGCGCTGGATCGGCTCGATCGACTGCGGGGCCAGGAGCTGGACCTCGTCGGGCAGGCCCGCGAGCTTCTTGAGCGCGTTAAGAAGCATCGCCGAGGAGCAGCCCAGCAGCGCCGAGGTCTTGCCCGTGACGATCTGACCGTCGGGCAGCTCCATTGCGGCGGCAGGCTGACCCGTGGCCTCGGCCAGCTCCAAGGCGGGGCGAACAACCGGGCGGTCCATGCGGCCCACGCCGACGCGGCTCATCAGCAGGGAGATGCGAGCCGACTGCACCGGCTCATTCATCTCCTTCTTCTCGGTCACAAGGGCCTTGTAGTAGCGGCGGATGATCTCCTGGCGCGACGCCTCTTTGCAGGCCTCGTCGTCGACGATGCACTTGCCAGCCATGTTCACGCCCATATCCGTGGGGCTCTTGTACGGGGAAGCGCCGAGGATCTTCTCGAACAGGCGGCTCAAGACCGGGAAAATCTCCACATCGCGGTTGTAGTTAACCGTCTTGATCCCGTAGGCCTCCAGGTGGAAGGGGTCAATCATGTTGACGTCGTCCAGGTCGGCCGTAGCGGCCTCGTAGGCGATGTTCACCGGGTGATCGAGGGGAATGTTCCAGATCGGGAAGGTCTCCCACTTCGCATACCCCGACTCAATGCCGCGCTTGTGGTCGTGATACAGCTGCGATAGGCAAGTCGCCATCTTGCCGGAACCCGGGCCGGGGGCGGTCACGACGATCAGGTCACGGCTGGTCTGAACGTACTCGTTCGCGCCGTAACCCTCGTCCGACACGATGCGCTCGACGTCCGACGGGTAGCCGGGAATCGGGAAGTGACGGTAGACGCGGATGCCGAGCTTCTCAAAGCGCTCCTTGACCTCGGCGGCCGCCTTGTTGTCGTCCGTCCACTGGGTGATGACAACGGAGCCGACGAACAGGCCGCGCTCGCGGAACTCGTCGATCTGACGCAGAACCTCGTCGTCGTAGGTGGTTCCCATGTCGGCGCGGACCTTGCGGCGCGCGAAATCCTTGGCGTTGACGGCCACGATGATCTCGACTTCGTCGGCTAGTTCGCGCAGCATACGCACCTTGTTGTCGGGCGTAAAACCGGGCAGAACACGCGAGGCATGCATGTCGTCGATTAGCTTGCCGCCGAACTCCAAATACAGCTTGCCGCCGAATTCACTGCGTCGCTGGGCAATGTGTCGAGACTGCATCTCGACGTACTGATCACTGTCAAAACCGATGCGGTGCATGCGTCCTCCGAGGTCGCGGAAATAAAAGAGGCCGTCCGTGCGGGGCGGTCAGGCGCTGTCACGCTCTCGGGATTCCATTGTAGGCACGCCGGACCAGCGGGCGATGATCGGCGCGCGCAAAAGGAAGCTGACCTCACACGATGTGTCGTTGCATGGCCCAGCGTGTCAGCTCATTGCGGTTGGAGAGCTGGAGCTTGCGCAGGACCGAGCTGACGTGCGTCTCGACGGTTTTGATGGAGATGAACAGGTCGTGGGCGACTTCCTTGTACGTGTAGCCGCGAGCGATAAGGCGCATGACCTCCTGCTCGCGCGCGGACAGCAGATCCAACTCAGAGTCGGTCGTCGAGACCTCCCCAGTCCCGAAGGCATCCAGCACGAAACCGGCCAGGCGCGGGCTGAAGGCAGCGTCGCCGGCGGCGACGCGGTTGATTGCCTCGACCAGCTCGGGTGTGGAGATCGACTTAGTGACGTACCCGCGAGCGCCCGCGCGGATGACCTGGACGACGTCCTCGGCGGAGTCTGAGACGGACAGGGCCAGAAAGTGCAGCCCGTCGATGTCGCGGCAGGAGCTGGCGACCTCGGCACCGCCGCCGCCGTTGCCGCCGGGCAGGTGCACGTCAAGGAGAGCGACGTCGGGGGTCAGAGCGCGGCACGCGGCGATGGCACCTTCGACGTCGGCGGCGTCTCCGACGATCTCAAGGTCGGCCCCGGAGTTTTCAAGCTCGAAGCGCACCCCGGCGCGAACCATGGGGTGATCGTCGATGACAAGGATGCGGATGATCACTGTGTCCTCCCAGTGGGGGCTGTTTCTTCCAGGATATCGGAGCGCGGCACGTTCAGAGCAATTTCGGTGCCGTGGGCCAGGGCGCGGATCGTGGCGCTTCCCCCGGCCCTGCGCATGCGCCCGACGATGGAGTCGCGCACGCCGTGGCGGTCTGCCGCGATGGTGGCGGGGTCGAATCCTTCGCCGTTGTCCTTCACGAAGGCCTCGACAACGCGGGCGCGCACCTCGACGTAGACGGAGACGGGCGGGGCACCGTGGCGCACGGCGTTCTGGCAGGCCTCGGCCAGAGCCGCGACGAGGGCAAGCTCGCCCGGGCCGGGCCGCATGTCGCCGACGACAACGACGCTGATGGGCACACCGTAGCGGCTCTCGACGCCGACAACGGCCTCGGTGACGGCAGCCTCGAGAGAGTCGGCGGCCTGCGCGTGGCCCGTGTACAGCCAGGCGCGCAGCTCGCGTTCCTCGGTCAGGGCGATGGCGCGCACGCGCGCCGGGTCCTCGGCGGAGGCGCGAATCAGAGTCAGCGTCTGAAGCACGGAGTCATGCAGGTGTGCGGCAATGTCGGCGCGCTCAGCCTCGCGCACCCGTTGCGCCTGGGCCTCGGACAAATCCTTCGTCGTACGTAGCCACATGGGAACAAGTGCAAAGAGAACACCGGCAACCAGGGCAGCACCAATGAGGCCGCCACGCAGCAGGATGACGGGCGGGTTGTCACGCGAGGCGGCCATGACCACGCCGAGGCTCAGCAGCGCAATACCGCCCACGACCGCGCCGATAAAGCGCACCGAGCGCCAATTGCGCACCTCGCGGCTCTGGCTCCACACCAGAGTGATGCCCGCGACGATCGACACGATGGAACCCATGTCGCTCCACTCAAGGGCGCTCGTCGCGTTCAGGATCGCCCCAAGCACCGCAGCAACCAGCAGGGCCACGCCCGTGACAACCAAGCGGTTACGCGCGACCTGGGCGGCCCTCTCCTGACGCACACGCACGAGGCCGGGGCTGAGCGTGCCCGACGCCGAAGCCTCGGGCGAATCCTCGGGGACCGTCACCCACAGCCACAGGTAAGCGACCGCGCCGACGCCGAGAAAAGTCAGGGCGATGAGACCTCCGCGGATCACCATGACCGGGACACCCAGGTGCACGGCCAGGCCCGAGCACACGCCCGCCATCCAGGGGGCAGGCATGTCCGGACTGGAGGCTGTCGCGCGCGCAAGCGGGGGCCTGGCGGGCGGTGCCGGAATCGGCGGCGTCCACCCAGGATGCGGGTTGTTGACCGTGCTGCTCACGTGTCTATTGTGGCACGTCCGGGGACGAGGCCGGGGGTACCCCCGGCACAATCAGGGACGGTTCAGGGGGTCCCCTACTATCGCGAGGGGACTCCCGTTTGATTGAGTAGTGGTATCCGATCCGAATGTATGCGGATCCCATCGAGAGGAAGTGCACCATGAGTTGGTCAAACGGTCCGTCGGACCAGGGCGGTGCCTACGGACAGCGTCCGCCCCGCAAGCGTTTCTTTGAGTCCATGCGAGCCTCCGGCTGGTACCGAGCCCACCCTCGCGTCATCGGCGGCGTCTGCTCGGGCATCGCTGCACGCAGCGGATGGGACCTGTCGCTCGTGCGAGTCCTCACCGTCATCGCAGCCTTGTGCCTGCCCTTCGTGACGCTCGCCTACGGCCTGGCGTGGCTCCTCCTGCCCGAGGCTCAGGACGGGCGCATCCACGCGGAGGAAACCGCCGAAGGACGCTTCGACATTGCCTTCCTGGGAGGCCTCCTCCTGTGCCTTGTCAGCGTGTCCTCCGTCCTGCCCTCCGTCGGCGTCCTCGGCGGTGTTGGCATCGGTCTCGGTGCCAGCTGGCTCGGCTTCCTCGTAGTTGCTGCCTTCGTCGTCGGTCTCATCACCTTCGTCATCTCGAACGCGAACAAGTCCGGCAAGCACCAGGGCACCGGCTCGGCCCCCCAGTACGGCACTCCGAGCACTCCGGGAGGAGCGGGAACAACCGCCCCTTTTGGACAGACCACCCCGGCCGATAACGTGGAGGGGGACACCATGGGCGGACAGCAGAGCGCCCACGGCTTCCCCACCTACGGGGAACCCACCGCCAGCACGCAGGCCGACACGCAGGCCGGGCCTCGCCCGGCAGACGCTCGTCCCTCCCAGCCCCACCCGGGCTGGACGCCTCCCCCGAGCGCGCCCAAGCCTCGTCGATGGGCCGCGCCCCCCGTACCGACCCACCGCCCCCGCACCGTTTCCTCGCGCGTCAACATGGCGATTACCGGCCTACTGGTCCTCGTGGCGGCTGCCGTCTTCGCCGGCATTTACATGGTCGACAAGGGTCCCGTCATCCCCTTCATCACAGCAGAAACCGGGGAGCAAACGGTCGCGCGCATCATCGTCATCGGCGGCGGTGTGTGCCTCCTCATCGTCGGACTGTCCCTGGCGGTTGCCGCCCTGCGTGACCGCAGCGCCGGCTGGCTGACCACGCTGTCGATTCTCGGCATCATCGTCGCGCTGCCGACGGCCGCCATAGGCACCGAAGCGACACAGCAGACGATCTCCACGTTCAGCTCCTCGATCAGCAACTCCACGGGCGACAAAACCGTCGATTGGACGGTCACCTCCGTACAGGGCGCGAGTCCCCTGGGCACCGTCACCCTCGACCTGACCGGGGCACCTGTCGGCACAACCAAGCAGATCACCGTGAGCTGGCAGGCCTGGGAGCACCTGACGATCCAGACGGCGGAGGGTCAGCCCGTCCAGATCGTGTGCCGGTCGAGTATCGGCTCCCTGGTAACGAACATGACGAACGACAGCTGGGCCGCCCCGTTGAAGAACTGCCCGGGCCAGACTGTGTCCTCCCCTTCGTGGGGCAATACGTCGCTCGGGGGAATCACCGTCCTCATCACGGATGACGTGGTCCTTGAGAACCTGACGATCCTGCAGTCCCCCGACACCTCGGGCACGTGGGGTTCCACCCCGACGCAGTCAGCGTCCCCCTCGTCCACCCCCGTCTACACCACTCCGGGCAACTGAGGAAGGAAACGACCATGACTACCTCCAACAACGACGCGACCAGCGAGTTCACCGGGATCGACGTCACCTCGCGCTACCCCGAACTGGATGTGACGAGCACGCTGCCCACGACCCCGGAACCGACCCTGGAGATGCCCTCCACTGATCCGCTCGCGATCTTCCGCGAGGAGGAGGGTGCCGAGGGTACCACCGCATCTGGGAGTCGCACAGCCTTCGATCCGGCGTTCACGGGTGAGACGACGGCGTCTGCGGCTGCGTTGTCCCCCGGGGCCTCCCAGCCCGAGGCCGGGGCCGGTTCGCGCTCGCAGGACCCCTCGGGGACACACTCCGGGGCGACGGGAACGGGGCCGAGCGCTTCGGGCGCACAGACGTGGAGCGCACCCCCCTGGCCCGTCAACTATCACGACCTGCCCGAGGCACCCAGCAGGGGTGTGCGCGTCGGCGCGTTC
>ERZ772920.983-NODE-983-length-15276-cov-3.717955_pt1 | contig 15276 bp, 16 predicted proteins | sample MGYA00511469_ERZ772920 | MGnify/ENA primary metagenome ERZ772920 (study PRJEB29015, sample SAMEA2738069) | human oral metagenome | biome: human oral; feature: human-associated habitat; material: saliva | place: China | collected 2216 ... | reverse complement strand
AAGTGCCCAGCTCGACGGGTGCAGCACGGTCAGCCCGACGCCGCCACCCAGCTCGACGGGTGCAGCACAGTCAACCCGGCGCCGGCTCACACCGTCTCACACCGGCTGGCGCAGGTTGTCCATGAGGGAGCGCCGGTCGAGCTGGGCGGGCAGCCAGGTGGTCGCCACCGCGAGCGCCAGCGAGATCCCGCTGACGAGGGCCAGCAGCCCCACCGGGACCGAGGCGACCAGGACCGCCGTCCCGCCCCCGGAGTACAGCGCGGCGTAGACGGCGCTGACGGCGGTGGCCGCCAGCCCGAGGAGGATGCCGGTGACGGCGTAGATGACACCCTCCAGCGCCGTGGAGGCCAGAACCGTGCGGGTGCGCGCCCCGATGACCCCCAGCAGCGCCCCCTCTTGGCGTCGGGCCCGCCCCACCATGGCGATATTGGCGATCCCGCCGACGCCGGAAATGAAGAAGGTTGGAACCCCGACAGAGAGGAACCCGCTGACCGAGCCCTGCGCGCCCATGGCCTGCCCAGCCCCGACGGCGGCGTAGACGGTGCCGGTCAGGGCCACGGCGATGGCGAAGGGGACGATCGTCGTCATCGACAGGGAGGCGCGGTGGCGGGCGTTGGCGCGGGCGGCGAACCAGGCGGGGCTGCGGCCCGGGATGAGGGCGGTCCACCAGGTCAGCAGTGGCCGCAGCGTCCAGTTCGGCACGCTCAGGGCGGCGATCGCGGCGAGGAGCCCCATGGAGGCGCCGGCCATCGCGCGATCCCCCGGGTCGTTGAGGTTCATACCGGACGTGGCCATCTCCGCCCTCTCCGCGTCACTCATGGGTAGAGAGCTCTCGAAGGGGGTCATGACCAGCCCCAGGAGCATGATGCCGACGACCACCCACTGCCACCACCGGGTCCGGGTCTGCGGAGCCGTGGCCTCCCGCAGCGCCTGCATCTCGGGGACCGACGCCGCCCGCCGGGCCGGCCCCATCGCGCCCAGGACGCAGAACAGCATCGTCACGGCGATGGTCAACGGCACCCCGAAGCCCGGCATGATGATGGGCAGATTCTGAGGAAACACGTCGAACTCCCGCCAGGTGAGCAGGTAGACGCGGACCAGCGGCAGGCTGGTCACCGCCCCCATGGCGCCTCCGAGCAGCCCGATCACCCCGACCTGCGCCAGGATGATGCGGCGGATGCGGCTGCCGGGGATGCCCAGGACCTTCCACAGCGCGTGCGAGCGCTGCTGGGCCGAGACGGTCAGGCCCAGCGTCGTGGACAGGATGACGGCGGTGGCCAGCCCCGCGTAGGAGACAAGGCTGGAGCCGATGATGTGGGCGGCGTTGATGAGCTCGGCCGAGCCCTGGGCCTGGGCCCAGCTCAGGGCGCTGTACCAGGCGGTGATGATGACGCCGATGATGGCGCCGCCGACGGTGGCGACGAGCAGTGACCACAGCCACTGGCGGGCATGGTGGCGCAGGTCGTTCCAGATGAGTGTGACCATGATCTTCTCCGATCCTCTCCTGCTCCTGTCCCGGTCAGGCGGCGCGCGTGGCTCGCGCCGAGTGGACGAGCTCGGCGATCTGGCGGGCGTCACGGCAGCCGGTCCACTGCACCAGGTGCCCCTGACTCATGACGGCGACCGCGTCAGCTCTGGCGGCGGCCTCGACGTCGTGGGTCACCATGACCACGGTGGTGCCCTGCTCGGTGAGCCGGCGCAGCCAGTCCAGGACGAGGGCGGCGGAGTCCAGGTCGAGGGCGCCGGTGGGCTCGTCGGCGAAGACGATCCGGGGGCGGCTGGCCATGACGCGGGCGATGGCCACGCGCTGGCGCTCCCCTCCGGAGAGCTGGTGGGGCTTGAGGCCGGCGCGGTGAGCGAGCCCGACGGCGTCAAGGGCCTCCTGGGTCTGGGCGCCGTTCAGGGGACGCCCGGCCAGGCGCGAGGGCATGGAGACGTTGTCGGCGGCGCTCAGGGAGGCGATGAGGTTGTACTCCTGGAAGACGAAGCCGACGTGACGGGCGCGAAACCGGGCCCGCTCGGCGGACCGCATCCCGGAGGTGAGGGCGCCGAGCATGGTCACCTGTCCGCTGGTGGGCTCATCGAGGCCGGCCATGCAGTGCAGCAGCGTGGACTTGCCCGACCCGGAGGCCCCGACGACGGCGGTGAAGCTGCCCTCGGGCAGGTCGGCGTCGACATGGTCCAGGGCGGTGACGCGGGCGTCCTGGCGTCCGGGGACCTCGTAGACGCGGGTCAGGCCGCGCAGCCGGATGGCGACCGGCGACGTCGGGCCCGGCCCGGCAGGCGGAGTGGCGGACGGGAGGGATGAGGCGGGGGCGGCGGTCGGGTCGGAGGAGGCCAGGGGCGAGTGAGCAGTCATGCCTCCAGCCTGACGGCGCCGGCCCTCCCAGCCCATCCGGCCATCTGGCGAATCGAAGGTGGGGCTAGCCCGACACCGGTCCCGGACACCTCCACCTGACGTCCCCGAGAAGCGCATTCTTCGCGTATCCCTGCAGAAACGGTAGGACGACGCAGCGTCCGCCCGGCTCGGCGTCAGCTCAGCGCCGGCCTAGCGCCGGCCTACACGGGCTCAGCCCTCAGACCCCCACTTGCGGGCACAGCCCGGCCTCGAGCAGTGTGCACTGGCCGCAGCGGGGCGAGCGGGCCGAGCACACCTGGCGCCCGTGCTCGATGAGCCGGTGGCAGCCGTCGGTCCAGCGCCACGGCTCCCACAGGGCCGCGATGTCCTTCTCCACGCGCAGCGGGTCCTTCGACGTCGTCCACCCCAGGCGGCGCGAGAGCCTGCCCACGTGGGTGTCCACGGTGATGGCGGGCCGGCCGAAGGCGTTGCCGAGCACGACATTGGCGGTCTTGCGCCCCACTCCCGGCAGGGCCACGAGCTCCTCGCGGCTGCGCGGCACCCGCCCCTCGAAGCGCTCGGTGAGGGCCTGACCGATGCCGAGCAGGTGGCCGGCCTTGGCGCGCTGGAAGCCGAGCGGCCGCAGGATCGCCTCGAGGTCCTCGCGCCGGGCGGCTCCCAGGGCGGCGGCGTCGGGGTAGCGCTCGAAGAGCTCGGGGGTGACGGTGTTGACGCGCGCGTCAGTGGTCTGGGCCGACAGGACGGTGGCCACGAGCAGCTGGAAGGGGCCGTCGTGGTCCAGGGCGCAGGCGGCGTCGGGGTAGAGGGTCATGAGCTCGTCGTCGACGGCGCCCGCGCGCCGGGCCGTCTCGGTCGTCAGCGCCGTCTCGGCAACCCCGGGCGCAGCCCCGACCGCCCCCACCACCTCGGCCTCAGCGGTCCCGCTACTCACTGCCCTGCGCACTGTGTCCTCTCTCCGCGATCTCATCGGCGGCACCACCAGCACCACCCGCGCCGGAGGGTTCCTCCTGCGAGCCCCGGTCCGCCTCTGAGCGGGTCGTCCTCCGCAAACCGCCATTGCAGTCGATCCCGCCGCCTGCCCGCAACCTCACGGATGGGACCGTGTCGCACGACGCACCCGATGTTGCTCACTTCCCTTTGACCTGCAACACACGGGGGCTACAATGCTCGACGGCGTGCCACAGGTCACAAGCCGTGGCAGGATAGACCCGAGGGCTCCCGCATGCGGGATGCCAGCCCCCTAACCACCAGGAGGATCTCCGTGGAAGACAGCATTATCTCCAGGATCCCGCTCTTCGAGGGCCTGAGCCCGGAGGAGCAGGAGGAACTGCGCGCCATGATGACGCAGACGACTCTGCGCCGTGGCGAGACCCTCTTCAACGAGGGCGACTCAGGCGACCGCCTCTACATTCTCCTCTCCGGGAAGGTGAAGCTCGGCCACGCCAGCGCCGACGGCCGCGAGAACCTGCTCGCGGTGCTCGGCCCCGGCGAGATCGTCGGCGAGCTGACCCTGTTCGACCCGGGCCCGCGCTCCACCACCGCCACCGCCGTGGCCCCCACCGAGCTCCTGACGCTGGACCACAACCAGCTCATGACCTTCGTGGAGTCCCACCCGCAGCTGGCCAAGGACATGCTGCGCGCCCTGGCCCAGCGCCTGCGCCGCACGAACACCGCGCTGGCGGACCTCGTCTTCTCCGACGTGCCCGGCCGCGTGGCCAAGGCCCTGCTGGACCTGGCCGACCGCTTCGGCTCACCCACCGACGACGGCGTCCACGTCCCCCACGACCTCACCCAGGAGGAGCTCGCCCAGCTGGTGGGCGCCTCGCGCGAGACGGTCAACAAGTCGCTGGCCGAGTTCGTCTCCCGCGGCTGGATCCGCCTGGAGGGCCGGGCCGTCACGCTGCTCGACGTCGACCGCCTGCGCCGTCGCGCCCGCTGAGGTCCCGTCTCGGGTCGCGAGCCCTCAGCGCAGCGCACCGGAGAAGCCGCCGGGCGCTGACACCCGCATCAACCGCAGAGACGACGCCGCGCCTGCAGCCGGAAGGTACCGACCGCAGGCGCGGCGTCGTGCGTGCCGGCCTCGCCGGGCGGCCCGTCAGGACCGGGGGCGCTTGAGGTAGGCGATGAGGTTGTCCGTGCCGGAGGGGCCGGGCACGACCTGGACGAGCTCCCAGCCGTCAGCACCCCACTGGTCGAGGATCTGCTTGGTGGCATGGGTGATGAGGGGGACGGTGACGTACTCCCAGGTGGTGGGCGCAGCGGATACGGGCTCAGAAGATGCAGTCATGGGTCTCAGCCTAGAGCTCGTCGCCAAACGCCGGAAGCCGGCAACGCGGGGCGGCCCTCAGGAGGCGCAGCGCACCCGGGCCAGGATGCGAGGGGCACGGCGGGCGTGGATCTCGGCGACGAGCTCGTCATCCTCGCGCTCGAGCCACAGGCCCCAGTCGTCGACCTCGGGGAAGCGCCGCAGCAGCGCCCGCCTCTCCCGCTCGGTCAGCCCGCCCCAGACGCCGAAGCTGGACTCGGAGTTGAGCGCCTCGGCCAGGCACTCCATACGAACCGGACATGCGAAGCACAGGGATCGTGCGTCGCGCTGCTCAGCGCCCTTGCCGAAGAGCTGGTCAGGCTCGACGGTGGCGCAGGCCGCTTGGGCCGCCCAGGTCTGGTCGTCTTGAATCATGCTCACTCCCGATCCATTCAACGGCCGACGCCGTTGTCGGTCACGTCACAGTCGTTACCGTATGGCAATCGAGTGTCTCTCACCAAATCCTCCCCTCGAGACCTGGGCAATCCGATCGGCGCAGATCCCCGACAGCGCGCCGAAGATCAGCACCAACAAGGAGAGTTCTCTGATAGCGAGCCGATTGTCGGACATCGAGCCCGCTGCGCCCCGAGCCTTTCCCACGGCTGGGGATTCCGGTTCTCACGGGCGGCAGGACGCCTCCGAACCACACCCTCCCCCCAGGGATCGTGATGTCACCGTGACTCTCACCTGGACAATTCCTAAGAATTTTCTGTACACCGGAGCTGTCTCGCTATGTGACCGAGCCGCCACGCCGCCGGGCGCCCGCCGCGCCGTCGAACCACCCCGCAGCCCCGCCGGAAAGACGGTGCCAAGCCTGCCTCCAAGGGTCTTCCCAGCCCGAAGAGGGTCTACGCCACTGCATCCTCCAAGCGATTCCACGTAGGCTGACGCCATGGCGAAATCCTCTGCGCGCGGGCGCTCCCTGACACCACCCCAGGTCGTCTCGATGCTCGTGGTCTTCCTGACTCTCTCGTGCGTCGGCGGGGTCCTGTCCGCGGGCTTCGCCGCCCCCTTCGTGGGCGCCACGGCAGCGCTGACCAAGGCATCCGCCGAGCTCTTCGAGGAGCTCCCCAGCGACTTCAACGTTCAGCCGCCCAGCCAGATCTCCACCCTCCTGGCCTCCGATGGCTCCGAGATCACCAAGTTCTACGCGGAGAACCGCATCGTGGTGCCCCTGAGCTCGATCTCGGTCAACATGCAGAACGCGATCGTCGCCGTCGAGGACCAGCGCTTCTACCAGCACCAGGGCGTCGACCCCACCGGCATGGTGCGGGCCCTGGTGTCCAACAACGCTGGCGGCTCGCGTCAGGGCGCCTCCACGCTGACCCAGCAGTACGTGCGCAACACCCTCATCGAGACCGGTCTGAAGAACGACGACCACAAGCTCATCCGGGACGCCACCGAGAGCACCGTGGCCCGCAAGCTGCGGGAGATGAAGTTCGCCCTCAGCCTGGAGCAGAAGTACTCCAAGCAGCAGATCCTCGAGGGCTACCTCAACATCGCCGCCTTCAGTCCCTCCACCTACGGGGTCGAGGCCTCCTCGCTGCACTACTTCAATAAGCACGCCAAGGATCTGACGGTGGCCGAGGCCGCCCTGCTGGCCGGAACCACCAACGCACCCAGCGCCTACGACCCCAAGTCCCAGCCGGAACTGGCCAAGAACCGTAGGGACTGGGTGCTGGCCAAGATGCTGGAAGAGAAGTTCATTACCAAGCAGCAGTACGACGAGGCCGTCAACTCCGAGATCAAGCTCGATATTCAGGACTCGCCCGCGGGCTGTGGGGCTGCAGGCAGCTACGCCTACTTCTGCACCTATGTGGTCAATGAGATCCTCGGCTCGGAGAACTTCGGACCCAATGTCGCCGCCCGCCGTCAGCTCCTGACGCGCGGTGGCCTGAAGATCACCACCACCTTGAACCTCGAGCGTCAGAGTGCCGCCGACTCCGTCATTCAGGCCAGAACTCCGATCGGGGGCTCCGACGGAGCCAACTCCACCATCGTCTCGATCGAGCCCGGCACAGGACGAATCCAGGCTCTGGCCCAGAACACCAACTACGAGGACTCCCAGCTCGTCTTCGCAGCGGACGCCAAGCACGGTGGAATCGAGCTCCCCGACGGAAACGTCGGCTTCCAGCCGGGGTCGACCTTCAAGGCAATCATCCTGGCCGAATGGCTCAAAACCGGCCACACGCCCTACCAGATGCTGAACGCGTCCGCGCCGAAGAACTACGGGCCCAATACGTTCACAGTTTCCTGCGATCCCGAGCGTGCGGCCGGTCCCTGGCCCGTCAACAACGTCGCCGGAACCAACGCCGGCATGATGACCGTCAGAGAAGCCACGAAGCAGTCCATCAACACGGGCTTCACCGAGATGCTCAGGGACCTCGATGTCTGTGAGGTCACGAAGCTCGCCGCCTCCATGGGCATCACCAAGGCGGACGGGAGCCAGCTGGATCCTGACCCCTCCATCGCCCTGGGAAGCACACCCGTCCCACCGCTCAGCATGGCCAACGCCTACGCAACCTTCGCCTCCGGCGGCAAGTACTGCAAGCCCATCGCCATCGACCAGATCCTGGACGCCAGCGGCACCTCGATGGCCGTACCCAGCGCTGACTGCACCCAGGCCATGGACCAGGGTGCCGCGGACGAGACCGCAAAAACGCTCCGGGCCACATCCGAGCCAGGAGGTACCGCTAAGGACGCCGTCTTCGGTCGACCGATCGCGGGCAAGACCGGAACCACGGATGAGGCTGAGAACACCTGGTTCGTGGGATTCACCCCGCAGCTGTCCACCGCGGTCTGGATCGGTGACGCCACGGAGAGCGGCAGGAGCCTTGTCGGCAGGACGATCGGAGGGGTGTACTTCCCGAAGATTTACGGTAGTGACCTGGCCGTGCCGATGTGGCGCGACTACATGTCCCAGGCCGTGGCGAACGATCCTGCCCTGCCCATTCCCTCCCACGGGTGAGCGACTCTCCCCGCGAGAACGACAACTGCACAGAACAGGACCCGACTCCCCATGACGCCCTGCCCTGCCGGCCGCGCCGCCCTGTCCGTCATCGGCACCACCGCTGCCCTGGGGGCGGCCACGCTGGCCTACAGCCTCATTGAGGCCAGGCGCCCCGTGCTGCGGCGCATCGACGTGCCGGTGCTCGCCGCCGACGAGGAGCCCCTCACGGTGCTGCACCTGGCCGACCTTCACCTGACGGGCCACACCGAGGCGCGGGTCGCCTGGGTGCGGCAGCTGGCGCAGCTGCAGCCCGACGTCGTCGTCAACACCGGCGACAACCTCTCCCTGGCATCCGGGCTGGAGCCGCTGCGGCGGGCACTCGAGCCGCTGACGGGTCTGCCCGGGGCCTTCGTCATGGGCGACCACGACTACCGATCCACCGTCTTCCGCCTGCCGACGCGCTACCTGCACCGGGACCCGCGCAAGGCCTCCAGCCGCGTGCGCGACGAGGACATCGAGGCCCTGCCCTGGGAGGAGGTCCGTGACCTGCAGGCCGCCGGCGGCTGGGTGGACCTGACCAACCGACGCGGCTCGCTGACCGTGCGCGGGCGGCGCATCGAGCTGGTCGGCGTCGACGACCCGCACGCCAACCGCGATGTCCTGCCCGTCCCCGAGGCCGCCGACTCAGCGGAGTCGGCCACCTCCCTGCCGGCGATCCGTGACCACGAGGGCCGGGCTCTGCGGCTGGGGCTCACGCACGCCCCCTACCGGCGGGTCCTGGAGGCGATGTCGGCCGACGACGTCGACCTGGTCCTGGCCGGGCACACCCACGGCGGACAGCTATGCGTGCCCGGGGTGGGGGCGCTGGTGACCAACTGCGACCTGGACCGGGGGCGCGCCTCGGGGCTGTCGCAGTGGCCGGGCCGGCTCGGGGACCCGCGGGCCGCCGACCACATGTACCTGCACGTCTCCGCCGGGCTCGGCACCAGCCCCTACACGCCCGTGCGCCTGGCCTGCCGGCCCGAGGCCACGCTGCTGCGCCTGCTGCCGGCCTGAGGCGGAGTGCCCCCAGCGCTCTGCCGCGGCACTTCAGTGCCCCGCTAACACTTCAACAGAATCTTCAGAATCGACCCGGAGCCGCGTCGATTCTGAAGTTTCGGTCGAAGTGTGTGGGGTCCGCAGGGTGCGCGCAGTGGGACGGGGCAGGCAGAGCGCACAGGTACGCCGGCGCCTGGGCGCGGCAGTCAGCGGCGCCAGCGGGCGAAGCCGCCCTCGGAGTTGATGACCTGCCCGGTGATCCAGCGGGCCTCATCGGTGAGCAGCCAGGTGATGAGGCGGGCCGCGTCGTCGGGCTCGCCCCAGCGCCCCTGGGGGAACATGACGGCAGTCGCCTCGCGGTCCGCCTCGGTGACGTAGCCGGTGTCGACGGGGCCGGGGTTGACCGTGTTGACGGTGATGCCGGCGTCGATGAGCTCCTCGGAGATCGTCGGGGTGAGGCCGGCGATGGCGGCCTTGGCGGCGGCGTAGGCGATCTCCCCGGGCAGGGGACCCAGGCCCTGGCCCGAGGTGAGGAAGACGATGGACCCACGGCGGCGCGCGGAGCCGGCGGGGGCGGGCGAGGCGAAGCCCTCCTGAGCGGCGAAGGCCTGCGCCAGGAGGATGGAGGCGCGGGCGTCGACGGCCCAGTGGGCGTCCAGGACGGCCTCGGTCATCTCGCTGAGCGACCCGTCGGGGCTGCTCATGGCCTGGTTGCACACGAGGGCGTCGAGGTGGCCGGCAGCGGCCGCGGCCTGCTCGACGACGCGGGCCGGCTCCCCGGGGGCGGCCAGGTCGGCGGGGATGTCGATGAGCCGGGCGGGGCCGACCAGGTGGGTGCGGATGGAGTCCATGACGGCATCGATGTCGTCGGCGCCCCAGGGCTGGGAGGCGTCGTGCGGGCGGTAGTGGTGGGCGACGATGCTCGCCCCGTAGTCGGCGGCGCGGCAGGCGATGGCGTGGCCGATGCCGATGCGGCGGCTGACTCCCGTCACCAGGACGGTGCGCCCCGCCAGGGGCAGCGGGTCGCGGCCGGCCGGGCCGATAGGTCCGGTGGTGCCGCCGGGACCGCTGGGGCCGCACGGAGCGGTGGAGGGGTGTCCGTGATGAGCGTCGGTGGTCATGCAGGCGAGTGTAGGAGGACGGTCCACGCGTACGGGGACTTTTTCTTCCGTCCGGGGACATTCCACGCGGGCGGGTGCCGTTGCCTCCGGGCGGGGACAGTGCGCGCGTCCGGGGACAGGATTCCGGTCCCCCGCCGCGTCAGGCGTCCCTGGCCGTCCTGGGTGGTCCCCGGCCGCAATGGAACGTCCCCGACGGCGTCGTTTGTCCCCGTCAGTTCGAGGAGAGGGGATGGGAAGACGGTACAGAGGAGAGGGCAGAGGGAAGACCCTGGCGGGTCGGCGTCTTAGTGCTCGGTGCGCGCGAGCTCGCGGGCGAAGGCCTCGTGGTTGTCCGACGAGGACAGGACGAAGCGGATGAGTTTCAGGCTGCCGACGGCGTCGGGATCGGTGTGGGAGCGCTGCTCGACGGCGCGGGCCGCAGCCACGGCGATCTCGGCGACCTGGGCGATGGGCCATCCGTAGACACCGGCGGAGACGGCCGGCAGGGCGATGCCGGCGCAGCCGAGCTGGATGGCGAGCTCCAGGGAGCTGTCGAAGCAGGCGCGCAGCAGGGCGGGGTCGTCCTCGCCGGCGTGGAGGTTGGGGCCCACGGTGTGGATGACCCAGGCGGCCGGCAGGTCGAAGCCGGGGGTGGCCACGGCGCGGCCGACCGGCAGTCCGTCGGGCAGCTCGGTGTCGCGCACCTTCTGGCAGGCGTCGAGCAGGCGGGGTCCGGCGGCGCGGTGGATGGCGCCGTCGACTCCTTTTCCGCCCAGGAGGGTGCTGTTGGCGGCGTTGACGATGGCGTCGACCTTCTCGGTGGTGATGTCGCCGACGACGGCCTCAATGCGCATGGGAGCTCCTTGTCTGCGACGGGTGCTCGGGGGTGTCCTCACGTCTTGTCAGTCCTTGCGCCTTTCGGGCGGAATGGGGCCCGATGACGAGGGCACCGGCCGCTCAGGGCGCTCCTGGGCACGGACCAGCAGGTGGACCCGCCGTGAGCAGCCTGGCACGGTGGGCGCCTCGGGCCAACCGGGTTCCCACAGGGAGCGAACACCGACGTGACGGAGGACTCAGCCGATCCGATTTCCTCCCCGCGGTGGGTGGAGGCTATGCTGTCGCCTGCTGCACACGGGGTGTGGCGCAGTTTGGTAGCGCGCTTCGTTCGGGACGAAGAGGTCGTGGGTTCAAATCCCGCCACCCCGACGATGAGAAGACCCATGAGCTTGCTCATGAGGTCTTCGAAGAGGAGAGGGTCGACAGGCCGAAGGCCTAAGCACCCCGACGATGAGAAGGCCTGCGAGTTCGCTCGCGGGCCTTCTGGCGTACCAGAGCCGAGGAGACCAGTTCAGCCCCACCGGAGTCGACCAGCACTACGGCTCAGTGTCCACGGCGCTGACATCAACGGCCCCGATGCCCCTGCACCCAGCGGGGATCGTTGGAATGCCGCGGTTTTGCCCAGGCGTGCAGCGCCGATTCGGGGCTGATGTCAGCACCATGGACACCGACACCCCGCAGTCCCTCGGTACCATCCTTTGCCCCACCGTCAAGCCTCCCCACGTCGCGGGGGTTCGGTCGGGCGCGACTTCTCGCTTCACAGTCACGCCCGACCGCCCGCACTGCACGAGCATCGGGCGCCATGGCACGAAGGTCGGGCGTACTCCATGGGGGTCGGGGGTTCGTGCAGTGCGCACAACCCACGGCCAGTTCCTCCCGACCCTCGGGCAGTGGGAGCCCGGGACGAGGCCGCCGACCGAACGCTCTACCCTGAGGTGAGGACACCACCGGGAAGGAGGCCACACATGCCGGATCCCAGCACCGAGCTCGAGGAGCTGCGTCGCAGGGTCGAGGAGCAGTCCCAACGAATCGATGAGCTCCAGGACGCCCTCCACACACTGTCGATCGCGGTCCAGTACCGGCAGGAGGAGCCCTACCTGGCCTTCCTGGCGGAGCACGGCATCGCCGGCCGACGGCGGATCGCCCTGATGACGGCTATCGCCGGAGTGCTATCACGGGCGCAGGGCGAGGTGCTTCCCCTCGGCCCTGGTGCTCGCGACGAGCTTCTGCCGGACTACCCCGCCCTAGCTAAGGCCTGCGCGCCGGAGCCGATTGACTGGGACGAGGCGGTCCGCGTCGTCGGGGAGGTGCTGGGAAGTGAGCACCTTGGCGCCCAGGCACTCGAGGCCCACCGCGCCCGCGGCCTGGGACTCGAAGGCCACCAGGCACTCACCGGATGCTCAGACATCCCACCCCGAGACACGTAGCCGTGTTGCCCCGCATGGCCGAACCGTTCGACGCCGGTGCTCGCGCATCAGCGATACATCCGAGCCGCGTCGACGATCCCGCCGAGCAAGGGCCGTGCAGTGACGGACCGGAGGGGCCGGATCATCCAGCCCTCGCGCCCACACAACATGACGCGGGTCCTGCCTGCTCACGAAGGCAGACAGGACCCGCTACAACGTCATGCCACAACGTGGCAACCCGGCCGAAGACCGCTACTTCTCCTGCTTCTTAGCGTTGATCGTAAACGGCCCGCCGCCGGAGTCGGTACCCGTGAGAGTCAAGGTCTTGGTCTTCTTGTCCCACGACAACGGGATATCCATCTCGTCAGCGCTCTCATACCGCCACTTGAATGACTTCGGAATCTCCTCGGTATTCACCTCTTCCGGAATACCCACACCAACCCCCTGAGATCCCTCATTGAAGAACCACTCAGCATCTCCGGTCTCTTTGAGCGTCAAGGACGTACCCGACAAGCTCCAGGTCCCCTCCGTCTGACGATCCTGGTCTCCACTCTTGGGGACGAAGGTCCATTTTCCGTCCGCCACCGTCACCGTGACGTCAGGGGCCTTCTCCAGCCCGTCCATGGTGACCTCCCAGGTCCCGGTGGCGAACTTCTTGAAGGCCAAGGTGGATCCGGAGCAGCCGGTCAGCGGGGCGATAGCCGCACCGACGGCCGCGATCGACAGGTACTTGAGGGTCTCGCGACGACCAAGGGCGTGAGTGAGGAACCGAATCTGCTGTCGCATGACATGCGTCCTTCGAGGTGAGTCGGGGGAACGGGCACTATGAGGCACCCAGGACTGACCGGCTCAATGTACCCATTTCCCACCTCCCTCGCAGGCGATTAAGGCCGACGCCGCCATTCACGTGCACGCGCACGTCACCGAATTCATCAGACAACACGCGAAGCTGACAGAAACATTCTCGCTCCGCTCACATCGCGCCACCTCTGCTCGCCAAAATCAGGAATCCATGACGCATCCGCACCCGTTACCTTGTTGGTGGTCCCGGGTGGTCCGGGGCTGGGCCAGCTGCTGTGGGCATGATGTCTTGCCCCTGTCCTTAGATGATCCGGGGGGTGTTGTCACCCGCGGCAGCCGGGCGCTGGTGACCGCTGATAAGGGGAACGGCCCGCAGTGTGTGAGGTCTTTCGCAGGCGTGGGTGCGGGACCGGTCGTCCACCGGCTGGCCCTGCACCCATGCAGCGAGAGGCGGCACGAAGATGGATATCGAGGACATAGCAGTCTTCATCGGCATCGACGTCGGTAAGAGCGAGCACTGGGCCACGGCCCTGAGCCGGGACGGGCAGAAGGTCCTCGACAGGGCGCTACCTAACGACGAGGAGCGCCTGCGTGCTCTCTACAAGAAGCTGGCCGATCACGGGAACCTGCTGGTGGTGGTCGATCAGCCCGCCACCATCGGGGCCCTGGCGGTGGCTGTGGCTCAGGACATGGGCATCACCGTGGGCTACCTGCCCGGACTGTCCATGAGACGCATCGCTGACCTGACGCCGGGCAGCGCCAAGACCGACGCCAAGGACGCGGCCGTCATCGCCCAGGCCGCCAGGACCATGCCCCACACCCTGCGTGCCATTAGCACCTCGGACGAGGAGGCCGCAGCGCTGAGCATGCTCACTGGCTTCGACCTGGACCTGGCCCGCCAGATCAACCAGACCGCCAACCGGATCCGAGGCCTGTACACCCAGATCCACCCCGCCCTCGAGGCTGTGCTGGGGCCCTGGCTGGAGCACGACGCCATCTGGAGGTCATCACCGCCTGGCCCACTCCAGCAGAGCTGAAGCGAGCGGGCAAGACAAGGATTGACGCCAGGCTCAAGAAGCACGGGTGCAGGCGGCACGCCACCTGGGCCGGCCAGATCGTCTCGGCCCTGGAGCACCAGACCGTGGTGGTCGCCGGCACCGACGCCGCCGCAACGGTGCTACCTCACCTGGCCAGGCAGCTCATCTCCCCACGCGCTCAGCGGGCCGATGTCGCCGCCCAGGTCGAGACCCTGGTGCAGGCCCACCCTCATGTGCCAGGTCCTGACCACGCGTGCCCGGGATCGGGGTCCCGGCCGCAGCCGTCTTCCTGGCCGAGACCCTGGGCAAGACCTCCAGGCACCGGAGCCCAGCTGGCCTCCTACGCCGGCCTCGCTCCCGTCACACGCCGCTCCGGCTCATCGATCCGCGGCGAGCACGTCTCCCACGGCGGCAACAAGAGGCTCAAGCGCGCCATGTTCCTGTCCGCCTTCGCCTCCCTGCGCTCCGACCCCGTCTCCCGGGCCTACTACCAGCGCAAACGAGACCAGGGCAAGCGTCATAACCAGGCCGTTCTCGCCCTGGCCCACCGCCGCATCCTGACCCTGCACGCCATGATCCGAGATGGAGCCCTCTACGACCCACAACCAGCCACGAAACTACCCGCCGCCGCTTGACACACCACATAGGGGCACCCCCCAAACCCACCCACCCGAACCGGCCAACCGGTTTGGGTAAGCCGGTCCGGGACGTCCGGTCCGGGTGGGCTAGTTCAGGGACACAGGTTCGAGAGGGCTGGGTGCGGGGACATAGGTTCGGGTGAGCAGGTCCGGGTGGACTAGTTCAGGGATGCGGGTTCAAGGCGTCCGGTTCAGGCCGGCCCAAACCCGCCTACCCGAACTCGCTCACCCGAAACGACCGGCCCGAATCCACCCATCCACCCCCACCTCCTCCCCGACGTGACGCGGCTCAGGCGAGGTGAATGGTCACAGCACCCAAGACCGCCAGGATCCAGGAGGCGAAGGAGCCGATGAGGAACTCCTCAGCCTTCTGCCCCGCTTTATCCTGGCTGATCTCGGGAAATCGAATCACGCCCTTGGCGGCAACAATTGCGGCAATAGCAGCGGGCGCCTCAACGGAGGCGAGCAGGAGAATGAGGATTCGCTCAAGCGGACCGATCCAGCGACCGCCGCGCATCGAGCCCTCCATCTCATCCTGCTTCCCGCTCTCCTGCGAGAGCTCACAACCAACCGCAACAGCTTTTACGGCACGCTGCGAGGAGTGGCGCGCAACAGCAAGAATGTCGGCGACGACTCGATTGGCAGGAACAGTCAGAAGGACGACCACTCCGACGACGGCGCTCATCTTGGCAGCCCGAGACCCAAGCGGCTGCGACGCGACGACGCAGAGCGCCACGGCGAGGAGCAACAGACCCGCATGGACGAGACGGATGAGCGGTTCCAGCCGGTCCGCACCATTCTCGGA
>ERZ772920.980-NODE-980-length-15301-cov-5.198806_pt1 | contig 15301 bp, 10 predicted proteins | sample MGYA00511469_ERZ772920 | MGnify/ENA primary metagenome ERZ772920 (study PRJEB29015, sample SAMEA2738069) | human oral metagenome | biome: human oral; feature: human-associated habitat; material: saliva | place: China | collected 2216 ... | reverse complement strand
CATCTTGACCTTCTTCATAAAGATCATAGTTCCAACGACATGATTGACAGCACCCTCCACGGTTACTATCTCTTGCAGTCATATAGTTACTTAGCGTACAACGGCCTGAGTATGCTATACACATAGCTCCGTGAACAAACATCTCTATTTCTACATCTGTTTTTTCACGAATCTCTTTAATTTCTTCATAACCAGTTTCACGTGCAAGAACAACACGATGCACTCCTTCACTTTCCCAGTATCGCACTTCTTTATAGTTCGAAATAGATTGTTGTGTACTAATATGTACTTCTACATTTGGAGCAACAGCTTTACATCTTTCAATAATGAATGGATCCGCTACTATTATACCTCGAACTCCAGCTTCTTGGAGTGCAATTAAAAATTCATCTAATCCTTCAAAATTTTCATCATGAGCAATTATATTTGCTGTTACATATATATCTGCTCCGTACTTTTTAGCGAAGTCACATCCTTCTTTGATTTCTTCTATAGTAAAGTTATCTGCATTACTACGAAGCCCAAATTCTTGTCCCCCAAGGAATACAGCATCTGCTCCATAATGAATTGCTATTTTTAATTTTTCTAAGTTTCCTGCAGGAAGTAAAAGTTCTGGTTTCTTTACAATAACTCTCTTCCCATCTCTAATTTCTGATATATTTGGTATCGCCATAAGTTTAAGTCACATTCAAGTATGACCTATCCTCCTTGTCATATAAATTTAGGTTTTTATAGGTAACCTCCACCTACTAATACATAGTTTTCTTATAGAAAAATCCTAAGTCAACTTCTCTATATTTTGGTTTAATTTTTTCTATATCATTATAGAAATCTTGTTTTTCATCTTCGTATGCTTCTTTATCTTCATAATAAAGATCTATAGCATCGCGATAAATTGTTACTACTTCTGTAATATAGTCTTCATCTTTTAGAACACCATCAATTTTGAATGCACTAACTCCTGCTTCAATTAAACGATCTAGTTCTTCAATTGCACAAATATCATTAGCACTCATTATATGTGTACCGTTTGAATCTTCAAAAATTGGATAGCGTTCATTTCTATCTTGGCTATATAAAAATAATTTTTTAGAATTACTATATTCTTCTATATAGCTTTCTTTTTTACTGTACATAAAATAATTGTCTACTAATTTTCGTACAGATTGGAACATGCATAGCATTCCTTGTACTTGAACTTCTATCTCATAATCACTTTTCCCAGCAATTTCTACAATTTCCTCAATAGTTAGTTCTTTTGAAAGACATGTTCTATATGCTCCTCGTTTACCCCAATAATTACATGAGAACGAGTTTGTTGCTAATGTATGTGGATCCCATTGAAGCTTAAAGTTCAATCCTTCTTCTCTTAAAATCGTAATAATAGTCGGTTCTCCAAAGATTAAAGCATCTACATCTAGTGTTGCTAGATAATGAAGATAATCTACTAAATCATCAAGATCCTCATTGTGAAAAATTGCATTTACACTAACATATGCTTTTTTCCCAGCTTGGTGAATGATTTCTACCGCTTTTTTTAATTCATCTCTTTTAAATTCTCCTGCAAGTCTCAAACCATATTTTTCTTCACCGATGACGAAGCTATCAGCCCCAACATTGATAAGTTCATAAATATGGTCTACACTTTTCGGAGTTACTACTAACTCTACAGTCATTTTAAATCCTCTCGTTAATTAAATTTTATGAGAATAACTCTCTTTTTTCTTCATTAAAAATAAATTATGTCTTTCATGATAATGATTCGTTGTTGCTGCAAAAGCCCCTCTTTCTATTACTATATACTCAGTTTTATTTAACTTATTAGGTGAATCATATGCTAGCAAGTTTAAATCCTCATATTTTTTAGATGAAGCAAAACCTCCGAAAAATAAAACCATTACAAAAATCCAAAGAGTAGCAAATAAACCTATACCTATAATAATAAATTTACCAAATAATGAAGCTAAAGAATAACTACCAAAAGTGTTCATTATCCTAATGAGCATTTCCCAGCCTTTTATAATAATTAATAATACGGCTATATAGTATAAGTATGGATAATATACAATTATTAACGCATAATCCGTACTAGCTTCTAATATAGCATTTATAATAAATAATAAAAATAAGAAGATAAAGTATGCAGCTATAAAAATATTAAATTTTTTCATTAGCATATACTCCTCTATTTTCTAGTTGTTATTGCTATCCCATCTCCAAATGGTAAAATAACACTCTCATAATTTTCATGCTTTAACAACCACTCATTATAGTTATTTATCTTTCTTGAAAGTTGTTTTAAATCTCTACTATGTCTAATAATACTAGGATCTGCTACCATTCCTTTAAATAGAACATTATCAGTTAAGACTACAACATCTTCAGCAAAATATGGTTCATATAGTTCAAAAAACTTTCTACTTTGACTTTTAGCTCCATCTATAAAAACAATATCATATGGTGCATTTCTTACTACTTCATCTTGTAGTTCTAAGGCATCCGCATGAAGAAGTGTTATTTTATCAGTAAGATTTCGTTTTTCTACATTGCTTTTAGCAATATTATACATCTTATCATCACGCTCAATAGTAGTAACATTACATCCTATTGTTTCAGCAAGTTTAATAGATGTATATCCAATTGCTGTACCAATTTCCAATAGATTTTTTGCTTTTTTTATTTTTAACATTTGAATTAAAAATCTTATACCTATTTTATCTATAATAGGTACTCTATTTTCTTCAGCAAATTTTTCTAAATCTAGATAAAATTCATCAAAATCTTCTAGTAAATTTATGACATATAAATCATCTTTTGATTCTATTGCAACCATGTTTACCTCCATATTTATACATCATATTATGATAACATAAACTTTGTTATTATTGCAATTATAAAGGACAAAGAGAGTTGATAAAAATCAACTCTCTTTAAAAATTTCAATATTAATTATTTTTCTAATGATTGAACTGCAGTAATTAACGCAAGTTTATAAACATCTTCTGCGTTACATCCACGAGATAAATCGTTAACTGGTGCATTTAGACCTTGTAAGATTGGCCCAACTGCTTCAAATCCACCAAGACGTTGAGCAATTTTATAACCAATATTTCCTGCTTCTAAGCTTGGGAATACAAATACATTAGCATCACCTTGAACTTTTGAATTAGGGGCTTTTAATTTAGCGACAGATGGCACTACAGCTGCGTCAAATTGTAATTCTCCTTCTACAGCTAACTCAGGTGCATTTTCTTTAACTAATTTAGTAGCTTCTGCTACTTTTGTAGTATCTTCAGTTACTGCTGAACCTAATGTTGAGAAACTTAACATTGCTACTTTAGGATCGACATTGAAGCTTTTTGCTGTTTTAGCACTTTCAATTGCGATTTCAGCTAATCCTTCAGAATCTAATGTCGGATTAATAGCACAGTCAGCAAAGACATAACGTTTGTCATCTTTACTCATAATAAATGCACCACTAGTACGTTTTGTACCTGGTTTAGTTTTAATGATTTGTAATGCAGGACGAACTGTATCTCCAGTTGAGTGAATAGCTCCAGATACTAATCCTTCTACTTTACCAGTATAAACTAACATAGTTCCAAAATAGTTAACATCTTTTAGTAATTCACGAGCTTTTTCTTCTGTAGCTTTTCCAGCACGGCGCTCTACAAACTTCGCTACCATTTCATCGTATTGTTCATAGTTTTCGTGGTCCACGAATTCGATACTAGAAACATCTAAAGATAATGGTTTAGCAAGCTCTTCTACTTTTTCTTTTTTCCCTACTAATACTGGTTGAACATAGCTAGTAGCACTTAGTTTAACTGCTGCTTCTAGTACACGCTCATCGTATGCTTCTGGAAATACAATACGTACTTTTTTCCCTTCTAATTTTTCTTGAAGTTCTACAAATAAATCATTTGCCATCTTCATATCCTCCTAATTGTATATAATATGTTTAATGTGTCTTATTGATTTTAATGTCAGTGCATCCACAAAGCTACCTTTACCTAATGCAACATAACCTATAATTGTACCAATATAAAATACTAGTATGATTATTACTATAATACGAATATATCGTAATATTACATCATTTATTATCTTCATAGGCATCCCCTACTCTTCAATTCTTCTAACATCTGCACCAAGTTTTCTCATTTTTTCTTCGATATCTACATATCCTCTGTCTATGTGATAAATATCGATGATTTTTGTAGAACCCTTAGCCATAAGTCCCGCTATAATAAGTGCTGCACCAGAACGTAAGTCTGTAGCTCTAACAGTAGTTCCTTCTAAATGAGCTGGTCCTTCTATTAATGAACTTCTTCCTTCGATTCTGATTTTAGCATTCATTCTTCTTAATTCTTCAACGTGCATAAATCTGTTTTCAAAAACAGTTTCAGTTATTGTGCTTGTACCATTACCTAAAAGTGTTAATACACACATAATTGATTGCATATCAGTTAAGAATCCTGGGTGTGGTAATGTTTTTACATCAACTGGTTTAAGAGTTTCTAAGTTATTTCTAACTCTCATAGCATCTTCAAACACTTCGATTTCTACACCCATTTCACGCATTTTACTAACTAATGCAACATTATCTTTATAAGGAGCCCCTTTTACTAATACATCTCCTCTTGTAGCTGCTGCTGCAATCATGTAAGTTGCCGCTTCAACTCTATCAGACATTATAGTGTATTCTGCTCCTACTAATTTTTCGACTCCTTCTATTTCTAAAACAGAAGTTCCTTTACCAGAAATTTTTGCTCCCATTTTTATTAAGAAGTTAATCATATCTTCTATCTCTGGTTCTTGTGCCGCATTTACTATTGTTGTTTTTCCTTTTGCTAAACAACTAGCCATAATTACGTTTTGAGTACCCCCAACACTTGGGAAGTCAAAAAATATAGTGTTACCTTCAAGTTGTTTGCTTGATCTTGCTTCAACAAATCCAGCATCTTGAATAACTTCTGCACCTAAGATTTCAAATCCTTTTAGGTGTTGATCAATTGGTCTACTTCCTATAGAACAACCTCCAGGCATTGCTACTTTAGCTCTTCCTTCACGTGCTAACATTGGTCCTAATACTAGGAACGATGCACGCATTTTACTTACAAATTCAAACGATGCTTCAGTTACTAATGGATTTCTCGCATCCATCTCTATTGTATTTTCTTCTGGTTTATAATTTACTTTTACTCCTAATGATTCAAATAATAAACTAATTGTTTTAATATCTGAAAGTTTTGGAACATTATAAAATTTACTTGTACCCTCTGTTGCCAATAAACCTGCTGCTAATATTGGGAGTGCAGCATTTTTAGCACCAGAAACTTGTACTTCTCCTATTAAAGGCGATCCACCTTTAACTAAAATCTTTTCCAAGTTATTTCCTCCATCTCTTTTTTTAGCATTTCATACCACTTATTATAGTACCACAAATTAAAAAATAAATAAAGTTTGAATTTTTATTTTCAATTCTTTTTTTAACTATAATACTTAATAAAGTAGTATTTTAAAATTTATACTTATTTATAAATTCAATTTATATAATTTTATTTAATTATAATTCATCAAAAAATGATAATTGAGCTTTTTCAGGAAGACCTTTTAAAGTCCCCATTTCTCTTAAGTACTCGACTACCGTAGACGAAACACTTCCACGTTTAGAAAAATCTTCTATTGATAAGAATGGTTTTTCTTTTCTAGCTTGAACTATTTTATTAGCAACATTATCTCCAAGTCCAGGAACAATTGAAAATGGAGGGATAAGTGTATTTCCATCAATAATATAGTCATGGCTTTCTGATTTTTCTAAATCTACTTTTGAAAATGCAAAACCACGTTCTAACATTTCATTAGCAATCTCATAACTTACGAGTGCGTCTTTATCTTTAGCAGTTACTTCATTTTTGTCTTTTGTTTTAATTTCTTGAATTTTTGCCTTTAATGATTTTTCACCTTTTACTACGGTAATAATATCAAAGTCACTTGCCCTTACTGAGTAATAAGCACAATAATATGTTAAAGGCTGATGCACCTTAAACCATGCTATTCTAAGTGCCATAAGTACATAAGCACATGCGTGAGCTTTAGGGAACATATACTTAATTTTTTTACATGAGTCTATATACCATTCCGGTACATCATTATCTCTCATAGCCTTCTCAAAATCTTCTGTAAGACCTTTCCCTTTCCTTACACTTTCCATTATCTTAAACGATAATCCTTCCTCTAATCCAGCATGGATTAAGTAAACCATTATATCGTCACGACATCCGATTACATCTTTAAGTTCACATGTTCCATTTTTAATTAATTCTTGAGCATTTCCTAACCATACATCTGTACCATGTGATAATCCTGAAATCTGAACTAACTCTGAATATGTAGTTGGTTTTGTATCATCTAACATTTGAATAACAAAGTTTGTCCCAAACTCTGGAATACCAAATGTTCCACTTGCAGAGTCTACTTGTTCTCTTGTAACACCTAGTGCTTCGACAGTTGAGAATATACCCATTACTTCCGGATCTGATACATCGATTGTCTTAGGTTCAATACCAGATAAATCTTGAAGTTTTCTTATCATAGTTGGATCATCGTGTCCAAGTATATCAAACTTAAGAATATTATCGTGAATAGAATGGAAGTCAAAGTGAGTAGTTCTCCAAGGACTTGTTTCATCATCTGCAGGATATTGATACGGAGTAAAGTCAAAAATATCCATATCATTTGGCACTACTAGTATCCCTCCTGGGTGTTGACCAGTAGTTCTCTTAGAACCTTCACATCCTGATGCTATTCTCTCAATATCTATACTTCTTTTTTCTATCTCATTTTTCTCATAATAATCTCTAGTAAATGAGTAAGCTGTTTTTTCTGCTACTGTTGATATAGTCCCAGCACGATATACATAGTCTTCTCCAAAGATTTCTTTAGTGAAATTATGTGCTGTAGCTTGATATTCTCCTGAGAAGTTTAAATCTATATCGGGTACCTTATCTCCGTTAAATCCTAAGAAAGTTTCGAAAGGAATATCCTGACCATCTTTTATCATTTTCACATCACAGTGAGGACAATTTTTATTAGGTAAGTCAAATCCTGATGCATATTCTGCATTTAAGAAAAATTCACTGTGCTTACATTTTGGACAAACATAGTGAGGAGCTAATGGATTAACCTCTGTTATCTCCATCATTGTAGCAACTAATGATGATCCAACAGACCCCCTAGATCCAACCAGATACCCATCATCTAGAGATTTCTTAACTAATTTATGTGAGATAAGATATACTACTGAAAATCCATTACCAATAATAGAAGCGAGTTCTTTTTCTAATCTTTTTTCAACTATTTCAGGTAGTTTATCACCGTATATTTTATGCGCCATGCTATAGCTTAAATCACGTACTTCATCTGCAGCACCTTCTATATTCGGTGTATACAATTTATTTTTCAGTGGAACTACTAATTCAATTAAATCAGAAATTTTATGAGTATTATCAATAACTATTTCTTCACGAAGTTTTTCATCTAAAAATGAAAATTCATTTAACATTTCTTCTGTAGTTAGAAATGTTGCCATTGGTTTAATGTCTCGAGCTCCAGGGTTACTTTTTACAGTTAATCGTAGTATTTGTCGATAGACATGTTGATATTCATCTAGGTAATAACAATCCCCTGTTGCTACAACTATCTTATCTTTTTTCTTAGCTATATCTATTAATTTTTTTAATAATTCTTCTAACTCTGCTTCATCAGTTATGCGTTCACTTCTTATAAAGCTGTGATAGTGATTTTTAGGTTGTATCTCAATATAATCATAAAAATCGATTATTCCTTCTACCTTATCCTCTTTTGAATTTAGTAATTCTTCAAAAACCTCATTTTCACTATTCCCACTACCAATTAATAAATCTTCTCTATATTGCTCCAATAAACTTCTTGGAATAGTAGGTTTACCTGATGAAAGATAATCTGTACAGCTATATGAAACTAGTCTAAATAAATCTTTTAATCCTTTAGCATTTTTAACTAAGATAGAACATGGAAAAGTTCTTGATCTTTTATGTGCAAGTTTTAAATCTATCTTCTCATCAATTTCATTATGATATTCAATACCAAGTTTATAAAGTTGATCTAACATTTTCACAAAGATTTCAGCTGTAGCTTTTGTATCATAAATGGCTCTGTGGTGTTGCACTAAACGAACTTTATATAGTTTAGCTAAATTACTAAGACCATGTCTTTTAGCTTCTTTATTTTCTGCACGTGAAATAAATAAAGTATCTATACTAGCATTGTTTTTATTTTTTAATCCTAGTCTTTCAAAGCTCTTATCTAAGAATCCTAAATCAAATTTTGCATTATGTGCAACAAGAATGTCATCTTCATCCAACCAATTATAAAAATTAGTCATTACTTCTTCTTCAAATGGCGCATCTTTAACATCGTCATCTGTAATACTTGTTAACCTAGTAATTAATTCTGAAATCGGACGTCTTGGATTAATATAACTTTCAAAACTATCTATTTCAGCACCATTTTTCACTTTAACTGCCGCAATTTCTATTAATCTATCTCTTTCTGCAGAAAGACCTGTTGTTTCTACGTCAAATACTACATATGTAGCATCTTTTAAACGTAATTTCTTTTTGTTAGTTGTTGCTGTAATGCTATCATCCATTATAAAAGCATTAAGTCCATATATTGGTTTTAGTTCTTTACCTTTTGAACTCAAGCAAATTTCTGGATAAGCCTGCACACCATAAGTATCAGTAAATGCGATTGCTTCATGCCCCCAGCTTTCAGCTCTTGCTAAGTAATCTTTAGCTGATGAGACACCTTCTAATTGACTCATTTTCGTATGAGTATTTAACTCAATTCTTTTTCTTCCCTTATAGTTATCTTTTTTCTCCTCTTTACTAACTAATTCAAGAAGTTTTGGTTCAATAATTGTATCTCTTAAATATGGATCATTACTAACCGTACCTTGTACTTTAAGCCACTGACCTTTTTTAATTCCTTTTACTGATTCTATAAGTTCTGTTCTTCTTTTATTTTGGAATTTTGCATTTGGTCCATTACCAAATAGTCTTAAAATAATTGAATCGCTATAATCTGTTAATTTTAAACGAAACTGGCTTGTACCATTTCTATGCGAAATCTCTTCAGTGCCAAAAACCTGTGCCATTATTGTAACATCACCAGCGTATCCAATGACATCTTTAATTTCTACTATATCTTCATCTTTGATTTCTTTTGCGTAGCGATTACCCCCACCAGCACCAAATCCACTAAATTTCTTTTCTGGTTCTTTAGGTCGGCGTTCCGCTTCTTTTTTCTCAAATTCTTCAAGTTTTTCTATCTCTTTAGAAATCTTTTCTTCTTGATTTTCTATAACAGCCTCTACATCTTGTTGCGTAAATATCGGAACTATATCTTTAACCTCTACCCCGATATTAGAATAACTAGTTAGTATCTTATCTTTTCTATCATTAATAAAATTATTCCAAACTGTTGGTACTTTTATATCTAAGTTGATTATATTATTCTCTAAAGTTAGTTCAGTAAATATTAAACTTTGTAGTAAACCAGGAGAAACTTCAGAAAAATTTTCTAAAATTACGTACTTCCAATATTCTTTTATTTGATCTTCTGAGACCGAGTCTTCTAATTTAAAACGATAGTTTATTATATATTCATCAGAAAAACTATCTCGTAATTTTTGAATAAATAATGTTAATGTTTCCGAATTTGGTAAGTTTTTACCGCTGAAATTAAAAATCCATATTTTGTTAATATTGTCTTTTTCTATATTATTTAAAGAAAAATCTATTAGACTTGTATTTGATAATTCCTCTTCTAATTCTAACGTTTCTATTAACAGAGAAAAATGCTTATTGCCCATGCTTCCTCCTACTTTCTATTTTTATAAATTCATATACAATTTATACTCTTCTTTTTATTATATTCTAAGTAAATATGAATTTAGAATATCCACTCTATTATACTAAAAAAACTAACCAAAAACAAATTGTTGTTCATCCATTTTGACGAAAATTTATTTCCGGTTAGTATATTAATTTTTATTTATTATTTATAGAATGCTTCTACTTTTGATAGTACATCTTCTACTTTAGTATCAACTTTTTCTAGAGTTTTTCTTTCTTTAACTTCAACAAGACCTTCTCCTACTTTTTTCCCTACAACTACTTGTAATGGAATACCAATTAGATCAGCATCATTGAATTTAACTCCTGCTCGTTCAGCTCTATCATCATAAAGAACTTCATATCCTGCTTCTGTTAATTGTTTGTATAACTCTTCACTTTGTTTTACTTGTTCTTCTTTTTTAATATCAACACATACTAAGTGAACTTGATATGGAGTTACCTCTTTTGGCCAGATAATACCATTTTCATCATTGTGTTGTTCTATTATTGCAGAAATAACACGGCTTACACCAATACCATAACATCCCATATAAAAATGATTTGCACGCCCATTAGCATCTAAATATGTAATATCCATTGACTCTGAGTAACCTTTTCCAAGTTCAAAAACTTGTCCAACTTCTATACCTTTAGCAAATTTAACTGGTCCTGATAAGTCTTCTGCTAAATCCCCCTCTTCAATCATACGAAGATCATAATAAGCATCAACTTCATAATCGCCAGGATTTACATTAATATAGTGGAACCCTTTTTTATTAGCTCCACAGCTATGGTTGTACATATATTTAATAGCATTATCACCAATAACTTTACAGTTTTTAATTCCAAATGGGCCCATGTACCCTACAAAGCCTCCCATTACCTCTTCAATTTCTTGTTCAGTTGCCATCTCAACTTCAGAAGTTCCTGTAGCTTTCATAAATTTAATATCGTTAAGTTGGTCATTACCACGCATAAGAACTAAATAAAACTCTCCATCTGCTTTTAAAGCTAATGCTTTCATCGCACGGTTAACTTCAACACCACAGTATGCTGCAATATCATCTATAGTTTGTTGGTTTGGAGTTTCTAATAAACTGCGTTCTTTTTTCTCATAGTCAGTTGGCATTGTGTAGTTTTCTTCAACTACTGCTGCTGTTTCAATATTTGCTGCATAATCACTCTCTTCAGTGTATACAATTGTATCCTCACCAACCTCTGCTAGTGCTTGGAATTCGTGAGTATAGCTACCTCCAATGTTTCCTGAATCAGCTTTTACCGCTCTATATTTTAATTCAAACCTATCAAATATATTGCTATAAGCTTGATAATAGTCATTATATGTTTCTCTTAATGACTCTGGAGAATCATGGAATGAATATCCATCTTTCATAATAAATTCTTTCCCACGTAATAATCCTAAACGTGGACGAATTTCATCACGGAATTTTGTTTGAATTTGATATAAGTTAACTGGTAATTGTTTATATGAAGTTACCATGTTACTAACTGTTTGACAAATAATTTCTTCAGCTGTTGGACTAAGTGCATATCCTGCATCTTTTCTATCAGTAACACGAATAAGTTCATCTCCCATTTTGTACCAGCGTCCTGATTGTTTCCAGTAGTCTTCTGATTGTAAAATTGGCATAAGTAATTCTGATGCACCAATTTTAGTATGTTCGTCTCTAATTACTTTTTCTATATTTTGAATTACTTTAGTTGCTAGCGGAAGGTAAGTATAAACCCCTGCAGATACCTGCTTCACCATCCCCGCTTTAATAAGCAACTTATGACTAATTGCTTCTGCAGAGGATGGTACTTCTCTTGTTGTTGGAATAAATGTTCTTGATTGTCTCATAACAATACCACCTCTCAATTTTAAAATTACTTATATTATACCATAAAACACATTATTTTACTAAAGAACTTTCAATAAATTCTGAAATTTTAATATTTTACAGTAATATTTATCTAAAATTATTTACAAAAATTATCATATTTTTTTAGTAAATATCTACTGTTATTTTAATTCTACTATTTTAATTTTTACTTAGAATATAGTATAATATGTTAGAAAACTCTTAACGGAGGATTGTATGTTTAATTATCCTAATAAAAAAAATACTTTTGTTCAAAAAACAAATTATTCTAATCGTGGAATGGAATTAGAAGCTGATATTAATTTTGCGAACAAATACTACTTAAATAATGATATTGCAGTCATTCATAAAAAACCTATACCTATTCAGGTAGTAGAGGTTAACTATCCAAATCGAGCGAGCGCTATGATTACTAAAGCTTTTTATCAAACACCTTCTACTACAGACTACAATGGGTTGTGGAATGGCAAATATATAGATTTCGAGGCTAAAGAAACTAACTCAGCAACATCTTTTTCTCTTAGTAATATTCATGATCACCAAATTGATCATATGACAAAGATATTAAATCAAGGAGGAATTTCATTTATTATAGTTCGTTTCAAAAAAATCGATAGAACATTTGTTATGCCATTTAAAAAATTTCTATTTTTTAATGAACGAGCCATAAACGGTGGCCGAAAATCTATAAAATTAAGTGAATTCGAAGAAACTGCTTTTGAAATATCATTTCACTATAAAGTTAGATTAGATTATTTAAATATTATAAAAAATAATGAAAGTGAGTTTTACTAGTAATGAAACATTTATTCAAATATATTAGTTCTATATTCTTCACGATATGCTTTATTTTATTTTTTGTAGTACTTGGCTTTTTAGCTTTTCAGTTAAAAGATGTACCAAACATTACAAAAGCTAACTTACAAGATCCATTATCGTCTGAAATATACGATAAAAACCTTAATTTAATAGCAACGGTTGGAGCAGAAAAAAGAGAGTATGTCTCTATTTCTGACATTCCACAAAACGTAAAAGATGCTGTACTTTCTGTTGAAGATTCAAGATTTTACTCTCATATCGGTGTAGACCCTAAACGTCTAGCAAAAGCTATGTTAGTAAATATAAAATCTAATTCTGCGAAAGAAGGAGCAAGTACTATAACTCAACAGGTTATAAAACATTCTCTTCTTACTTCTGAAAAAACAATGGAAAGAAAAATTCAAGAAGCGTATCTATCATTTAAATTAGAAAGTAAATATTCTAAAGATGATATCCTTGAAATGTATTTAAATAAAATATATTATTCTGATGGACAATACGGTATAAAAACTGCAGCTAAGTACTTTTATAATAAAGAACTTAATGAACTTTCTGTCCCTCAGATAGCATTTTTAGCTGGGCTTCCTCAACAACCAAATCAATACAACCCTTACGATTATCCTGAAGAGGCTAAAAATCGTCGTGATACCGTATTGTATGCAATGCTTGCTAATAATAAAATTAGTCAAAAAGAATACGATGAGTACACTAATACTCCTATAACAGAGGGCTTAGTAGAAAAATCTTCTGAAGATAGAGCTGAACAACATACTTATAACCCTAAATACGCAGCTTATATCGATCAAATATCTAAAGAGCTAAAACAAAATAAAAACTTTGAAAATGTCAGCGATCCACTTTCTATGGGATTAAAAATTTATACAAATCTAAACTCAGATTTACAAATATATGTTCAAGATATGTTGGATAACCAATCATCTCCTATGAAACCCCATAGTTCTCAAGCGGCAATTACAGTTCTGGATACAAAAACTGGACTCGTAGAAGCTATTGGTGGGGGTAAAAATTATAAAACTGGTGGCTACAACTATGCAGTCGATGCTAAAGTACAACCTGGTTCTGTAATAAAACCTATTATAGATTATGCCCCAGGTATAGAATACTATGGTTGGGATTCTCAAACTACTTTCTCAGACACACCTTATAAAATTGAAGGAACAGACTTCTATATCCAAAACTGGGATAGAGCATATCACGGAACTGTTTCAATGGAAAAAGCACTAGCATGGTCATACAATATTCCCGCTGTACGCGCCTTTGAAACTGTCGGATATGAACGATCTAAATTCTTCTCAGAAAGATTAGGTATTCCTGTTACTAAAGACGAACCTACAATTGCTATCGGTGGTAATGTAGATGGAGTTTCTCCATTGCAAATAGCAGGAGCCTTTGCTTCATTTGGTAATAAAGGTTATTATAATAAACCATCGACTATAGTAAAAGTATTTAATGCCAATGGTAAAGAACTACCATCTATGAAATCTGAATCCGTAAAAGCTATGTCAGAAGAAACTGCATATTTAATGACTAATATGCTTAAGAATGTTTTAACAAGCAACGGTACATCTCCAAATGGTAAAGTTGCTGGATTTGATATGGCAGGTAAATCTGGTTCAAGTACTTTTGATGAAAATGCTCGTTTAAGATTCGGAATTGATATAGTAAACTCTACTAAAGATAGTTGGATGGTTGGTTACTCAACCGAATATACAGTTTCTGTTTGGCAAGGAGCAGATGTATTAAATTCTGCATCAAAAGCATTATCTTCTTCTCAAGCTCAAACTACACAAGCAATAATGGCTAATGTTATGGCAAAAGCTGCGGATAACAAAGCTCCGGCAGCATTTGAAAAACCAGCAGGAATTAGCACTAAAAATGGAGTCGAGTATTCAACTCATAGAAATACAGAAACGGATTATATGTACGCTGGTACTGATAGAGATGCATCTTACCAAGCATCACTAGCTGAAAAGCAAAGAGATAGTAGATCAGCAGTAACTAGCGCATTCAATTCATTCTCTAGTATAACAAGCTCGTCTAGAAGTAGTTCATCATCGAACTCATCATCTAATAAATCAAATAGATCTTCTAGAAATCGAAGGTAACACTAAAAAAAGCAACTCTTAAAATTAATTAAGAGTTGCTTTTTATATTAGAAGTTAAATCCTTCATAGTAAATATTATTTTTACTTATACCTTTTTCCTGAAGTAATTTAGAGTAAGCTCTATTCATCGTCATTGGTCCAGCAATAATATAATTATAGTTTTTCCCGATTGGTAAATAACTATCTAATTGCTCTTTACTAAATCTTCCTTGTTGAGCATAATCTTTAAAAATTATATTTATTCATATATCTATTTAATAGTTATCTAAAATATTGTCCTTATTATATAGACTTAACTTAAAATTTAATTAACACTAAGAAAATAATAAAATTACAAATAATTTACTGTAGAATTTTTATAAAATTGTTGTAAATTGCTAAAAAATAATCAAATTAGGTTGACGTCAGTTAGGAAAACGGTTACTATTATGTTGGATAAACAAAATTTTTTCAAGTACGGCTGAATATTATTACAGTTAAAGAAGGGGAATAATTATGGGGTATCCTAAGTTTATTGAAGGATTATGTC
>ERZ772920.974-NODE-974-length-15394-cov-5.504531_pt1 | contig 15394 bp, 13 predicted proteins | sample MGYA00511469_ERZ772920 | MGnify/ENA primary metagenome ERZ772920 (study PRJEB29015, sample SAMEA2738069) | human oral metagenome | biome: human oral; feature: human-associated habitat; material: saliva | place: China | collected 2216 ... | reverse complement strand
GGCGGGCAGGTCGTGCTCGCGCAGGGAGCGGTGGGGAGATTCTCGACGACGAACTGACCGATCGTTGCATAGTTGCAGAGGGTGTCGGTGAAGGAAGCGCCTATCGCAGTGAAGGGTGAAATGTGTGGTCTGCCAAGGAAAACCGGGTGCCACGCAAAGGATCCCAACCTGAGACCCAGGACACTGATTGCAAACCTTGCAGCAATGTGGGCGGAAATGTGCCATGATAGGTCGTCGCCGTTGAGCCGACGGGTCCGCCGCCGGCGACACGGCAGTCGCACCTTGCGGACGCCTCTGTCCGCGCCTGTCCCATGCGTCCAAAGGAGGACCCCAATGCGACTCATCTCCCGCCGCTCCATGCTCGGTGGAACTGCTGCGATCGCCGTCGCCGCGACCCTGGCGGCCTGCTCGAAGGGCTCGTCCGGTTCCGACGGCGCCGGAGGCGTCTACTTCCTCAACTTCAAGCCCGAGTCGGAGCAGGCCTTCAAGGACATCGCGGCCGCCTACACCAAGAAGACCGGTGTGAACGTCAAGGTCGTCACCGCTGCTTCCGGCACCTACGAGCAGACCCTGAAGTCCGAGGTCGCCAAGTCCAACCCGCCCACGCTGTTCAACCTCAACGGCCCTGTGGGCTACGGCAACTGGAAGGACTACGCCTCCGACCTGTCCGACGCCGACTTCACCAAGCAGCTGACGGATGAGTCCATGGCCCTCAAGGGCGACGAGGGCAAGATCGTGGGCGTCCCGCTGGCCATCGAGGGCTACGGCATCATCTACAACGCCGCCATCCTCAAGAAGTACTTCGGCATGGAGGGTGCCAAGGCCACCTCCGTCGACCAGATCAAGGGCTTTGACAAGCTCAAGGAGGTCGTCGAGGACATGCAGGCCAAGAAGGCCGACCTCGGTATCGAGGGCGTCTTCGCCGCGACCTCGCTGTCCCCCGGTGAGGACTGGCGCTGGCAGACCCACCTGGCCAACTACCCCGTCTACTACGAGTACCGCGACGCCAAGGTCGACGACCTCGACGAGGTCAAGCTGACCTACTCGGACAACTACAAGAAGATCTTCGACCTCTACCTTAACAACTCCACCATCAAGCCCACCGAGGCCAGCGCCAAGACGGTCACCGACTCCATGGCCGACTTCGCCCTGGGCAAGGCCGCCATGGTCCAGAACGGCAACTGGGGCTGGTCGCAGATCTCCGAGGTCTCCGGCAACACGGTCAAGGCCGAGGACGTCCACTTCATGCCGATCTACGTCGGCGTCTCCGGAGAGGACAAGTCCAACATCGCCATCGGCACCGAGAACTACCTGACGATCAACTCCCAGGCCGCCGAGGGCGACCAGAAGGCCACCAAGGACTTCCTCACCTGGCTGTTCACCGACGCCGAGGGCTCCAAGATGGCCGCCGAGAAGCTCAGCATCATCGCGCCCTACAAGGCATACGCCGAGCTGGCCCCCTCCGACCCGCTGGGCAAGGAGGTCTCCGCGGCCATCAACAACAAGGACCTCACGCCCGTCAAGTGGGTCTTCCCGACCTTCCCGAGCCAGGACTTCAAGGACCAGCTCGGCCAGCACCTGGCGCAGTACGCCTCCGGCAGCGAGGACTGGGCGAAGGTCAAGGACTTCTTCGTGACCACCTGGGCCTCGGAGAAGAAGGCGTCCAAGGAGGGCTGACATCTCAGAGTCGCTCGAGCCCACCGCCGAGGGTGCTGCTCCAGCGGGCATTGCGACGGCGACTCATCTCCCCATCCCCTCTCCTGTCGGGGCGGCACGTTCGAGCCGTTCGTCTCGCGCGCTGCCGCCCCGGTGGGAGCTCTCTGGTACCCGGCCACTCCGGCGGGTGCCGGTCGCACCTCGAGGCAGATATGACCAAGGCACTGAAAAAGTTCTTCCCAGTATTTGCAGGGCCAACCCTGTTGGCCTTCATGATCGCGTTCATCGTCCCCTTCTTCATGGGGCTCTATCTCTCCTTCACCAAGTTCAGCACCCTCACCAATGCGCGGTTCGTGGGCACTGACAACTACGCCAGGGCCCTGGGGGAGCGCAGCGACTTCCCGCAGGCTCTCCTCTTCACCGCCGTTGTCTCGATCATCTCGATCATCACGGTGAACCTGGGGGCCTTCGCCCTGGCCTACTTCCTGACCCGCAAGCTGCGCGGCACCAACTTCTTCCGTGCCGTCTTCTTCATGCCCAACCTCATCGGCGGCATCGTCCTGGGCTACACCTGGCAGGTGATGCTCAATGCGCTCCTGCAGCGCTGGGGCCAGACGATCGTCAACGACTGGCGACTGGGGCTGGCCGGACTGGTCATGCTCGTCAACTGGCAGCTCATGGGCTACATGATGGTCATCTACATCGCCGGTCTGCAGAATGTGCCGCCCGAGCTCATCGAGGCCTCGCAGATCGACGGCGCCAGCAGGTGGCAGACGCTGCGCAACGTGACGCTGCCGATGATTATGCCCTCGATCACCATCTGCCTGTTCCTCACTCTGGCCAACACCTTCAAGATGTACGACCAGAACCTCGCCCTGACCAACGGTGCGCCCGCTAAGCAGACTCAGATGGCCGCGCTCAGCATCGTCAACACGATGTACAAGAAGATCGGCCAGGAGGGCGTCGCCCAGGCCGAGGCCGTCATCTTCTTCCTCATCGTCGCCGCCATCGCGCTCATCCAGCTGAGCGCCACTCGTTCCAAGGAGGTCGACGCGTGAGCACCGCCGTCAAGACTCAGTCCCCCGCTTCAGCCGCCCCTGCCGGTCAGAAGGTCGCTCCGCAGACGACGGGGCAGAAGACGCTCGTGGGGCTGCTGGCCGTCCTGGCCTTCGTGTGGGTCATTCCGCTGGCCTTCATCGTCATCAACTCCTTCAAGGGCAAGTTCTACATCTCCGACAGCCCCTTCGCCCTGCCGACGGCGAAGACCTTCGCCGGCCTGGACAACTACGCCACCGGCCTGGCCCTGTCGGGCTTCGCCAGCGCCATGGGCTGGTCGCTGTTCATCACCGTGGGCTCCGTCGTCGTCATCGTGTCCCTCACGGCGATGACCGCCTACTACATCACCCGCATCAAGACGTGGTGGACCTCCATGATCTACTACGCCTTCGCCTTCTCCATGATCGCTCCCTTCCAGATGGTCATGTTCCCCACCGTCAAGGTGGCCGACCAGCTCGGTCTGGCCACTCCCTGGGGCATGATCGTCCTCTACCTCGGTTTCGGTGGGGGGCTGTCGGTGTTCCTGTTCGCCGGCTTCATCAAGTCGATCCCCATGGAGATCGAGGAGGCCGCCTACATGGACGGCTGCTCGCCCCTGCAGACCTACTTCAAGGTGGTCATGCCGCTGCTCAAGCCGACGGCGGTCACGGTGGCGATCCTCAACGCCATGTGGGTGTGGAACGACTTCCTCCTGCCCAACCTCGTCATCGGCCAGGACGAGCGCTACAAGACGGTTCCGATCGTCATCCAGTCCCTCGTCGGCTCCAACGGCAACCGGGACATGGGTGCCCAGATGGCCATGCTCGTCTTCGCCATCGTCCCGATCGTCGCCTTCTACCTCTTCGGTCAGAAGCACATCATCGAGGGTGTGGCCGCGGGGGCGGTCAAGGGCTGATCCCCTCATAGCTGCTCTGATACGGGCGGTTCTCAAGGCCCCACTTCCGGCCTGGAGAACCGCCCGTATCATGTCCACCTGTTACTGCCCGAGTCCCCACGAAGGAGCCCCTGTGGCGCTGTTCCCCGGCCCTGACAGCCCGGCCTACCGGGCCTGGTCCGCAGCGGCGGATGTCGTCATCCTCAACGTCCTCACCCTGGTCGGCTGTCTGCCTGTGGTGACGGCGGGCGCCTCCCTGACGGCCTGCGCCCGGGTGGCCGGTGAGATGGTGGCCGACGACGATCCGGCGGTCATGAGCACCTGGTGGCGCTCCTTCCGTCTCAACCTGCGCCAGTCCCTGGCCTGGTGGCTGCCGGTACTCGTCCTGGTGGCCCTGAGCGCCTGGGAGTACCTGCTCCTGTCCGACTCCTCCCTGGGGGAGAACAACGGCGGAGTAAGCGGTTCACTGTCCGGGCTGGTGCTGGCCGGGGGAGTGCTCCTGGCCGCGATCCTCGTCTGGCTGCTGCCGCTGGCCGCCTTCTTCGACGCCCCGGTCTCCCGGCACTTGTCCAATGCGCTTCGTCTCGCGGTGGGGCGTCTTGGAGTCACCGTGCTCGCTCTGGTGATCGTGGCGGCGCCCGCGATCGTCTTCTGGGGGCTGGCGGCCTCGCGGGCCGCGGTCGCCTGGTTCATGGTTCTGATCGGGCCGGCTTTCCAGACCTACCTCATCGCCCTGCTGCAGCGCTCCACCATGGTGGCGCTCCGCGGTGCTTCGACGTCGGAGTCCTGAATGATGCGAGCGCGCTTTCGGTGAGTGCGGCGTCATCACGCAGCGTCATGGCCCCGGAATCATTCGATTCCGGGGCCATGCGTCTGGGGGAGCTCGTCAGAACCGCGGGCCGGGCTGGCCCGGCTGGTTGGTGTAAGGCGGCTGGTAGGGCTGAGCCTGCTGGTAGGGCTGTGACGTTGGCTGTCCCTGCTGGTAGGGCTCGGTGTAGCCGGGCTGGTAGGGCTGTGGCGTCGGCTGGCCCGGCTGGTAGGGCTGGGCAGCGGGCTCGGTGTAGCCGGGCTGGTAGAGCTGTTGGCCTGGCTGACCCGGCTGGTAGGGCTGGGCAGCGGGCTCGGCATAGGCGGGCTGGAAGGGCTGTTGCATCGGCTGGCCGAAGGGTGCCTGGTTGGGGTCGTAGACCTGAGCGGCAGCCGCGTAGGCAACGAGCTGGGACTGCTTCTTCTTCCTCTGGTTCATGACAAGCACGCCCACAACGCCGCCCACGATGGCCACGGCAAGCGAACCGATCAGGATCCAGATCCACACGGGAGTGGAGCTGCTGTCCTCCTCTGCCGCTGCGCCCTGCGAGCTGCCTGCCGCTGCGCTCTTGGCGGGCTTGTCCTTCCCCTTGACCTCATGCTTGTCGTTGTCCTTGAAGGAGACCTTGGTGCCCTCGACCGTGCCGCCGTCGGCCTCGGTGACCTTACCCGGGAAGGTCACCGACTGAGAGATCTCGGTGACGTCCTCGTCGCTGATGCTGTCGAAATTCAGCGTCTGAACGATGTACTCGTCGCCCTCGTGCTTGATGTTCTTCGAGGACGTGGAGATGGAGTCGGTCCCCTCCATCGTGCATGTGCGGGTGCCGTCCTTCTCCACGAACTTCACCTTGAAGTCATCGTAGGGCGAGTCCTTGACAGTGGATGAGTCCTTGTTGCACATGCTCTTGCTGAGCGCCGGGATAGAGCCGCTCTCCGACATCGTGAGCTTCACGGAGAACGTGTTGTCCTCCTTAATGACGATGTCGCTGGAAATGCGGAAGTCCGTGTCGTCATCAGCCGTGGGGAGGGAGGACGCCGGGGTACCGATCAGGGCCAGGACGGCGAATACGGTCAGGGCGACGAGGCCCGCCAGCGCAGGGCGCCGTGTGGAGCTGCGGTGGACGGTGACATGAGGCATGTCCCCACCGTATCGCCTCCTGTATCTGTTGGTGGGGGACACCGGTGGGGACCTCTCCACCCGGCTCCGGTAGGCTAGAGGACGGTGTGTCCACCGGCACGCCGTCACTGAAGTCAGGGAGCAGCCATGCCAGCCGTTGTCGTCGTCGGGACCCAGTGGGGAGACGAGGGAAAGGGCAAGGCGACTGACCAGCTCGGTCAGGACGTCGACTACGTCGTGAAGTTCAACGGCGGCAACAACGCCGGACACACCGTCGTCATCGACGGTGAGAAGTTCGCCTTCCACCTCCTGCCGGCCGGTGTGCTCACTCCCGGGGTCACCCCCATCATCGGTAACGGCGTCGTCGTCGACCTGGAGGTCCTCTTCAACGAGATCGCTGAGATCACCTCCCGTGGCAAGGACGCCTCCAGCCTCCTCATCAGCGCCAACGCCCACATCATCCCCTCCTACAACCGGGTTCTGGACCGCACCACCGAGCGCTTCCTGGGCGCGCGTCAGCTGGGCACCACCGGCCGTGGGATCGGACCCACCTACGCGGACAAGATGAACCGCGTGGGCATCCGCGTCCAGGACCTCTTCGACGAGTCGATCCTGCGTCAGAAGGTGCACTCCGCCCTGGACCAGAAGAACAGCCTCTTCCTCAAGGTCTTCAACCGGGCCGCCATCGATGCCGACGCCGTTGCCGACGAGCTGCTGTCCTACGCGGATCGGGTCCGGCCCATGGTCGTCGACTGCTCCCTGGTGCTCAACCACGCCCTCGATCAGGGCAAGACCGTCCTGTTCGAGGCCGGCCAGGCCACGATGCTCGACATCGACCACGGCACCTACCCCTTCGTCACCTCCTCCAACCCCACTGCCGGCGGCGCCTGCACGGGTACCGGCGTGGGGCCCACCCGGATCGACTCGGTCGTCGGTGTCGTCAAGGCCTACACGACCCGCGTGGGGGAAGGGCCCTTCCCCACCGAGCTGCTTGACGACATGGGGGAGCGCCTTCGCACCGAGGGCGGTGAGTACGGGGTCACCACCGGCAGGCCGCGGCGCTGCGGCTGGCACGACGCCGTCGTCACCCGCTACGCGGCACGCGTCAACGGGCTGACCGACCTGGTGATGACCAAGCTCGACGTCCTCACCGGGCACGAGACCATTCCGGTGTGCGTCGCCTATGACATCGACGGCACCGTCACCCAGGAGATGCCGCTGACCCAGTCCGGCTTCCACCACGCCGTCCCCGTCTACGAGGAGCTGCCCGGCTGGAGCGAGGACATCAGCGAGGTCCGCAACTTCGCCGACCTGCCTCAGGCGGCCCAGGACTACGTGCTGCGCATTGAGGAGCTGGCCCGCTGCCGCATCTCCGCCATCGGCGTCGGGCCGGGTCGCGAGGCCACGATCTCTCGTCACTCGCTCATCGGGTGACGTGAGGGCGCGGCGTCAGCGATAGCGGCTGCTCGACGGCGCCGCGCTCAGGAAGCGGAATAGAGAGCTTCCGGGAGCGTGTCCACCGTGGGCCGACCGCAGTGCTGCCAGCATGATGACCATTGTGATGCGTGCTGGGGCAGCCCGGGAGCGATGGCCCTTTCCAGGGCCGATCCTTCTCCGATGTCCTCGTCGTGGGCTGCATCGATCCGGACCTGCTGTCGGGGAGTCATCATGCGAGCCGGATTGACGCCCACCCGAGTCTGAGCCTCAGTAGCCGCTGTACCCGTTGTGGTTCGGTGGAAACTGCGGAGCGGGGGCCGGTCCCTGAGACTGCGGCGGCTGATACTGCTGAGGGGCAGGTGAGTAGCCGGGCTGGGCGGGAGGTGGGCCTGCCTGCGCTGGAGAGGGGAAGGCGGCCGGATGGGAAGTGGGCATAAGAGTGCTTGCCTGAAGCGACTGCTGCCCCAGCGCATCCAGGTACTTCTTCTCCCGGCTCTTCTTGAGCGTGTTGCTGACGATAGCGACAACTCCTCCGACCACAGCAATCACAATGAGTGTCACGACGATAGCTCCCCTCCCGCCCGATGACTGCGACGAGGACGTAGAACCGGGGGTGGCCGTCGAACTGGATGAGGATGCCGAGCTGGATGCGGGCGTCGAACTGGGCGAGGGTGTCGAGCTGGGCTGAGACGCCGCCTGGGCGGTGTCCTTGCCGCGGGCCTTCTGATTGTAGAAGCTGCTGAAGGAGACCTTGTTCTGTTGATCTCCCTCGACCTTGCCCCCTCCGGATTCCGTCACCTTACCGGGGAAGACGACTGTGAGGGAGAATGTGTCGGCGCTGCCGTCCTTGGGTGCGGAGTCATCATGGGTGTCGACGACGTACTCGTCTCCGTCATGAGTCACGTAGTTGTTCCTGGATACGGGGGTGGTGTACGTGGCCTTGCAGGTCGGAGTCCCGTTGTCGTTGGTGAACGTAATGTCGGGTGGGGTAGCGGCCTGTGAGAACGTCTCTTGGACGCAGTCCTCCTTCAGGTTCTTTTCTCTGGAGGCCGGTGACGTGATCGTGATGGTGGTCGTCAGCTCTTCATCGGACTTGATGGCGAGCTCGAAGTTGATTTTCTCCTGGCTCGTGAGCTGTGCAGGTAGCGCGGCGCTGGTGGGGCTTGCCGCCACCGCCAGCAAGAGCGAGGCGGCCAGACAGAGCATCCCGACGAGACTCGTCGCGGGGTTGTGTCTCAGGGCGAGATAACGCATGTACAGCCTTCGAATGGTGCGGGTCGGGTGACTGCAAGGCGGTGCGGAGGACGTCGCCACTCGGTGCGACGAGCTCCGCACCGCCGTCGGAGCTCAGCCCCAGCTGGAGGGCGGGGGTGCTGACGGGTAGCCAGGGGGAGGCGGTACGGCCCCCGGAGGCATCGTGCCGTCCGGTCCGGGCTGGTTGTCACCTTGGGCGACGAAGCCGGAGGGGGACGGAGGCATGGCGCCGGGAGCCTGCATCTGGCCAGGAGCGTAGGGCTGCTGCTGCGGTGCGTATCCCGGGGCGCTGACCGCGTAGGCCTGCTGCTGCGCCGCCTTCTTGCGCTTGAGGAACCAGAAGAGGCCGCCGCCGATCGCTCCGACCACCACAACCCCCACGATCACCCATACCCAGGGGAAGGCGGGAGTGTCCTTGCCGCTGACGCGGTACCTTCCCGGCTCGGTGAAGGTCACCGTGTTCCCGCTGACCTTGCCGCCGTCGGCATCCGTGACCTGGCCCGGGAACGTGACGGAGAGCCTGTACTCACTGTCGAGTCCGGAAGAAGAGGAGGGAAGGTTGCCCTTCTTGGTGTCGAGGACGTACTCGTCGTCCTTGTGCTCGATGAAGCCATCGACCTCGGAGATGTCGATCGACTTGCCTGAGAGTGTGCAGGTGGGGAAGCCGTCGCGCTCGGAGTAGGAGGCCTTCAGGTCTTTGAACGGCCCTCCGCCGTCAGAAGAGTTGCAACTCTCCTTGAAGTCCCGCTTGGCGGATGAGGACTTGCTCTTGACTTGCCCGACAACGGTCATGTTGTAGGTGTCGTCCTGGTTGATGACGATCCGCACGGAAATTGAGGGGTCCGAATCGTCGCTCGCCGCGGAGGTGACGGCGTGACTTGGAGGGATCAGGAGTGTCAGAGTCAAGAGAAACGCCAGAAAGACGAGCGTTCCCACGGAGCGGTGTTTGGGGACGGTCACGGCCATAGTTCTCACCCTAGTTGGTCGGTGTTGATGGGATCTCCGCATGGGGAGTGACGACGCGAAGAAAGATGTTGTGGCCCCGGGATCGTCAGATCTGAGGGCCACAACAACGGGAGGGGTAATGGGTCAGTAGGAGCCTTGGTCAGGGGCGCCGTAGCCGGTCTGCTGACCGGGCTGAGTCTGGGGGGCGCCGTAGCCCGGCTGCTGGTCGGGAGCGCCATAACCGGGCTGAGCCTGGGGGGCGCCGTAGCCCGCCTGCTGGCCGGGCTGAGCCGGGAACGCCTGGTTTGGGTCATAACCCTGGACCGGAGTCCCGTAGGGCGCCTGGGTCTTGTTCTTCTTACTGCGGATGACGAAGAATGCGGCCGCTCCGCCGATCAGTGCCAGGACGCCGACGCCGACGATGATCCAGACCCACATGGGGATGGAGCCGTCTCCGCCCTTCACGGTGTGGGACTTGATATCAGTAAAGGTGACCTTGTTGCCGTCGACCTTGCCGCCGTCGGCCTCTGTGACCTTTCCTGGGAAGGTGATGGACTGGGTGACGTCGAGCTGGTCCATGTCACCGATTGCCTCGTCGGTGCCGATCTTGACGACGTACTCGCTGCCCTGATGCTTAATTGTGCCGTCGCTGTCCTTGATGGAAGCGGAGCCTTCAATCGTGCAGATAGTCGAGTCGCCATCTTCCTTGAAAGTGGCCTTGGCGTTCTTGGAGTTCTTGCCGAACTTCGTCTGCGAGAAATCGTCGACTTTACAGTTGTCTTCGCTGAAGATGCCGAAACCGCTGCTGTCGGTCATCACTGCTTTCACGGAGTAGGTGTCGTCGGACTTGATGACGATGTCTGAGGTGATCTTCAGGCCGGGGTTTGAGGAGTCGTCGTCCATGGGGGCGGCGTGCCCCGGGGCGCCGAGCAGTGCGAGGGGCGCGGACAGAGCGAGCGCCGCAAGAGCCGTCAAGACGGACAGGGGCCTAGGGATGCGGTGGGCGATGGCAGGTGTCATGCCCACACAGTAGCGGTTCAGATGCCAGGTTGTAACCGGATCGTCATGGGTATCGTTCCCCGGGGGCTGTTACTGGAACTGCTGCGGCGGCGGCCAGGTGCCGTGCTGCTGGGGCGCCTGCGTGGGGGAGGGCGGGTAGGAGCCGTTGGCGGTGCTGGAGGGGGAGTAGAGCGGTGACGGCTGTCCCGGGTGCTGCTGGTTCGGTTGAGGTGCAACTGGTTGCCCGGGGTACTGCTGAGGAACCGGCTGACCGAGGTGGGATGACTGCGGTTCAGGACCCGGGACGGGGACGGCCTGCATGGCGGCACCCGGAGCGCCCTGCCCGCTTCGCTGACGACGTCGCACAACGACCGCCATCGCGATGAGCCCGATGACCACGAGCGAGCCGACGCCTTCGATGATCCACGGCAACACCTTGCTGGTCGTCGTTTCCGAGGCGGGACGGTCCTTGCCCTTGACGATCCGGCCCTTGAAGTCCGTGAAGGAGACGGTGTTCTTCTCCTCCCCCTCGACCTTTCCGCCTTGGCTCTGGGTCACCTCTCCGGGGAACGTGGCGGCATAGAACAGCTGCAGCTCCGGGGACGGCGTCTTGCGTCTGTCCATGCTGCTGGTGTCGATGGCGTACTCGTCGTTCTCGTGCCTGATCGTCCCGTTGGTCTCAGAAATCTTCCCCTTCGTCGCGATGGTGCAGACTCGTTTGTCCTTCCCGTCAACGAATGTCGTCTCAGCGTGGGAAAAGATGTTCGGTTCCACGAGGAAGTAGTCCAGCGTGCAGCTGTTTTTAGTGATGGGAGGAATCAGGCTGTAGTTCGTCTGATCGGTGATGACGAAGGACGCCTCAAAGGTGTCATCGCTCTTGACGGTGACTTTCATGTCGATGGTGATGATGAGCTTATTGTCCTCTCCAAGGAGCGGCACCGCGTGAGCAGGAGGGGAGGCCACGGCCATAGCGGCGATGAAAGCGAGAACGGCCAACGCAGCCAGTACGGCGTGGACTCTCCTGATAACAACGGCACAGCTCATGGCGCCACCCTAGTCGTTGCCTCGGTTCCCCGGCGGCTGTTCGAACGGCAGTACTACTCACCCTGATACGGCGGATAGTACTGCCCGTTCTGACCTCCGCCGCCGGTGAGCTCCTGCGGCGGCCGGAAGTCGGCCTGACTGTGCCCTTCCTGGTAGGGCATCTGGGTGTAGCCCGGTCCGGGCGACTGGGGTCCCCCCTGCTGGGCGCCATAGGTGCTGAAGACGCCGGCGCCTCCAGGGGACTGAGGCGGAGGGAGAACGCTGGTGTCCTGGCCCGGGTCGACGTAGGGGGCGTAGCCGTCGCGAAGGTTGGTGACGGGATAGGGGTGGGTCGATCCCGGCATCGGCTGCAAGGGGCTCGGGGGCGACTGGTACGGGCCGCCGGTATAGACCTCCGGAGGCATGGTGCTGGTCGCCTCGGCCCCCTGAAAGGCTTGACCATAGACCTGGCCGTAGGGCTGACCGTAGGGCGGTGCTGGAGCCAGCTGCTTGGCCCGACGAGTCTTGAGGAGGTACACCACGACGCCGACAACGATGAGGAGGACGACGGCGACGGCCGTCGCGATCATCCACCACTGCAGATGGAACGTGCCGTCCCCGCCCTCGGCGTGGAGAGCCTCAGAGCTCTCCATCACGTTGTCCCAGGTGACCTTGTTGTCGTCATTCCTCCCGTTGGACTTCGTCACCTCTTCGGGAAAGGTCACCGATACTGAGATCTTCATTCCTCCCGAGGTGCCCGGGGAGGTGGGGAGGGAGTCGTCCTTGCCGAGCTTGCTCAGCGCCTCGGGGGACAGGTCGAAGACGTACTTCCCGCCCCGGTGCTTGATCGTCCAGATGTCGGTCTGCAGGTTGTTGAGGGGAACCGACTTGGCTGTGACCTGGCACGCCGGCTGGCCGTTGTGGGACGTGAAGGTGTAGTTCGCCTTGACTCCCTTGGGCAGGGGGGTGGACTTCTCGAGCTTCGCCTGAGTGCAGCTCTCCCTGCTGATGAGCGACAGCCCCGACGAGTCCCACATGACGTAGGACAGGTCGGCGGTCTCGTTGTCATGGATGACGAAGTCGTAGTGAGCCCCGCATCCGGCCAGCAGCAGTGCGAGGCCGGTCAGTACCGCCACGGCCACTCGTCGCCTGACAGTGCGGGAGTCATGATTCATGTGTCGAGTCTAATTCGGTGCTGTGACAACGTGGAATAGTCGGAATGCTCAGTGTCGCCCCGGCGCCGCCTTGCGGGGTGCGCGTCCGCTGCTGCGCCGTCGTAGGACGGCCACTGTCAGGATGCCGCCGAGCAGGGCCAGCCCCGCGGTCAGCCAGATGCGGGAACGAGTCCACCATGACACCCCCCGCGAGTCCTGGGCGTAGCCCGAGGCGCTCACGCCCTTGGCCACCGTGTCCGGGTCGTCCCAGGTGACCGTGGTGCCCGAGACCTTCCCCCCGCCTGACTGCGTCACCGCGCCGGGAAAGGTGACGGAGACCTTGGTGTCGACCAGGCCCTTGAAGGACGTGCTGCTCGGCTGGGCTCCGCCCGAGTCGCCCGAGTCGCCCGACGGCGCGGCGGGGGCCTGAGATGCGCTGCCCTGCGCACCTGAGGCCCCGTTGGCGTCCTGGGAGGGGTCGGAGGGGAAGGGCTGGATCGTCACCTTGTAGACCTCGCCGTCGCGCACGACGATCGTGTTCGGCTCGGCCTGTGAGGCCTGGGGGACCTTGACCCCGCTGATGCTGACCTGGCAGCCGATTCCGTCGTCGCCGGTGATCGGAGTGGCCTTGACCGTGGTGCCCTCGGGCACGCCCAGGGCGGTGGGGTCGGAGTAGGTCGAGCAGTCGGGGGCCTTTCCCTTCGGGAAGACGGTTCCGCTGGTATCGCGCATCTCCAGGGCGACGTCGTAGCTGCCCTGGGAGCGGATGGTCATGTCCATGTGGGCGGTGCAGGCCGACAGCGCCAGGCAGGCGGCGGTCGCCACGACGGCCGGTCGAAGCGCCCGGAGTGCCGGCGGGCGGGACAGGGGACGCGAGACGGGGCTCGTGGGACTGGACGCGGAGGACGGCGCGACGGACATGCGGGCACGCTACACGCTCGCACTGGACCTTCACTGAGGGCGGAACGACGCCGTTTCAAAGGCGGCAAAAGCCGCCATCCTCCCGAATGTGGCCGATCACATGCCGGTCCGGCCGGGCAGAGAGGCCCAGTTGGGACCTTCGGCGATGTGACCTGGGGCGCCCGGTGGGGGAGGATTGCTCTCGACCGAGCGAGTCGGCAACGGCGCGCTCACCGGATCAACATACCCAAGGAAGGGACTCGCATGACTGTGTCTGAGAAGGACGTCCGCGCCGCCGCGCCGGCTAACGCCCCTGAGGATGTCATCGAATTCGTCACGCGCATCGCCGAGCTGGCCAAGCCCGAGAACGTCTACTTCGCGGACGGTTCACAGGAGGAGTGGGACCGCCTCACCACCGAGATGGTGGAGTCCGGCGTGTTCACGCGCCTCAACCCCGACAAGCGCCCCAACTCCTTCCTCGCGCGCTCCCTGCCCAGCGACGTCGCCCGTGTGGAGTCCAGGACCTTCATCTGCTCCGAGAAGGAGGAGGACGCCGGCCCGACCAACAACTGGTACGACCCGGCCGAGATGAAGAAGATCCTCCACGAGAAGTTCGACGGCGCCATGCGCGGCCGGACCCTCTACGTGATCCCCTTCTCCATGGGTCCGCTGGGCGGCCCCATCTCCCAGCTCGGCATCGAGCTGACCGACTCCCCCTACGTGGTGGTCAACATGCGGATCATGACCCGCATGGGTGCGGCCGCCATGGACCTCATCGCTGAGGGCCGCCCCTGGGTCCCGGCCGTCCACTCCGTCGGCGCCCCGCTGGCCGAGCACGAGAAGGACACCACCTGGCCCTGCAACGACGAGAAGTACATCACCCACTTCCCGGAGACCAACGAGATCTGGTCCTTCGGCTCCGGCTACGGCGGCAACGCCCTGCTGGGCAAGAAGTGCTACGCGCTGCGCATCGCCTCGACCATGGCCCGCCGCGACGGCTGGATGGCCGAGCACATGCTCATCCTGCGTCTGACCGACGAGAAGAGCGGCAAGCAGTACCACGTCACCGCCGCCTTCCCGAGCGCCTGCGGCAAGACCAACCTCGCCATGCTCCAGCCCACGATCCCCGGCTACAAGGTCGAGACCGTCGGCGACGACATCGCGTGGATGCGCCCGGGCCCGGATGGCCGCCTGCGCGCCATCAACCCCGAGGCCGGCTTCTTCGGCGTCGCCCCCGGCACCTCCTACGACACCAACCCCATGGCCATGGACACCATGAAGGCCAACACCATCTTCACCAACGTCGCCCTGACCGACGACGGTGACGTGTGGTGGGAGGGCATCGACGCCCCGATGCCGGAGCACCTCATCGACTGGCAGGGCAACGACTTCACCCCGGCCGACGCCGCCGAGGGCAAGAAGGCCGCTCACCCCAACAGCCGCTTCACCACCCCGGCCTCGCAGTGCCCGATCATCTGCCCCGACTGGGAGGCCCCCGAGGGCGTGGCCATCGACGCCATCCTCTTCGGCGGTCGCCGCGCCACCAACGTGCCGCTGGTCGCCGAGCAGTACGAGAACGCCCACGGCGTGTTCATCGGCTCCGCCGTGGCCTCTGAGGTCACCGCCGCCGCCCTGGACGCCAAGGTCGGCTCCCTGCGCCACGACCCCATGGCCATGCTGCCCTTCTGCGGCTACCACATGGCCGACTACTGGTCGCACTGGCTGGAGATGCAGGAGAAGCTGGGCGACAAGTTCCCCAAGGTCTACCAGGTCAACTGGTTCCGCAAGGACGAGAACGGCAAGTTCATCTGGCCCGGCTACGGCGACAACTCCCGCGTGCTCGACTGGATCGTGCGCCGTGCCTCCGGTGAGGTTGAGGCCGTCGACGGCGTCACCGGCCGCTACCCCAAGTTCGAGGACTTCAACCTCGAGGGCCTCGACCTGGGCGAGGAGGAGTGGGCCAAGATGTACGACATCGACCCCGAGGCCTGGGCCGCCGAGATGGACGACACCGAGGAGTACTACAAGCAGTTCGGTGACAAGCTGCCCGAGGCCATCAAGGAGCAGCTCGCCAAGTTCCGTGCGCGCATCGATGAGGCCAAGAAGGCCTGATCTCAGCTGAGGTCCTTCCCTGAGGAGGACTGGGACGGGGGCTCCGACCGGTTCGCCGGT
>ERZ772920.971-NODE-971-length-15430-cov-8.888780_pt1 | contig 15430 bp, 6 predicted proteins | sample MGYA00511469_ERZ772920 | MGnify/ENA primary metagenome ERZ772920 (study PRJEB29015, sample SAMEA2738069) | human oral metagenome | biome: human oral; feature: human-associated habitat; material: saliva | place: China | collected 2216 ... | reverse complement strand
GAGTGGTTGTCGGACTATTTCGATACCCTCTTTAGAGGGTATCCACTAGAGAAAGACCCTTATAGGGTCAGAGCAAACCACCCGTTTAACGGGTGGTTATGATTTGTTTATTTTCCCAATGTATCGATAAAGGCTTTTACAATTTCCGGATCGAAGAGAAGCCCCGAAGCGGAGAACAGTTCACGTACGGCCTGTTGCTTCGTCTTAGCCCAAAAATCCGCAGACGGATTAATAATTGTATCATAATAATCGGCTACGGCAATAATGCGGGCACCGAAGGGGATATTGGCACCGCGCAAGTGCTTGGGGTAACCCGAACCGTCCCAACGTTCGTGATGATGAACGATATAGGGAATAATGTCCTGACAACAAGGAATGTTTTCCAACATATTACCACCGGCTGCAGCATGACGCCGGTACAGAGCCTTTTCCGAACGATTCAGATAAGGGGCCTTGGCCAGTAAGGAATTGGAAAGACTGAGTTTTCCTATGTCATGTAACAACGAAGCGTATTTAATCAACTCGATTTCGCTTTTCGGCAAGCCGAGTTTGGCAGCCACACTGACGCTGTAGTTGGCAACCTGCAAAGAATGTCTGTACAGGCGTTGACTCTTCATTTGTAAGAATGAAACGAGATTGGCTGTAATCGCTTCCAGTGATTCTTTTTCATCAAAGCCCATGCCGGCAGATTGACTCAATGATAACATGTACATGGGGATAAGCCCTTTCTGATGCGGACAAACAAACTAACGATTATTCATTGGGAGGTCGTTTAGGGTGGCGTAAAATATTAATCATTTTGGCACTCGTGCGCTTTAAACGAGCTCCCGTATTTTTGACTCTGCGAGCTGTAGAGACTTTGGACTTACGCGTGGGACGCATATCCCTGATGGAACCGAAATCGCCACGACGGACGCTGGTTGCCTTGATGCGATCCGACTTCAAGCCGATTTTGAAGATATTCATTAACCGATTTAAATTCAAGTCCGTCGAAAAACTGTACAAGTCGACGGCGGCATATGATAAGACGGGGTAATAATGAATACAGAAGTGCGTATTACCCGATAAGGCTATGCACGTCATTTCATCAGTTGATTGAAAAAAACTGATTCCCTCAAGTTTGACACCTGCTTGGGCAAATGCTTTTTCTATGGACGGCCGCAACTCTTCCGGTTCGGAAATTACGAGTCGGCAGTTGTAAAAATCAATAAGTAAATGCTTACCTAAAGTATTAGTCATTCCGTTCACCTATCTATGTATTTGCAGTTCATTATAATATTTTTTTGACCCCTTGTAAACGCGAACGAATGTACCCCCGGAGGTATATCTTGAGAAAGAGAAGAGGGGAAAAAGATACAATATTGTGACAAAGCCGAAAAGAAGGGGATAAAAGAAATAAAAGGACTCTTCTCGTTTTGAGAAGAGTCCTTTTATATAAATATAGAATAAAGGTAGCCCGCTTGTTCGGAATAGGAAAGGCTTATCCCTTGACAGGATTGAAAGTAAAGTCCGTACCGTCGAAATCGATGCGTACAGTTTGGCCTTCACCGATACGACCGCTGATAATATCACGGCTTAAGGCCGTTTCTACGGTATGCGTGATGAGGCGGCGCAAGGGACGAGCACCGAACTGAGGTTCATACCCTTTATCGGACAGTTCTTCCAAAGCCCGATCGGTCCACGTTAAGGTAATGTTCATTTGCTTTTGCAAACGGTTGCTGAGGTGTTCCAACAAAATACGGGCAATATCGAATACCTGTTCTTTTTTCAGCGCTTTAAAGACGACAATGTCGTCAATACGGTTTAGAAATTCAGGGCGGAAATAGGATTTTAAGATATCCTTAACCGATTTTTCCGCTGTTTCGAAGTCGGCTGCTTCAAGAATTTCATGAGAACCTAAATTACTGGTCATGATGATAACCGTATTTTTAAAATTCACTACGCGACCCTTGCCGTCCGTCAGACGACCGTCGTCGAGGATTTGCAGGAGAACGTTGAAAATATCGGGGTGGGCTTTTTCGATTTCATCTAATAAGATGACCGAATAGGGATGGCGGCGAACTGCTTCCGTCAACTGACCGCCTTCGTCGTATCCGACATATCCCGGGGGAGCCCCGATAAGTCTTGACACGGTGTGTTTTTCCATATATTCGCTCATGTCGATACGTACGATATTGCGATCGTCGTCAAAGAGCGATTCGGCCAAGGCTTTGGCCAGTTCTGTTTTACCTACGCCTGTAGGGCCGAGGAAGATGAATGAACCGATGGGGCGATTCGGATCTTTAATGCCTGCACGAGCACGCATAATAGCATCACTTACGACGCGAACCGCTTCGTCTTGGCCGACGACTCTCTGATGGAGTGTATCGTCCAAATGAAGGAGTTTTTCACGTTCACCCGTCATCATCTTTGTAACGGGAATACCCGTCCAACGGCTGACAACCTGTGCAATGTCTTCTTCACCGACTTCTTCTTTCAATAAGTGACTGTCTTTTTCTTTCGAAAGCAAGTCTTCCTGTTCGGCTAACTGACGTTCCAATTCAGGTAACTTTCCGTATTTTAATTCGGAAGCCTTTGTTAAATCATAATCCCGTTCGGCTTTTTCCATTTGATGGCGTACGTCATCCAGTTCTTTTTTCAAGGCCTGAGTACGTAAAATTGCCTGTTTTTCCTTGTCCCAACGAGCTTTAAGTTCTTCTTCTTCCGCAACCAGTTCCTTCTTCGTGTCGACAATTTTAGCCAACCGTTCTTTAGAAGCGTCATCCGTTTCTTTATTTAATGATTGTTCTTCAATTTCCAGCTGCATGATTTTATGACGAATTTCATCGAGCGGTGCGGGCATGGATTCAATTTCCGTGCGAAGCTTTGCAGCGGCTTCATCGACGAGATCAATAGCCTTATCGGGAAGGAAACGGTCGGAAATATAGCGATCCGAAAGAACGGCGGCGGCGACCATGGCATTATCACGAATGCGGACACCGTGATGGACTTCATAGCGTTCTTTCAAGCCGCGAAGAATGGTAATTGTATCTTCTACAGAAGGCTGGTCTACCATAACCGGTTGGAAGCGGCGTTCCAAGGCGGCATCTTTTTCAATATATTTCTGATATTCATTCAAGGTCGTAGCCCCGATGCAACGGAGTTCGCCGCGAGCCAGCATAGGCTTCAACAGATTTCCCGCATCCATGGAACCTTCTGAAGCACCGGCACCGACGACCGTATGAATTTCATCGATAAACAGGAGAATCTGACCGTCCGATTTAACGATTTCGTTGAGGACGGCTTTAAGCCGTTCTTCAAATTCACCGCGATATTTGGCTCCGGCAATGAGAGAGCCCATATCGAGAGAGTAGAGGGTCTTATGTTTCAGAGATTCCGGAACATCACCGGCAACGATACGACCGGCCAAGCCTTCGACAATAGCCGTTTTACCGACACCGGGTTCACCGATGAGGACCGGATTGTTCTTCGTACGACGCGAAAGTATTTCGATGGTACGACGAATTTCTTCGTCTCTACCGATGACGGGGTCGAGCTTTCCTTTACGGGCGGCAGCCGTCAAATCGCGGCCGTACTTTTCCAAAGATTTATAATTATCTTCAGGATTATCGGATGAAACGGACTGCTTTCTGTTTGCCTTAATGGAAGAGAGAATCTTATCGGCATTTAATCCGAATTGACGGCAAACTTCCTGCATAGTTTCATCACTGTCTTCGGCAACGGCTAAAAGCAAATGCTCCGTGCTGACGTAATCGTCGTGCATAGCTTCGGCACGCTGTTGAGCCTTGCCGATGATACGTACCATTTCTGTCGACATGGACAGGTTACTTGAACCTTGAACGGACGGAATCTTTTTAAGCATCTGTTCCAACTTGGCTCTTAAAAGCGGCAAATCAGTTTTACAATCGCTGAAAATAGAGGCTAAGAGACCTTCCGGATCTTTGGTTAGACCGATCATCAGATGAACGGATGTAATTTCTTGATTATAGTGAAGAGCCGCCGTCTGTTGAGCGTCTTGGAAAGCGGCCATTACCTTTTGTGTGTATTTTTCATTTCCCATAGTATAAACCTCCTTAGCGGTCAAGAGATAGGAACGATTCATTCATTTAAACTTCTTTATGTTCTCGACTACAACTATGATTATACACCTAAAAGTCAAAAAGTCAAATATCGGAAAGAAAAAATAAAAGTGATTTTATCTTGTCTTTTGAGATGATAGTAAATAGAAAGAAAACTATCATTTAAAAAAGAAGGATAAATAATTGCAAATAGATCTTTCTAAGAAAAAAATAGAATAAATAGCTGAAATATCCCCAAAATGCTGTAAAAAAACTGTTAGAAAATAAGGGATAAAAAATGAAAGGAAGGAGAGAGAAACTATCAAATAAAAGAAGTAAAAATAAAAGAAATATAACAGAATATACAGAAAACTTCAGGCAACACAAATGACATCAAGATAAAAACGGGCTTTCTTGACTCACTATAAGTTACTGTCATTACAAAATATTAATGGTATGGTGATTAAACGTTGTAAGGGAGAAACGGTAAGTCCGGAAAATGGATATAAATAAATTTTCGTACTACTACAGATATAACGTGTTTACATGCGTTTATATTTCAAAAAAATAACGAAAAACGGAAATGTAACAGAATTGTAATAATTTCACCTTCAAGCATTGCCATAACAAAATAGAATGTGTAATCATAATGTGAAAGAATTGATAATTTATAGAAGGTGTTTTGGGGTACTAGGGGAAGGAGGATATGTACGGATCTTTAAAAGTACATAAATAAAAATACTTTTTAGAAAAAGGGGTCATGATATGAATAAGATTTTTAAAGTTATTTGGAACAAAGCCAGAAACTGTTATGTTGTTACTTCGGAAATAGCAAAGTCTCATTCAAAAACTAAGTCCGAAACGTCCAAAGACAGAGGATACACGCTTATTTCAACCTTGGCGGTCTTATTTTTAACCGGCTGTGTACCCGTCTTTGCTGCCGTTACTGACGATCCGGGACCGACTGATCCCAACCCTGCGAGAAGTGCGGGCATTCGCTTATCATCCGGGTGGATGTCTGCCTTGGAAGGCGGTACGGCGACGAAGATGTACGATTACGGGACACCGGGTAATAAGGCCTATGACAATACGGGAGTCTTACAGTGGGACGGTACAGGTCGGTATCAATTATATACGGGGACGCATTTGTACGGTATTGCACTCGGTAACGCCGCCAACGCTTATGACCCTGAGGTACAGACCGCATCCGGTACGGCACTCGGTGATTATTCGCGGGCTCGATCGTTGGCTGTTGCCGTAGGCCCCTATGCGTCTGCCGAAAAGATTGCCGCTGTAGCCATCGGCGCCGGGGCCAAGGCTGCGGAATTTAACTCCCTGGCCATGATGCGTCAGTCTTATGCAAGCGGTAAGTATGCGGCGGCTATCGGAACGGCTGCCGTAGCTAAGGGTGAAGCCAGTCTGGCTATGGGACATTCGTCTACGGCTACGGGCAATCAGTCCATCGCCATCGGCACCATAGCACCGAAAACACAATATGATTCCAAGGGAACTCCCATTGCCGCCTATGACGGTGTAAACAATACGCAGGCTACGGCCGATCGTGCTATTGCCTTGGGTCAGACGGCTCATGCTAAAGGCGTAGACAGTATAGCCTTCGGCAGTCGCAGTACGGCCGGCGGCGCAAGCTCTATTGCTTACGGTACCGATGCCAAAGCGTGTGCCGACAATGCCGTGGCTATCGGTAAAAGTGCTTCGGCACCGACGGTAAACGGCGTTGCTTTGGGCTCTAACTCGAGAGCCGACAGAACAAGCGGTGAATGGGGCTACAATGTTAAAACGGAAGACGGGCGGACAAACGGCTATGCCGGACTTGGCGGTTCTGCTTTACGGTCCGAGTATGCAGCCGTTTCCGTCGGCAATGAAGGACATACGAGACAAATTACCCATGTAGCAGCCGGCAGCAAGGATACGGATGCTGTCAATGTGGCCCAATTGCGCAATGTGAACCTCAAAGTGGGTGCCAATACGGGTCATACGGATGTCTTATTGGATAGTCAGACTTTAAAAATTCAAGGTGATAATCAGTACGTGACCACTCAGGCAGGAAGCGGAACGGTTACTGTCGGGTTAACCGATGCGGTTCGTCAGAAAATCGATGCGTCGGCTAATATTAACTTGTCCAATATTACCAATGAAGGCAAAACGGTTATTCATAACGAAGCTCAGAAGGCCGTCGTAGTGAAAGGCGGTTCGAATACGACCGTTACATCAACTGTTGCTAACGGAACAAAAACCTATACTGTAAACGGTAGGGATACGACCGTATCCGCCGTTCCGGGGAGTCGTATTACCGTTAAGGATAACGGCGGTATTGATGCGAACGGAAACAGACATTACGAGATCGGCTTTAAAGACTGCGACTTGGCGAAGAAGACGGATATTTGGACATTGCAGGCTAACGGGAAAGATGTACCGCCCAGCCGGGGTAAGGTCAATCTTGTAAACGGTGAAAACGTGACCATCGAAAAGTCGGAAAACGGGCAAATCCGTATTTCCGCAAAGGGCGGCCACGATGAAGACGCCGTTCACTACGATATTTCAAACGGCGTCGTGAATAAAAACTCCGTTACCATGGCAGGCAGCACGTACGTCAATAAGACGGGCGGCACGCATATTACCAACGTAGCCTATGCGACGGGTAACGACGGAAGCGAAGTTGTAAACGTAGACTACCTGACGGATCAGGTAAATAACGCCGTAACGAATTCGACGACGAATGTGACGAACAACCTGACGGCCAAGGGCATGAACTTCGTCGGAAATGACGGCCGGGTAATTCACAAAAACCTCGGTGAAACCTTGGGTATCATCGGCGGCGGCACGAAGGCAGATTCCAAATATAGCAGTGAAAATATTAAGACCGTAAAAGATGCAAACGGCAATATTTCCGTCATGATGGATAAAAACCTTGTTACCGAATCCGTTCAAGTAGGTAAAGACGGAAAAGACGGCAAGATCGGTGTGAGCGGTAAGGACGGTAAGGATGCCGTAACCGTATACGGTAAGGACGGTGTAGGCCATATCGGCTTAACCGGGCCGGCAGGAACTAACGGTAAGGACGGTACGAACGGTATCGACCTGACTGTGAAGAACGGTTATGATGATGCCTCCAAGGGAATTAAGGGTGAAAAAGGTGTAGACGGTACGGACGGAATTACGCGTATCGTTTATGAAGACAAGACGGGAGAGCATCAAGTTGCAACGATGGAAGACGGCATGGTCTTCGGCGGCGATACGGGAACGGATATTATTAAAAAATTGAACAATAAGGTTTCCGTTATCGGCGGTATTACGAACAGAACTCTGCTTACGACAGAGGATAATATCGGCGTCGTCTCCGACGGAACGGATAACCTGAAGGTTCGGTTGGCGAAGGACTTGAGAGGCATTACCTCTATTTCTAACGGCGATACGAAGATAACCTTGAAAGACCATTGTGAAGATGCCGTAACGATTACGGGCGGCAATATTAACGTAACGAACAATCGCATTACGAACCTTAAAGACGGCGAAGACGAACATGATGCTGTCAATAAGGGGCAGCTTGACAAGGCTGTAGACGGGATCAAACAGGGAGCCTTCGGTGTGACGGCTGATGACGGTAAGTCGGTTAAGAAGAACTTGGGTGAAACAGTCGGCATCGGCGGCGACGGAACTAATATTTCCACGTCCGTTGAAAACGGCAAGGTTCGCGTATCTCTGAATAAGGATGTGCACGTTGACACGGTTACGGCCAATAAGGTGACGACCGGTGATACGACCGTAACCTCTGACGGACTGGTTATTAACGGTGGTCCGTCGGTTACGAAAAACGGTATCGATGCGGGTAATAAGGTTATTACGAATGTGGCGGCAGGACGTATCGGTGCCGGCAGTACGGATGCCGTTAACGGCGGCCAACTTCATGATATGGCGGACAGTATAAGCCGTAAAGGATTCGGCGTGACTGCTGATGACGGCCGGTCGATTATGAAAGGCTTGGGCGAAACGGTGGCTATCGGCGGCGACGGTACGAACGTACGCACGTCCGTAAGCGGCGGTAAGGTTGTCGTAGGCCTTTCGGACAAATTGACCATCGGTAGCGGTGCCGGAGCTGTAAGTATTGACGGTGTAAACGGCAATATCGGTGTCGGCGGAGTAAGTATAGGTCGACAAGGCGGCGGCAGTTATGTAGGCGGCTTAAGCAATACGACGTGGGACGTAAAGAACCCGAATATTACAAGCGGCAGAGCGGCAACGGAAGACCAGCTCAAGGTCGTCAGTGATAAGATTTCCGGCGGTCGTGTTTTCCAAGGCGACTGGGGTAAGGTTTCGGTCGGCCTCGGAGATACGTTAAATCTGCGCGGCAATGCGAAGAATCTGTCGCGCTTGACCGACGGCAACATTGCCGTAGTATCGAATTCCGCTCAAGACGGCTACAATATTAAGTTGGCCAAGGATATTAATATGGGAGACGGTACCATTACCTTTACCACGTCGACTACGGCTCCCGAGTCGACGCCGAGAGAGATGACAAACGGACCGGTTCTGGGCGAAGATCGTCGACCGGGGGCTCCGACCGTGACATCGTCCATGACCATGGGTGGTAGCGGTATTACCTTCACACCTGTCGGCACTTCGACAACCGGGGTCAGACTGACGGGAACGGGTCTTAATAACGGCGGACAACAGCTTCACGGAGTGGCAGCCGGCACTTTAGATGACGATGCGGTCAATGTAAGCCAGCTTCGTCGCGTACAGGTTAAGGTGGATAATGCCGGTTCCGCATCGGCAGCCTTGGCGGGATTACACCCCTTGGCTTACGATCCCATTGCACCTACACAGGTTATGGCGGCCGTCGGTTCGTACGGTAACAGTACATCCGTAGCACTCGGCTTGGCTCATTACACGAATGAAAATACGTTGCTCCACGTTGGTGCATCCTTCGGACAACAGGATAACGCCGTCAATGCGGGCGTAACGTATAAGTTCGGTCGTTCGGCGGAAAAGAAAGCCATTCCCGATCGCTACAAAGCCGGTCCTATCAGCTCCGTATACGTAATGCAAGATGAAGTAACGGCACTGAAGGCTGAAAACGCCCGCATTAAGTACCATGAAGAAGAACTGACTGAAGCGTATCGCAAGGTTCAGGCCGACAATGAAGAAATGAAGGCTCAAATTGCCCTCTTAATGGAAAAAGCGGGTCTGAAATAAGTGAGAGAAACGGGGGCTCCCGGCTTCGGCCGGGGGCAAACCTCGTAAGGAGGATGCTATGTTGAAAAAACTGATTACTGCAGCCTTGGCCTTATCTGTCAGCGCTACGGCCTATGCTGCCGCCGACCCCTTATCCCAACCGACACCGTCGAGTCGGGATTTGACGGCGGTTCAGGAAATGACGGCTATCGTCGTTCCGAATGCGGAAGTGTATAAGGAATTACAACAATTTACGACCTTACAGGCACAAAGAGGCGGGCAGTTGGTCAAGGAAGTCGGTGTAGGCGTAAAATCCGAACAGGGTTGGTATAACGATCAGGTTCTGCATTATATGTACGTTCGCGTCAATCTGTATCGTGACAGTCATGGCTGGAAGGAAGAAGCGTACGGCAAACAGGCGGTCTATAAACTTTATCATGACTATGAAGCGTTTTTTGCTACTCATTCCTATGTAACGCCGGAGAATAAGGCTATGTTTGAACAAGACTTCCTGAATGTTTTGGCTGACAATACACGACAAGTCGAAAACAATGAATTACGGTTCTATTTAAATGAAACGGTACTCTTTTCACTGCAGGCCGGTATGGAGGGGGATAGACAATTAATTTCGCCCTATGAAGAAGGACGTATCGTAAATTTACGTCAACAATTATAATATTGTATAATGTAATATAAGAGGAGCTTCTCATTAAAGAGGCTCCTTTTTATATTGCTTTAAAAGTGTATAAAGTAAAGTAATAGGTGTCGGCATGGGTATGTGAAAGTTTTATAAGGTTTATAAGAATAACTATGCTATACTTATAAAGTAGCATTTATAGTGATAATAAAATAGAAGGGAATAGAAAATAGATACTGTCCTACTTTTATAAAAATGGATAAGGAATATATACAAATAGGGCTTAAAATTTAAAATGCGTATTTGCACAATTATATACATAATATAAGGAGGATGATATTGTGCTGGAACGTTTAAATGCGTTACCCGTTTCATCGTTTCACTATAAGCTGTTGGTGGTTGCAGGAATCGGTTGGGTTTTTGATTCTATGGATACGGGGCTTATTGCGTTTGTTTTACCCTTGCTTATCAAAGAATGGGGGCTTTCGGCTACTCAGGCGGGGATGCTCGGCAGTATCGGCCTTGTCGGTATGGCTCTGGGGGCTGTAGCCGCAGGAACCTTAGCCGACAGAGTGGGGCGGAAAACCGTATTTTCCGTCACCATAGTGTTGTACAGCTTGGCTACGGGATTGTGTGCCGTAGCACCGAATTATGAGTTACTCGTTCTTTTTCGCTTTTTAGTAGGGCTGGGATTGGGCGGTGAGTTGCCCGTAGCGGCTACGCTGGTGACCGAATACGTTCCGGGGCGTGCCAGAGGTCGTTTTATGGTACTCTTGGAAAGCTTCTGGGCCGTCGGCTGGTTGTTGGCAGCCCTTATCGCCTACTTTATTATTCCCGTGACGGGATGGCGTACGGCCTTTCTCATCGGAGCCTTACCGGCCTTATATACTATGGTTATTCGTATGCACTTACCCGAATCGGTTCGCTATCTTTTAAAAAAGGGAAAAATAGAAGAAGCCCGAAAAATCGTTTCTTCCTTGGAAGAACGTTGCCATATGGAACCTCGCCCCCTTGAAGTGACGGAGAAGGATGTGGCGGAAGAAACAAAAGGCTCCTTTACGGCTCTTTGGACAAGCCGTTTTATTAAACGAACCGTCATGCTCTGGCTCGTGTGGTTCGGCATCGTTTTCAGCTATTACGGTGTCTTTATGTGGCTTCCTTCCCTTGTATTTAAACAAGGATTTACGGTAGTTAAAACCTTTGAATATGTCCTCGTCATGACCTTGTCTCAGCTACCGGGATATGCAGCGGCGGCTTGGCTCGTCGATCGACTGGGACGGCGCTATACTTTGTCCCTGTTTTTATTGGGCAGCGGCATAGCCAGCTACTTTTTCGGACACGCTGAGACTGTTACGGCACTGCTTTGTTGGGGAGCGACCATGTCTTTCTTCAATCTCGGTGCCTGGGGCGTTATCTATACTTATACACCCGAACTCTATCCGACGGAGATTCGCGGTCTGGGTTGCGGCTGGGCTACGGGATTCGGTCGTGTAGGCGGTATGGTGGCACCTCTTCTTGTAGGAGCCCTTTTGACCGATGCTTGGGATATGGGACATATATTCTATATCTTCGCCGGTGTATTTGTACTTATTTCCTTTATTGTCCTTACCTTGGGAAGGGAAACGAAGCGAAAAGAATTGGAAAGTTTGTCATAATGGATACGAAGGATTCAGTCATTATGAAACGGGAACTCCTGTATGATACAGGGGTTTCCGTTTTTTTTGCAGTGTTATAACCGAGTAAAATGGAATAAAACGTAACGGATAATCGAATGTTATGAAACTGTAACAGAATGAAAAATAAACGGAGATAAATTAATGGTAAAATCTTAGCGAAATATAAATTATATTCCGTTTAAGAATGACGTGAGTATAAGAATGCGTATAGCATATGAGAGGGTGGTATGGGGAGAAAGAGTATGCACGAAAAATAAATAATAACACAAAAGAATATGGAGTCCGTATTTGGTGAGAAGAAGTTCCGGGGGGTGGGAGAAACGCGGACAACAAGCTCCGACCTTACTGTATGCGGTATTATCGCATATTGGAAAGGTCTTTTTTTATAAAAAATCAAGAGCTTGTCATCATGAATAAATTTGATAACCTCATCAAAAAACATGAGTTCAACTCATTCATAAATTACTAACGGAAAACGATTACTATCTTGAAAGAATAGAAAAAGTTTTGTAAAATAACATGCACGTAAGTTATTAAAAAATTGAGCTCATGGTGAAAGTTTCGTTTATGCGACGAAACGAAAGGTTAAAAACCTGTAACATCGACAATTGTATGTTTATATCGTTATTTTTTGGAAAGGAAGGTAATGTGAAGAATGAATAAGGTTTTTAAGATTGTTTGGAGTAAGTCTAAACAGTGTTATGTAGTTGTGTCGGAATATGCCAAGTCAAACGGCGGCAAGAAGAAGGTGTTGGCAACCGTCTTGGCAGGTCTCATGATGGCCGGCGTTGCCGGCGGTTTAGCACCGCAGCAGGCTTTGGCAGGTGACGATTACAGTAATAGTGCTATCAATATTGAACCGAACGGTCTTTATCCGGCTTATCGTAACAAGGGTGTTAATAAAAATGCCATTGCTATTGGCGGCCAGAATAATGTTACAGGAACTCCCGGAAACGGTCGTATTGCTCTCGGTTTCGGGAATACGGCCAGCAAAGATTCGTCCGTAGCTATCGGTAGCAGTAACGAAGCTGTAGGCGGCGGATCTACGGCTATCGGCGTTGATGCACATGCCGGAGAAGCTGTACAGAATGGTGTGACGATCGGCGGTTCCGTAGCTCTCGGTAATTCCGTATGGGCTGTGAATGCGGCAGCCGTAGCCATCGGGACTCACGTCAATGCGTCGGGGACTGCGGCCGGTGCATACTCTACCGCTATGGGCAGCAAGACCGATGCAACGGGGTTCGAGTCTGTTGCAATCGGTACGTTAGATAAAGCAACAGGTGCACAGTCTGTTGTTGTCGGTGCGGAAAATGAGGCAACGGCAACCAATGCTACTGCTATCGGTAGTAAAAATACAGCTACTCAGCAGGCGGCTACGGCACTCGGTACGTGGACGAATGCTACAGGACTTCGCTCGACGGCTGTGGGTGTGAATGCGGCTGCCAGTGGACAGAGTTCTCAGGCTATGGGCGATCATGCGGAAGCAACAGGCTTCGGTGCAACGGCTGTGGGTAAGGCGGCTAAAGCCAAAGCTCAAAGTGCCGGTGCTTTCGGTGATACGGCTAATGCAACGGGTGTTCAGTCATTAGCGGCCGGCTACAGCACGACGGCAACTAACCAGGATTCCAATGCTATAGGTAGTCGTACCTCGTCGACAGGCAAGTATGCCACAGCCGTAGGTACGGAAGCGAATGCGAGCGGAGAAAGCGGTTTTGCAGCCGGCCACAAAATCAATGCTACCGGTAATCAGTCAACGGCTGTCGGTTATCATTCGACGGCTTCGGGGACCGCTTCGGTAACCTTGGGTAGAGATGCTACGGCATCGGCTACCGCTGCCTATGCAATGGGTTACGGTGCCAACGCCACCAATACCAGTGCATTTGCTATCGGCAGCACGGCCAATGCAGGAGCTTACGGCTCTATGGCTATCGGCAAGGGAGCTACGACAAAGGCTCAGGATGCTACGTCGACCTATTCGTACTCCGGTACGGGCGGTACTGTAGGGGCAAGCGGCTACAATACGGAAACGTCGACTATTCATTCAGGAGACGGTACAAATACAGCCACTGATACATATAATGCCGGTGATACGTTGGCCATCGGTACCAATGCGACTGTAAGTGAACAATCCAACGAAACGGTAGCTATCGGTAAAGACAGTTCGGCAGGGAAGAACACTCATTATTCGACGGTTATCGGTCAGGGTGCACAGGCAAGACAAGGCGCTTCAGACAGTACGGTTATTGGTCACGGTGCGTATACGGAAGCCAGAGAGTCCGTAGCTATCGGCAGAACGGCTAATGTATCGGGTACGGACAGCGTGCGGTCTACGGCTATGGGCTGGGGTGCACGGGTTTCGAATGCGTATGATGCGACGGCTATCGGTACGGGCGCACAGACGACCGTGAGCGGCGGTGTTGCTATCGGTTCGGGTGCAGATTCTTCCAGAGCTACAACGGATCCCAAATCGGATGCTTATGATGCGGCTTATGCAAACGGAACGGCTATTCATAACCGCAAATACAATCCGACCGTATTTGCAACAGGAGCGACTCAAGGTGCCGTTTCTGTCGGCAATGACATAGAAAAACGCCAAATCATCAACGTAGCCGGCGGTTCCGACGACTATGATGCTGTCAACGTGGCTCAGTTGAAGAATGTCGGTGTGATTGTAAAAGGCAATACGGGCAAATCGGACTTCCTCGTTCACGACGGTTCTCTGAAGGTCGAAGGAACCGGCCGTATCAGCACCGTAGCAGCCGATGACGGTACGAAAGATTCAAAAATTACATTGAGCTTTGACGACTCGGGCTTGGCTAATACGAGTTTAACCAATATTACCAATGACGGTAAAAAGACGATTACAGGCCTCGGTACTATTGTTAAAGCCGGTGATAACGTAACGGTTACGTCTACCTCCGATGCTACGACGGGACAAAAGACCTATACGGTCAGCACGACAAGCCCCGTAGTTTATACGGATAAGGACGGCAACAAGGTATACCTCCACGACGACGGTAAGTTCTACACGTCTGCGACGGGCGGCACGGAAGTGAATAATTCCAACGTTATTGCTTCCTTTAAGGATCCGAGCGGAGCCACGACGGGCGGTACTATGATCGTCAATAACGTGGGCAGCGCTATTTCCAACCATACGACTCCGGGCGTGACGTCGCCTACGTACCTCGATAAACTCGATGCGGCGGCAGGCGATACGAAGACGCAAAATGCAGCGGTCAACGTAACGGACTTAAAGAATACGGCAGACGGCTTGACGGAAAAGGGTCTCAAATTCGATGCCAACTCGGGCGGCGTAAAGACGAATAAGCTCGGTTCTACAGTTAAGGTTCAAGGCGAAGGTGCTAAAGCCGATACGGAATACAGCGGCAAGAACGTTAAAACCATTATTAATCAAGACAGCGTCGGCAATACTACCATTGATGTAAAGCTCGATAAAAACCTGGAAACGGATACGATTACGGTAACGGGTAAAGACGGTAAAGACGGCAAGATCGGTATTAACGGTCATGACGGCGTAACGACGACCATTACGGTAACTCGTGACGGCAAGCCGGGCGTAGATGGAGCACCGGGAACGACGACGACTCGCGTTGTATATGAAAAGCCGGACGGCAGCAAAGAAGAAGTGGCAACACTGAACGACGGCATGAAGTACGCAGGCGACGACGCTCAGGGTACGGATAAGACCAAAGTCGTTAAGAAGAAGCTCAATGAAACGCTCGATATTATCGGCGGAGCGGACGCTACGAAGTTAACGGACGATAACATCGGTGTTAACAACGACGGTAACGGCAAGCTCAAAGTACAGCTTTCCAAGAACCTGAAAGATATTAATACCATTAAAA
>ERZ772920.969-NODE-969-length-15449-cov-9.712615_pt1 | contig 15449 bp, 19 predicted proteins | sample MGYA00511469_ERZ772920 | MGnify/ENA primary metagenome ERZ772920 (study PRJEB29015, sample SAMEA2738069) | human oral metagenome | biome: human oral; feature: human-associated habitat; material: saliva | place: China | collected 2216 ... | reverse complement strand
GAACTTTCTTATTGTTTCTTTCTATTGTCTCAATTTGCATTTAGTTTACCTCAGACGGTCAAGAATTTAAGAATATCCCCACGTTTATAATACACTGTCCGAGTTCCTTCGATTGGTGGCTCCAAACGTGGAAGTCCTTTACGTTCCCAACTTTTGAGTGTATTGGGGGAGATATTCAGTTCTTTGAGGACTTCCTTTTGGGTCATGATTTCTAACTGATTAGTACTCGATTTTTTATCCAAAAGATTTACCAGAACCTGTAATAGATTTTCAATTTTCTCTAGTTTTACTTGTTGTAGTGTATCCATATAATTATCCTTTCTAATGTCCTAATACATAGGTAAATTGTTTTGCTGTCTGAGCGTCAAATGTACGGTAACTAATCACTCCAAGCCCTTTGACATTACATTCTGACACAAGAATTGAGCCATCCGATTTAACTTGCTCCACAAAGGCAATATGCCCGTATATTGGATTAGCTCCAGCTTGTCCAGGGCTAAATGATAGGGCAGAGTGCTCTGTTGGTGTATGGGTTGTAGTAAAGCCTGGCTTATTCATCCATTGGCCACCATTTCCCATAAATGGATCGAAGTTAACTCCGACTTGTTTTCCACGGTTAAAGACATACCAAGTACATTCTCCCCAAGGATAGGTGCTAGTGATATATCCATTTGTATCGATAGCTTTTGTAAGACTATATCCTACCGGAATATCATTTGAAGTAACTCCACCTCCATCTCGAGTTTTTCCAGTTAATTGGATCGGTGCTTTGGGTGTTCCACCATGTTCATCGATATACTGATCTAGCTTTCTCATGGTTTCAGCTCGACGCTTGCCAGAGCCTGTAGTATCTGTAAAATAGACACCTCCATCGATGGTCTGATTCAAAGAACCATTCGCATATTTTTGAGCCTTATCATCTTGAATTTTAAAGGTCTCATTCTTATTTCCAATAATTGTCTGTTGGGTTAGGGCAACTACGGCAACCTCATCATTAAAGTTATTGGCATTTTCTGGATTAGAATCAAATGCTCCATAACCAAACATGTTGGCTTCAGGGTTTCTTGCGACTCCAGCAGTTCCGAGTGAGCTTTCATTTAAGGCAATTGCCACAATACCTCTGACATCTAGATTGGATTTAGCCTCCCATTCTAGGAGTTTTTTCCCGTTAATCCGGTTCTTATCATAGGAGATCCCTAAAGTGTCTAAAAAGCCGTCTAGTTGAGCTGCTGTAATGCCATATCGATGAACTAATAGATTGTGTGTATATGGATCTCCAGATGACCAGTGTTCCGCATAGGTGGCTCCATCTACCCCAGAACCTCCAGTTGGACTTCCTGCTGTGGCAACCGCAAGAATGATAATGAGAAGAAAGGGGAGAATGATGGGGATTAGTCCAACCAGTAAAAACCACTTTAATTTCTTCATAGGACCTCCTTTCTAGTTAGTGTTTGATATAAGCTGTGAATAGCACTGTCCCAAAGCGCCACTTGGCATCTAGTACGACAGAATGAGCTTTGACTTGATCCAGTATAGACTCTTTCTCACTTTCTTTAACAGGAAACAAAAGAAGGAAATCGACTGAGCGTTTCCCTTCTTGGTAAGCTTGAAAAAGAGTCTCTTCAAGAATCCTTTGAAAAGCTGTTCTTGAGTGAATTCTAATGTTCATTGTATTCTCCTCTCAATTGATTGAGTCGTTCTGTTAGTTTGTTTCTTCGTTCAATATTTGTTCTTAATTTATCATCTCGTGTCATAGTCTTTCGATAGGCACGAGTAAAGGCATTGGATCCTTGAGCTTTATACATCGCTTTAGGATCTTTGTATTTATCTAGTTCACGTTCCAGTGAATTGATTCGGTGTTGTTTAAATGGGGAAATCCATTCTTCTTTCAGTGTCTGAAATTCATCTTCTGTAGTAGAAGGTCGCTCAGCTTGAATAGGTGCATTCGTGTTCTCACTAGACAGTTCTTTATTCCTTTCTGGCATACTTGGTCTTTTTGTAGACTTAACTTTTGGAGTAGTCATGTTCTCCGAGTTTTTTATTGTTTCAATCTCAGGAGCTACTGTGCTCTCTTGTTTAAGAGGTGTTTCAGTTGGAATCTCTGGTTCGAAATCTTCTTCCGGCATCGTGTCTTTCTGAGTAAAGAAAGAGCCTACTTGTTGGAAGTGATCTTTAGAATGCATGACCATTCCTGCTCCGATTCCTGCTCCAGCTAAGGCGAAATTTCCCAAGTGTTGAGCGGTTGAAAGACTGCGAGTTGGAACTTGAGAAGCAACCTCTTTTGTTCGAGTCATTCCGTGTTCCATACGATTTCCAAGATCAGTTGCCATCATACGGGCTTTGGATCCTAAAATGAATTGTATCAATTCTGCCTTGTACTTCCACATGAGAATGTAAATGGTACCTTTTGAAACAACTGATACTAAGAGTTTAAAGACAAGGCCGAAGAGTATAAGAGAAGGCAGAGTTTTTAAAACTTTATCAAAGCCACTGGTGACTAAATTTTCTAAGAGCTTTTCAATGTAAAAGATGAGAAGAGTTAAAAGACTTGTAATTGCTGGAAAGGCTAGACCTCCAAACATAACTTTTAAAACTCCGAAAATCAGATCCTGCATCCGAGGGATAAAAGATACGAGAAGGACAATCGGAAAGAGCAGAATCATCATGAGAACTAAGAGTTGAGCTAGGACATTTAAAAGTTGAATTAAGATAACGGGGATCGCCAAAACAAAGGCCTCTACAATTTTAAAGATGACATAGAACATACGAATGAAGATGAAGTCTGGCATAGCAGATACCCAGCGGTTTTTTTCATTATCTTCGTTAGCCCCATCACCTTTTTCTTGGAGATAGTCTGACCGAGTTTTGGCTTTCACGGGTTTAAAGTTTCCATTCTTGTCACCCGTTCCTAGAACTTTACTATCGTCAAAAGTTTCTTCTTTTCCATCTTGACTATTCTTGTATTTCCCATTTTCCTGACCTGTATTGACAAAGACATAGGCCTTATAAGATGTTTCTGCTATATAGTTATCTGCCATTGTCTCCCCAACTTTGAGGGATTTGTCTTTTCCATAGTTAATCTCAATGTTTGAGATCTTTGAAGAGACATCTTTTGAAACGGAGTTGATGGTATCTAGTAAATAGAGACCTCCAGATGTTCCAGCAATGGTCCCAAAGTAACTAAAGCCAAGAAGTATCACCATACAGACATGAATCATAGTTCTTGTGAAACTTCCTTTTGAGAAGAAATACTGGTAGAAAAGATAAAAGGCCAATCCTAATAACAAAATAGAAATTAAGGAACCACTTGTGACTCCTCCACGGGAAGAACCAGTGAAACCATTCCAGATTTTACTAGCTCCTTTATAGACGTAGTTCTTATAAGCAGAGTATAAATCAACACTTTCTAATACACGGATTAAGAGAGAGAAGAAACCAACTACCGCATTGAGAATGAAAAAGAAGAAGTTGACGAAGAGTTCGTTAATTAAGACCCAAGCCCCATTGAAAGATCCAAAGCTAGTCGGCTCCATATAGGACTTGAGAGAGAAGATATCGACTCCTCTTAATTTCTCAAAAGCTTCTTGCATGGATTCACCTCCTTAACTAGCATATTTATTTTCAAGACTTGACGATACTGTAGCTTTCATTGGTTTTAGAAGCATATCAATATCTTCAAAAATGTTGTGAACAGAAATCATATTGAGATTGCCATAGACATCAGAATAAAGGCATTGACCTGAGATCATATTATCAATCCATTCTAGGTTGTTTTCAGTCACTTCCAGGTTGACGTGTCTTAGAATATCTTCTCTTTCTGATTTTTCATAAAAGGCAAAGATTGTCCCAAAACCTGTTGTATCATCGTCATTTTCCGCATCATGCACAGACTGAGTAATAAGGGCAAGCGTATTATTTTTAGAGCGTCCAATCCGGCGCATATTTTTGATAACTGCTTTTCCTTCTGCGGACTTCATAAGGATCCATGCCTCATCGAAGAACTCAATGGTATCTTCATGTTCGTTGCGTTCTCCAAAGTGAGTACAAAAGGCACCGAGCGCAAACATGAGGGCGATAGAATTTCGTTCATGATCTGAGATCTTAGTAGAATCATCCTTTGGAAGTTTTAGATTATTAACCTCTAAAACAGTCACACGAGACTCATAGTTGAGACCTTTTGTAGTTCCGTCTGAGAAAGCTAACTCTAAAATTGAATTATTGACAATGGATGTTAAGTAACGTCCGACTGAGGCTATGTCTGATGAAGTAGCTTCTCTTAAAACTTTTAGAACATGTTTAAAGCCGACCAACTCACCAGCTACTCGACGTTCGACAATGGTATTGATGGCTTCTGTAATAGCTGTCTTTTGGTCCATTGATACATCATCTACAGCTTGAAGAAGAAACTCGAGCATATTCTTTGCGACCTCTACAGCTTGTTCCTTATCAAGAACTACAATAGGATCTAAGACTCCGTGGTTTGAAGGTAGTGAGCTATCCAGCGTCACAAAATTGAAGTTCTCAATCTGCTTCTTGCGTTCAGGGTAAAGTCTTGAAAATTCTGGAGAACTAATCACTTTTTGGTAGTGATTTCTGAGTTCACGTTTCGGGTCAATGTAGAGGGTTTTAACATTCTGTAAAGCGACACTTAAAAAGATAATCTGAGCGAGGAAGGATTTCCCTTGGCCTGTTGCCCCAGTGATAATGATATGAGGGTTCTTGGTGATTTTTCCTGCGATATCTTCTTTATTTCCGACTGTCGCATTATAGAGAACAATGTTTTTTGACGATTCGATAGCTTTTGAGATAGAGTCCCAGCGTCCCGTCCAGTTATCAACCCGGCCGATATACCAACCAATTCTATTTCCAGAAGTGGTATTGGTAAAGGGCATGAGTTCCGCAAAGCCTCGAGGTGTTACCATGTGAGTCCAGGTACGAGTTTTCTTTTGAAGAGGTTCCCCGTATAGGAGAGCTTGAAAAAGATAGGGGCCGTCTTGTGAGGCTTCACTAATCTCAACTCCCATATCATCAAAATAGTTAAGGACAACTTGTCGTCTTTGGCGGAGCTGGTGAACACTTGAAGCTGAGACAATCAAGTAGGCTCCATATTCAATAATATCTTCTTTGTTTCCGACTTTACGCATCAGATCTTTTAGAGAGATTGATCCCATAATGATCTCATCTTGTTGGACGGTGTCGGTATTCTCAGCTTCTTCCATAATGTTTCGATAACGAGTGTTGGAGCGTCCCATCTTGCCTTTAATCTTATTGGTATCAATGAACTCAGATTTGATTCGTAACTCAACTGGAAAGTTTAAACGTTGGATGAATTCTCCTAAGTGAAAACCATTGAATTGAACGGGAAACTTTCCAACAGGAAGAATGGTCACAAAGGAGGAGCCATAAGGGCTTTCTAGTTTCAGAAAGCCTCCTTTAAGGACCTTAATCAAGGTATCTGTGATATTGAAAGACGCACGATTGGCAATCACTTCTTTCTTGTAGTGAGGGATATAGCGGAGGTATTGCATCCGCTGGTAGTAGAAGAGTTCTTCATTGGTGAGGCGCTGTGCTCGGAGAACAGAAAGGGCTTGAAAGATAGTTAATTCGTCGCTTTGATATTCTTCATACCAAGTTGGATTCAGTTCTAACTCATAGCCAAGCCCCTTTGCGATTTTTTCTGAAAAGTCTGTAAAGCTTTCATAGGCCAAGTCTTTAATGGTTGCCCCGTGATTCTGTTTTCGAAGGGTAACTCCAATCACCCAGTCAAACTGATAAGGGATTTCCATCTCGTCTGTTAGACGATCCACGGTATAAAGGAGCAATTCTTCTCCTAGTTCACGGCTGTCATCTGCTAGAGCATCGGAAAAGTCCCGCATTTTTTCTTCTAGGAGATAATCTTTTGGAATGAGAGAAATTTCAAAGTGCTGGTTCTTTTGGAGCTTTTTCATCATTTGCGCAACAGTAATTTTGTGTTTCCATTTTTTCTCATCATCCGTAATGGTGATGGGAGTATTGGGGATTCGATAGAAAGCGACAACGGAATGATCCTTTTTCAGGGCTAGGTTGTCATGTGTCTCTCGAATCGGGTAGGTTAAGGTAATACTCATAGGACCTCCTTTTCTATAGGTTTGTTTTTTCAAAGACAATTTCATCAATTGGTTCTATTCGCTCCTCCTGGTAGATAGCTTTTTGATTGAGTTTGAAGTCCCACAGATACATCAGGTAGTCAGATAGAAAGAGATGCATCTTCTTTCCATGAGGTTCATACTCAGTGTAGAACTTAGCTAACTTATAGGGTAGGTACCAATAGAGCAAGAGAGAAATGGAGTGAGTCATTTTAGCTAATGGAACTAGAATAACTCCTCCAAACAATAACATCCCCACAAAGACGAGGATGAAGACAATAAAAAAGGACAACTGCATGGGTGTCGCAAAGTACCAAATCCGTGTGCCCTTTTTCGTCTTAATTTCTTGGATCCAATAAGGAGCATTTAGCCCCTTACTGTAATCATAGAGTTTTTCTTCTTTCATGATTAAAGTCCTGTTTCAATTCCAAAGAGGCGCAGGAACCATCCAAAGGCTTTGAGGATATCCTGTCCTTTTGCGATGGAGACAATCACGGCATAAAAGCCAACGACCGAAAAGAGTTGGAGCCAGGAGCTGTTGCGCCAAGCCTTAATTGCTAAGAGCACGGCAATAGCTGTTAGGATCCAAATGCCGTCTCCTTGAAGGAAACCTCGTAGGTTGTCTGTATTCATATAAATTCTCCTATTCTTGATTATTTGCGTAGTTTAAGGGGATTGTGTGCTCTAGTTTAGAGACATAGTAGGTTTTTTCTTTTTCGATAAGGGTAAAGGTAAAATTTTCAGAGTGAGTAGTTCCTCCCACTTCAAAGGTTGCTTGAACATAGGCTGTAAGTCCCTTTTTATTCTTTTTGAGATAGGTGTAGTCGATACTTTTAAAGGTTGTATTTGCGACAACATCTATATCTTTTGAGATCAAGTTTAGATTATCTTGATTGGTGGTGTAGTTTGTGAAAAAGACAGTCAGAAACTTATCTACTTTCTTGTGTACTGAATCAGAAAGACGATCTGTAGTGGTAAGAGTGAGTTTGTCTTCTTCCTTGAAGGATCCAGCTTGTGAGCTTTCTAGGGTAGTGAACCAAGGAAGGCCAGAGATATAGTAGCTGTTTCCTTTTTGAGCATAAGGGATATTGAAACCTGTCACAATTTCTGTTTCTTGTGTTTCTTTGTCATGGCGTATCCATTCCTTGTACTTGATCCGGTAAGTTGCCACATTGTTTTCTACAGTGATTAGTTGAGCAGATAGTAACTCACTAGGATTTCTGACTTGGCCTTGGGATTTCACGTCTGGAACAAAGTTATAGAAACTATTGAGATATTCTATCTGTCCTTCTTGTTTTTCCACTTCTTGAGGGAGAGTGAAGTAGGCATAGACAAAATCATTGAGATAATACTGGAGCTTATAGTCGTACTGTTTTTCTTTCAAAGGAGCTTGAGTTTTTTTGGCATATAATACCTCCACATTCTGCTCTAGTTTAGAAACTTGATTCGAGATTGTTATAGCTCGAACAGCACCCAAGATACCAACAAAAAGGAGGAAAGAAATCCCTCCAATAACGGCCAGATTGACTGTTTTCTTGTTGGTGATTTTCAGTTTAGGTGGACCTCCTTTCTTTTCCATCTTTTTGAATTTCGAGAGGTAGTCTCTCGCGTTTAGTAAGTAGTGTTTAACTTTATCCATAGATCCTCCTTTTAGAGAGCAGCTAGTTCAATGAGCTTTGAGCCTTTTGCATAGAGGCGCTTATTAGCTTTTTCGATCTCGCCATTAATGTAATAGTAGCCTCGTAGCTCAGTTTGGAGTTGTTCGATCAAGTCAGGTTTTAGATCCTTGGCTTCTTCTTTTTTGAGTAGGCTATTTAATTCGCCAGCCTTGGTCCAAGCTTCTCTATGATCTTTCTTTTTAAGCAATTCTCCCAGTTCATTGGTGATTTGAGAGACTTTCTTTTCAAATGTTGTTTTAGTTGCCATTTCAATTTCCTTTCTAAATGTTTCTTGATTGCTTTTAATGGTTTGTTGGATAAAAGCGATAAGTGAGGGACGCATTCTTTTATTTAGACTAAGGATTTCCCCGTCTAGCGTAAAACAGGCATGTTCATAGTCATAAAAACCTTTCGCATCCGGTAGCTTCTCGGTAGACCTTCCAGCACATTCATAGTAGAAGTCCTTGCCTTTTCGTAAGAGAATGTACATATGCCAGAATTCTTGTTCGGGCAAAAGGAAGAAGTCCGTCTGATAGATCTTCTTAAGCATCTTAAGAAGCCTCTAGGAGATCATCATAGCCCAGAGCTTGGTAGATAAAATCTGAATCAAACCAGAGCCAGTCATTGATTTGTCCTTCTGTAGGGATGTTGCCACAAAAAATATCTTCACAGATAACAGTTAAAGTATCAACTCCACCACGTTCACGGACAGTGTTTAGAGTTTCTAATCCACCTGACCAGGCTTTAAAGTTTTCTAATGAATTAATTTCTACTTTGTATTCCATAGGTTGTTTTCCTTTCTAATGTTCATAGTGTTTACTAGCTTTGAGGAGCTTTAACATAGCTTTTCCACGATCAGTAATCTCTCCGCTATTTTTGATCATCTTCATGTATTCCGTCTGTAGAATCTTATCTGCTTCAGAAACGAGGGCTAGGGAGTTTGCGACTTGGTAGGTTAGCCAGCGAATCGTTCGCTCAATGCTATAAGGTTGAGGGTTGGTTGAGAGTTTTAAGGGTTCGACCCCTCCAAAGAGACGTTGCCATTTTTTATCGGGTTTGTAGGCTCCAAACTGATTGATGCCGTCATAGACTTGGATTTCTTTATTTATGATGCCTCTAGCAATTTCGCCAAGATCGACACCATTGATATATTCCTCTACAACTCCTTGCGCCTTCTGATCGGAAAAGCGGAGTTCGTAGCGATTCCAGATACCAAAAATCTCCAAGGATTCGTCCAAGGAGATATTTTCCATTCGAGCTATTTCATAGCGCTTTTCATAAAAGTTGAAGTAGAGCTGACTTTGACGGCTCCCAAAGTAAATGGACAAGCCGTGATTAGCTTCCATATCTTCGTTATCAGTGAAGGATCCACCTCCCGTGATATTCCATTTTTTGAGAGTATCTAGAACAATCTCTTTGGAATGGAGTTTCTTTATCAAATCTGGTATTAGAATTTGTTGGTCTTCGTGTCCATAACCCTTATAGAGTTCATCAAGGGCTATATCTAGGCGTTTAACTCGTACATCCTGATAGGAGTAGAGGATATGTTGGAGAAAGATTTGCCAAGTGATACCCTTGTGCTCTAGAATAACTTCCATCTCACGGCATCCTTGGCCGGATAGTTGAAGGCAGACTTGGTAGTCATTCGTAATCGCCTTATCAAAAAAATCAAAGATCCAGATGTTTCCTCTTTGCCAGAGATGCGTATAGTTCATAAGGCGAGTTTCTTGTTCGGTAAACTCACTCAAGGGGCAGTGAAGAAAATTCTCACAAAAATTATCTAAATCTTTGAGGCTTGGGAAAGACAAGCGGAGGTAGTCAATCTGAGCTCGAAGGCTATCTCGTTCACAGTCTTTGTGGTAACCCAGTTTTTCTTTTAGTTCTCTAAACTTCTCAATTGTCAGTCCCCTTTCGCCAGCTTCATAAGAGCGATAGGTTCTAGTTGGAAGATCCACAGCTTGTGCAAAATCTTTTTGGCTAAGTCCTGTCTGTTTCCGGAATTTCTTGATATGAAAAGGACTAATTTTGTCCATTCATCGCAACACCTCCTTCTAACTAAGTGACACACTTTTTTGACGAAAGTGACACACTTTTTAAAATTCGAAAACCCAACTCCCACAAGGAATGAGGAGGGGGTGATATGGCGTTTTTGCCAATTGTAACCCCCCTATTAGAAAACGGGGGTTCATTGTCATCATGAGCCAGGAACGGCGGGCTTCGGTCTTCGCCTGACCTGCGGTCAGGCTTGCCCTTGCCCTTGTCCTAGCCCATGATGACTGACAATCGCTTCAATAGCTTTTGGATAAGACTTGCGTCCATCTTCCTCAAATTGAGTGATTGTTTCAAGAAGTAACTTTTCTTGGAAAGGTTCAATGAGAATAGCGGAATCAGTACGTTCAAATAAGATTCCATGTTCTTCCATATAAGGGATGATTTTTCGGAGAGTTTGCATCTTTAGATCGTGCTCATCCGCAAATTCTTTGAGGGTTCTCTTATTTGGTTCGTTTTTCAAAACCTTCTCTTCCTCTATAGGGTCAATTGTTTCAACCGGTGGTTTATATTCTTCAAATACTGAAAACTCTTCTCCTTCAAATTCCATAATGGGAATTTTAGCGTATTCATCATAGAAGGAAAAGCCCTGGTCAAGTGGAATATAAGGCGAATAAAACTCACCAGCTAGATTTCCGCTTGAAGCAATATAACCACGACCGACTACTTTCACTCCATTAATTTCGTCCAGTTTTTTAAACTCTTTGGTTTTATTGGCATCCCCAAACATCATGTCATAGCCTGTTGATTCCAAATGACCTACAGAAAGACGCATCATGAAGTTGTCCCGAAGAGAAGTCTTGATATATTCCCCATCGGGCCGTTGCATGGCAAAGATCACATATACTCCAGCTTGACGCCCCTCTAGAACAATTTGAGTAAGGTATTCCATGAGTTCAGACTGTTGGCTATAGTCACGGTCAATCTTGGCCATGAGAGCGGCCCATTCATCAACTAGAATGAACTTAGGTTTTAGATTGTAATGGGTGTAATAAGTACCTGGTCTATAGTCTGGAAAAGATGTTAAGACTTCGTAGCGCTTCTTCATAAACTCGACATTCTCTCTAAAACAATTGATGATATCCTCTTTACTAGAATAGACTCGACCGTGAAAGACAGGTAGCTTTTTTAAAGAAGCCAAGTCTGAGTTTTTAGGATCGCAAATATCGATATAGCCGACTTTTAATAAAGCGTAGATGATGGACATGAGAGTGACGGTTTTTCCTCCTCCAGTTCCGCCACCAACAAGTAGATGGGAGTCTTTGACATAGTCCCAGTAGACATCTTTCATAAGACGAATCTTTGAGCCTTTGACTTCAACTTGATCAATTGAAATGCGACTCTCAATCCGATTGATGGCGATTTTATATTTTACAAATCGTTTATCAAAACTCTTGTCACGAAAATCACCATTGAACATGACTTCAAGAGTGGATCCTAAATTCAAAAATCGATCTTGGAACTTGTTTCCTTCTAAGATGAAACTGACTTGAAGCTCATAGCGATTTTGTTTGAGGTAGACTTTTGGGAGTGTAATCTTTTCAACTATGCCTTTATCTCGTTTGACTTTCTTGACCAGATACAAGTTGTTCTCTAATAAGAAACGAGATAGGATTCGGAGGCTATTGAGTTTTTGAAAGAAGAGAATCTTCTCGTAACAAAGCCAATTAATCCCCAAAGTTAAAAGAGCTGATAAAAAGATTCCCACCCCAATGAAAAAACTTTGTGGAAAGGGATGAACTTTTAATTCTTCTAGATGTATGTAGATGTAATAGCTAGTAGCTAATAAAAAAGGAAACCACCAGATAATCCATGTGATTCCCTGAATGTTTCGATGAAAAGCGTGAACTCTTTTCCCACGATAGGTAAAGAGTTTCATGAGTGATCACCTCCTAATTATCTTTCTTGTTTTCTGTTTGTTTCACTTCCTTAGTTTCCTTGACTGGAGTAGCTCCCCCTTTCTTCTTGATTTTTGAGGCGAAGAGTTTAAAGATATCCCGATTATTCACGTGAATATGGGCGACAACAATATCTTCTAATTCTACTTCTTCACGATATTTTAATCCTAGTTCTTCAATTTCAAATTGAGTCATATCTGCGATTTGAAAGAATAATGTCTCTCGTTGAATAGATGAATGAATCCCTACGACGATGCCACGAATCTCTCCGGTGTTGACCTTTTTATAGGATCCATCTTCATTGCGCTCAGAACGGTCTGTATCATAGATAAATTCTGGACCTTCAATCCCACGGAAGGTTAGTTTTCCAAAAACTTGAGGGATATCTAATCCTTCTGTAATAACGTGATAGGTTTTATCTGAAATTTGTAGTTTTTCTCCATAGTTTAATCCGACTTTAGGCATATGTATTTTCTCCTTTAATTAAATTCTTTATTTTTTGAGTACCAGTTTTTCCGCAAAAACATTGCGATCAGGGTTGACATTACGAGTGTTTAAAGAGCTATCTGCTAGAAAGATTGGATTGATAACTTCCACCAGAGCATCTTCTGGAAAAACTGTTGGGCTAGCTGGTGTGATAACATGAAAGGCCCCATGTTTTTCACTGTTTAGAATATGACGTTGGTATTTTCCTTTTTTACCAAATACAGACTGAGGAGCTTTCCCCAATTTTTCATAATAAGCTGGACCGATAAATTCTGGTTTCATTTTTAGTGTTTCTGGAATCATAGGATTCTCCTTTCAAATTTTGAGTAAAAGAAAAAGAGTTAAGCTAGTTTCTTAACTCTTGAGTAATAGTGATTAAAAATTTTGCGTTTATACATGCGACTATAAAGATCGATATCTCCATAAGCAAATCCTGTTTCTTTTGCCTTAGAGACTAGATGATCTATATCTACCAGGGCTTGACTATATAGTTTAGCTAGTAGACTTTCTGAGCTATCAAACATCCCATAGGTAAAGAGATAGTTTTCATAGAGTCGCTTACATTGTAATGCGAAAAAAGTTTGTCATAGAGTTCTCCTTTATTGTAAAGTAAAAAGCTACTAAGTGAAAAAAGGAAAGAACTTAGTAGCTTGAGAGTAGGTCTATCTAATTAGATAGACAGCAGTAAAGAAAAGTTATTTGGTTGGAAAGATCCCTCTTTCCACGGTGGCAACGTTTAGCAAGGTGCTTTGCGTCAATTACCATCGCTTTCCCAGCCAATCTCTTCAGGTAGTCATGATCATACCCAAGGGATTCTCTTACGCCCTTTGGCGAAGCCAGTTCACTTTACTATTCGGAAAAGTGCGAAAGTCCGAAATGCGTGGAAGCCCACAAAAATGTTTTTATATCTTCACTTCAACCATAAAACGGACTTGACTTTATCTATCAAATATATTACAATAAAGGTACGAAGTTTAGTGTAGTTTGATAGTCAGTCCTCTGGTTGTCAGACGCACTTTTTATTTAATTTTCAATGATCTCATCTTGGTAGAGATTATTATTTTCAATTTTAATATCGCTACCAGCTATATCTATATTTTATCGCTAATAGCGATATCTGTCAAGAGGTTTTTTGAAAAAAGTTTTAAAAATTTTTGAGGTTTGAAATGGAATTTTCTGAACGGTTAAAAGAACTTAGAAAACAGGCTCATCTGACCCAAGTAGAAATTGCAGGAAAATTGGGAATTGGACAATCTTCTTATGCAGATTGGGAAAGAGGTAAAAAAAAGCCGACACAAGAAAATCTTGTAAAAATTGCACATATTTTAAATGTCTCAATTGATTATTTAGTTGGTAACTCAGATGAAAATCTAAAAGAAGACGAATTAGATAATGTGGAACTACTCTTTCGTATGAATTCAAAAGGTCTAACTGATGAAGAAAAAGCAATCTTCAAAAAAGAGTTGATTGAGTTTATGGAAGAACGTAAGAAGGCTTTTAATAAAAGAAAATAATGAACTAGAATTGTGAATTAAAAGTGGTCTAACGAATGGTACAACTTTCTAAAAATATTCGTGTCAGTGTAGTGACTATTTTCTGAAGAAAAAGTATTGTACCTATGGATTTATAACAGTATTTGAATGATGGAAAACATTACATGATTTCTATAAATAATGAAAAAGATAGGATTTAGCATATTCTTGTTGAGTGATCTTATTTTATGAAGGTTGTTTATAGTTGAAAGGGGAAAATAGATGGTTGCTAAAATTGATATGGCTTGGAACTTGTTTCTGGAGGGAAAAACATCAGAAGCTAAGAAGTTGGTTGAACAAGATTTTTCCATTGATACCTGTACAGATTTTAGTCTTTTAAATCTGATGGGATATTTATTGTTAGCAGAAAAAGACTATGCCTCGTGTACCCATATCTTTGAGAAATACATTTTATTAGCTCAACAAAATGAAGATAAAGAACATGAACATATTGGCTTACATCAATTAGCGATGATCTACAGAGATCAGGGTGATTTTCATAAGGCTTTAAAACTCATTGAAGATGAAGAGAAGATAGTTGAAGAGCATTTTCCAAATGATAATCTAAAGAAAGCTGTGAATAACTACGAACAAGGCTATGTGAGATTTAAATTAAACAACCTTGATGAAGCTCTTACATTCATGAATCTGTCATTGGAACAATCTTTAGAGACTGATGATGTGATTTCTCAAGCTTGTAGCTATAGAGGGTTAGGTGAAATCTATTTAGCCTTGAAAGATACGGAATTATCCAATAGACATTTCAAACGAGCTATAGAACTTTTCGAAAGTGTTGGAGAGTTTGAAGGGATAAAGGAAATTGAGGAATTGGCCCCTTAAAAGTTTAAAAGAAAAACTAAAAGTTTAAGTACAATTGACTAATAAGACTTAAACCATTGATACAACTGAATTAGAATCATAAAGCACATTCTTTAAAAAGTGTGCTTTATTTTTGTTTTGTACATTTTTTTCAATAATAATTAATGTTAAAAAAATTGAAAGTTCAAAATCTGGAACTAGTTTCACATACAATAAATTGAATTCTAACGTATTCATGAATATAATTAAGTTGGATAGGGTAGAGATTTGCCCAGAAAGGAGATTTGCTGTAACATAAGCATTCTAAATAAGAAACCAACTGGTTAGTATATTCTTAATAAATTAAAAGAAAGAAGGTTTAAAAAATGACTAAAAAAGTTTTACCTTTAACATTAACTATTTTGACTGTGGGATTAATTTCATATGCTTTATTAAACCCTGTTATTGCTAATTCGTTAGGAAGCGACCAAAAAGAAAATCAAACAATTGAAATTTATAAGGAACTTCTAAAAAATAAGTCTGAAAAAGAAATTAATGAATATTTCTCAAATCTACCCGATGACAAACTAATTATTGCGGACAAGGCCGGTGGTTTTACAACTAGTTCAACAAATGATTACAGTGATCCAGTTGAAACAATTGATAAAGATGGCAATAGAGAAGTAAAATCATTTCAAGATAAAACTGTTTCAGCAACAATTGGCGAAATTAAAGAAGCATTAAAGAAATAACTAGAGAGTAAGCGAAATATGCCAGATTATAAGAGTTCTATTTATATGTAGAACTCTTTTTTACGATTAGTTATTGAATAATATAAGAAAATGTACATTTGAAAAATTTTAAGTATTCACTTAAATAAAGTACATAATTAAGGATAATTAG
>ERZ772920.965-NODE-965-length-15469-cov-5.375503_pt1 | contig 15469 bp, 12 predicted proteins | sample MGYA00511469_ERZ772920 | MGnify/ENA primary metagenome ERZ772920 (study PRJEB29015, sample SAMEA2738069) | human oral metagenome | biome: human oral; feature: human-associated habitat; material: saliva | place: China | collected 2216 ... | reverse complement strand
GAAAGTGTCTCACGGACCCTAGGCGCTAATCTGCGAGCAGCTCCAGCAAGTGATCGACAACCTTCCCTCCCGAATAGGCAGAGCCATCGTGCTGGTACTCATTCGTGATGTAGTGGTGTGCGCCAATGAGCTCGCCCGTCTGAAGGGACAATTCACGTGGCACAAACATGTCATCGTAGTAGACCGCGGCTGCAACGGGGACCGTGTTCTGCGCCAAGACCTCGGGAAGGTAAACCGGCGCTGCATCTGTCACCTGCGCGAGGATATCGGCGACCTCCGCCAAGGGAGCGAGTCCCGGGTCCTCGTCGAAGACGCGATGCATGAAGTGCTCGCCGGTGAGGTAGTAGGGCTCGGAGGTATCCAGGGGATCAGCGTCCTTCGCGAAACCGGGGATCTCTTCGGCCAGGCGATCTGCTGCCCAATTCGTTGCGGTTCCACGCAATTCGGGCGTTGCGCAGGCGTAGATGAATTCCTGGAACACGCCGTAGATCGGCGCAACATTCGTTGCGTCACCGATAGCTTCCAAGAATTGGGTAGACAGGCGGCGCTGGCCGTTGATGGTCACCCACGGGCCCTCGAGCAGGTAGTGGAGCTGATCGGTGCGTCCCTGTCCGCCCAGCATCATGCCGATCTGACGGAAGCGTGCACTGCTGAGGCGCTCGCCGGTGGGAAGAAGCTCTTCAGTACCGCGCAGGTGTGCTGCGATTTCGCGGACTGTTGTTTCGTCCTCGGGGTGACGCTGGAAATAGACACGGTTGCGCGCTGCTGTGCGCTGGTAGGTCAGTTGGTAGATCTCATCGACATGGACGAGGCCGGGCAGGCCTCCCGTGATGAGACTGGCTTTCAGGCCATGGGGCGCAAGCGAGAGGTACGAAGTTGTGATGAAGCCGCCGTAAGACTGGCCAAGAGTCGTCCATGGCTCCTCTCCCGCGAGCTCGTGGCGGAGGGCCTCGGCATCGTAGACGATCTGATCTTGGCGGAAATAGCGTAGGTAGTTGGCCTTTTCCTGTGGGGTCGGAAGGAAGGACAGGGATTGCGCATCCATGCGGGTGGACTGGCCGGTGCCTCGTTGATCGAGGAGGACCACGCGGTAATCCTGAAGTAGGCGGTTCATCCACCCGCTGTCAAAGGTGCCGAAACGAGGGCTGGGATAGCCGGGCCCGCCTTGGAGGAAGACTGCATAGGGCGCGTTTTCCTTGCCGGGACGCACGACCTCGCGCGCGAAGATCTCGATGGTCGGGTTATCTGCGCCGAGGGGGCGAGTGTGATCGAGGGGAACGTCGAGGCGGTGCTCGTAGACGGTGTGAGCGTGGTGAGTGTAAGAGGTCGTACGCATGGGATAAGGGTAGCGCCGCGGAGCGCGCGGTGTGCGGGGGGCGCCGCAGAGTCGGCTGCGGGCGCCGTTCCGCCTGCCGCTCCCCGAATGTCACACGAAGTCGGTAAATGTCGCAGGGAACAAGCTGTGTCTTTTACTGACTTCGTGTGGAGGTAGCCGGTTAAGCGCAGGACGGGAAGGCGCGTGACACCGTGACTGCTATTCCGTGCCAAAAGACATACGAAATTGGTGAATGTCACTGGAAACGAGCTGTGTCTTTTGTTGACTTCGTGTGGAGGGACGAGGCGGTGGCTGGGGCGTCGAACGCGGCGGGGTGTGCGGGCCGAGGCGTGGCGCGGGCTCGGCCGTGGGCACCGTAAGTACGGCTTCTAGAGCCAGTTCAGCATGAGGATGTAGCTGAGTGTCCCCAAGCCGACGCTCCACAGGAGGCGCCGTTTCGTTGCCAGGTGGACAACAACAGTGATGACAGTTGCGACAATGGCTGCCCACCACTGGGAGCCCGCAGTGCCCGCGCTGTCACTCAGGGTTGCCAGAACAAGGATCAGCAAAATTCCCGGAGGCATCCACACGGCCATATTCCGAACGAAGCTGGACTCGCGCAGCGGTTCAAGGATTTTAAAGGGGAGTGCGCGCAAGGTGAAGTCGATGACGAAGACGACCAAGAGGATTCCAAGGAGGTAGGGGAGTGAGTGAGACATCAGGACTCCTCACCTCTTTCCGTCATCACATGGCTTTCCGTCATCACATGGCGTACCACAAGGGAAGCGACGAATAGCAGCAGTGCAAGCAAAAGCCGTTGTTGTGGCCAGGCCAGCATTGCGATGAGGAATGATCCGGCAGCCAAAACGACCGAGGGAATGTCCTTGAGGGAGCGAATTGAATCAACGGTCAACGTAATGAACAGTGCAGTGAGGGCAAAATCTAATCCCTGGATCTGAGCGGGGATGAACGAGCCCGCAAGAACGCCAATTAGTCCCGAGGCCACCCATGTCGCGTTGTAGGTGACTTGCATGGCAAGAAGACGAGGCTTCGTCCAGCCTTCGGGCCGTGCAGCAGTGATCGCGTAGGCCTCATCAACCAGGGCATACATGGAAAATAGGCGCGCGAGCTTGCCCTCAACGAGGTGAAGAGGGAAGGAAAACGCGTAGAAGAGATGCCGGAAGTTGACGAGCAGCATCGTTACCGCAATGACGGCGATGGGGGTGTGCGAAGCCGCCAAAGTAATGACAAGGAGCTCCGCGGATCCTGAATAGGCAGCGAAAGAAAGTGCCGGTGCCATCCACCAGGGCATACCAAGCTGCATGACCAAAATGCCGTATGCAATCCCCAGAGGAATATAGCCCGCCGCAATGGGTGCGGTCATGCGGATTCCGGTGAGGATTTCCGCGCGGGTTAAGGACGGCATTCCCCTACTCTACTCGGTCGAGGCGGTCGATCTCTGAGAGGCGTATGCCGGGGTGATCAGCTTGGCCGAGACCGAGGTCGATACGGCCAGAACCACCATTGTTGGACTGGCGTGCCGGAGCAGGGGAAGTATTGGAACCGCCACCGGAGGAGGACGAACCGGACTTACTGTTGTTGTTTTGTTGTGCGTGGTGTCATGATGATGAAACCCCGTAGCAGGTCGTGGACCGTGCTACGGGGCTTTGTTACGTATGGATCAGGAGCAGAGGTATTGGTCTTTACCCACAATGTAGCAATGCATTCCAGGTTTGATCTCACTGCCGCTCTTCACGTATTGCTTCCAGCTTTCATCACTAGTCCTGCTTTGGTTTTGGTTACCAGCGGAGCTAGAGGCGCTAGAACCGCCACCGTTGGAGGAGGATGATCCGCCAGTGGAGCCAGAACTAGAACCGCCACCATTCGAGTAGGAGCGCGACTGTGATCCGCTGTTAGATGATGGGCGCTGCGATGCTGCTGCTTGAGCCGCCTTTGCAGACTGGTAGGAGGCAATAGCGTTCTTCAACGACTCCTGAGCATTCTTGACATCAGTCGCCTTCTGGTTAACAGTTTTTGCCTTTTCGATGGATGCAACAGCCTCATCGTAAGAGGTTGCAGTTACCGTGGTCGAGAGGGTGTTCGCCTCGTTGTTGACGTTCTTGAGAGCGTCGTATGCTGCCTTGACGTTGCCATCAGAGGCCATCTGCGAGTCCTCGTCAACAATCTTGATCTGCTCGTCTGCGTCCTTCTGAGCCTGAGCGAGGTTCGACTTTGCAGTATCCATAGCGGAGTTCGCTTCGTCAGTTGCCTTCTTGAGGCGGTATGCATCACGCGCGTTGGTGAACGACTGAGTCTGATCTTCGACAGCCTTGAGTGCTGCCTCAGCATCGGTCACGTCCTGCTGGCTCAGGCACTTGACCTGCGCTCCATCCTTGTCGGCTTCTGCCTTCTTAGCGTCCTCAGCCTTGTGGATAGCATCGGTCAGAGCAGCGGTTGCACTCTGGCCTTCGGTTGCAGCGGTGAAGCCGTCGGTGTGTGCGAGGCGGGAGCCTTCGCCTTCCTTGACGGATTCATCGACCGTAGCCAACGCTTCGTGGGCCTTGCCGATGGACTGATCCAACTGAGAGAGCTTCTCGGTAAAGGTTACCTGGCGAGCCTGGCATTCCTTCTGGTGTTGGACGCGAGAGACTACAACGCCGGTGGTGATTCCCGCGAGAACCAGAACGGCTGCAACGATAGCCGCAATGATCTTCTTACGCTTAGACCACAGCTTCGGGTTGGTGAAATGGATTTTGTTGAGCTCGGGGGCGCTCATGTGTGTTCTCCTGGTGTGTGATGGGATTTTGTGTGAACGATGAGGATTATTCAGGTGGCCTTGTTGGCCTTGACGGTCTTGTACTGAAGGTGAACTCCGAATCGTAATCGTTCGTCGCGCTGGAAGGTCGCGCTACCGGATTGGTGAGGACTGGTGCATGAGGATCCGAGGCCCCTCCTTCCCCGCAACCCAGGTGCTGCTTTCGCGTAGGCGGCCACCTGACCATTCTAGAATGTAGGTCACGACCCAGGTGGCACATGGTGTTGCATGTGAAACAGTATCTGAACTGGTGTGGTTGGGCAATGATGTTTGTTCTCCGGAACCGGCTATTGCCGCAGAATCGTTCAGAACAGAGTTGTCTTCATGCAGTTTTTTCACGGGGATCACCTGGAAATTCGAGGCCTCCGCGTGCTCGGGTGCGCGCCCTTCCAAACCTTGTGTAAGAGAACCGTTGTGCCAGATGCGTATGCAGCCGGGGGCTTCGAGCGCTTTGAGAGCAAGAGAGTCTGCGCGAAGCCATGCTTCAAGGAATTGGCGTTCGAGTGCTTCTTCTGGCGTTTCTACCTCCGTCGCGTTTCCCGGAATTTCCCTGCCTGCCGAGGCAGTATCAGCTGCGGGCGTGGAGGGTTCGAATTCCGTCGCCGTGCTTTCCGCAGGTGAAGTGAACCCCGGCCCCGTGGGAATAGTGCGACCATCGCGGTAAGCTTCCGCGCAGGAACGCGCTGCGTCATCGGCACGCTCGTTGAGCGGATGCCCGGCATGCCCCTTGACCCACTCGAAGGTAACTGTGCGCCCCTGCATGGCGCGGTCGATTTCTTGAATAAGCTCGAGGTTTTTAATGGGTTTCTTATCGGCCTTGACCCACCCGCGCTTCTTCCAGCCCGGTGACCACTTGGAGATCACATTGATCGCGTACTGAGAGTCTGCGAGGATGTGGAGATCTTCGTCGGCTAAACCTGCTTGAGCGGTGGCTTTGAGGAGTTCAAGGACTGCATTGAGTTCGCCCAAATTGTTGGTACCGCTGGGCCGCCCACCCGCATCCCAACAGTCCTCTGAGATTACCCATGCCCATCCAGCAGGTCCAGGATTGCCCAGAGAAGAACCGTCTACTGCAGCTGTAATTGTCATAGAAAATTCCTCTACTTGGTGATTCCGACCTGGTGCAGTACGAAGGCGAATTCTTGCGCCCTGGCATTCCAGCGCCCCTTGCGTCCAGATGCGCCCGCGTGTCCAGCGACCATTTCGGTTCGGATCACGATGGGTGGTTGATCGTGGACTTGAGCGGTAGCTTGTCGAAGACGTTGAACCCACTTATGGGGTTCAACGTAGAAGACGCGTGTGTCATTGATTGAGGTCGTTGCCATGATTGCTGGATAGCGCACTCCCTGGCGGACATTTTCATAGGGGGTGTAGGAACGCATGAGCGCGTAGATCTCAGGATCTTCAATGGGATTACCCCACTCTTCCCACTCACCAACAGTCAGGGGAAGTGAGGGATCCAAGATGGTTGTTAGTGCGTCAACGAAAGGGACTCCTGCGATCACTGCAGCAAAACGATCGGGCTGTGCGTTCGTGACTGCACCCATGAGAAGACCGCCTGCGCTGCGACCCTCGGCGATCAAACGATCTGGGTGAACCCATCTGGAATCAACCAGATAGTTCGCAACGTCCAAGAAGTCGGTGAAGGTGTGCGTTTTCACCAGTTTCTTGCCGTCTTCGTACCATGCGCGTCCCATTTCTCCACCGCCACGGATATGGGCGATTGCGTGCACGACGCCTCGTTTAAGGGCAGGAAGACGCAAGATGTCGAACTCGGGGTCAAAGGAAACCTCGTAGGAACCGTAACCGTGGATCCACCCCGCGTGAGTCCCGTCGGGCTGGGCATCGCGACGGTGAACCAAGGTCACGGGAATCTGTGTGTGCCCATCCCGAGCACACACCCACATTCGCTCTTCCGTGAAATCAGACGGATCCCAATTGGGAACCTGAGTGACCTTGAGGATACGCGACTTCCCTGTTCGTAGATCAAGCTCTTCCACGGTGGGCGAGGTCAGGACGCTCTGATACTCCACACGAACAAGGCAGTCTTCAAATCGCCCAGAACTGAGGGGGTAGAGGCTACGGATCGTGCCTTCTTCGTTGAGTTCTTCCCCGAGTGTCCACAGATCACTGCAATCCGAGGCCGGAACCGGTTTCCCATCAATAACTTCAAGAGGATGATTGCGCCGGTAGTAGCGTGCTTGGGGGAGCGCGTCACGCCTGTAGGACAGGGTGAAGAAATCGCGATAGGCCTCGAGATCGCTCAGGCGCTCACCGTCACGGGCGGTGTAGAGCGTTACCCAGCGATCGGGGTCCACAAGCAAATCCACCGTGCCCTCCCCAGGCAAAGGAATGCATGCCAAACTTCCTTCGCGTGAAAGCGCCGTGTGGATGACAAGCAGGTGATCGCCTGCGGGTTCAACGTTGATCTGGACGTCATCACGCTTGGCGACAACGGGAAGCAGAGAAGCGCTGGGTGCATAAGGATCCCACAGCCATGCACCGCCACTGGTTGTCGAGGTCGAATGAACAACGACGTGCCACGGGTCATTCGACGCGGAAAACCACAGATCGAAGGCCTCGTCCGGCTCTTCCAACAGCAGGGAATCCTCGTCGATATTCGCGCCCACTTGGTGATGCCAGAGCTGGAACTGGCGCCACGCTTCATCAACCCGCGTGTAGATGAAGGACTGTGAATCAGCCGCCCACGCGAAGCCATAGCCCGCGCCACTGACGACCTGGTCAACGATGTCGCCGCTGGATGCGTCCTGAATGATCCACGTCCAGCGTTCGTCCCCTTCGGTATCGCGAGACCAGGCAATCAAGCGTCCATCTGCGGTTGGAACCAATTCCCCGACTTTGAAGAACTCTTCACCTTGGGCACACAGGTTTTCGTCAAGAAGAAGCTGCTCACCTTCCAAGGCTTCCTTCTCTGCCAGCACCGGGGTTTCGGTGTAGTGCAGGGCAGAAACTCGATAATGCTTCGCGTAGGAATCTTCGTGGAATTGGCGCTGGAAGTACCACCAGTCACCAATCCGCTGAGGAGCCGAATACACAACCGGTGCAGTGAAAGAATCGAACTCTGAAACAAGAGTGTCGACCAATTCCCGTGTAGGTTCGCACACCTTGTCCGCCCAGCGGTTTTCCGCTTGGATATGAGTCACAACCTGGGGGTCATTTCGATCGCGCAGCCAATCCCAGGGGTCGTCAAAGTAGTCCCCATGAATGGAACGAACTCGCGACCCAAAACGCTGCGGGGCAAGAGGAGCTGCTTCTTCAGTCATATGGATACTGTAAGGGAGTGCACCGTCATCTGAAGCACACTCGAGCAGAGCCTTCCCCAACGCTTGACAAAATAAATGTTAAAATCTTTGCCGTGCCCACACAGGAAACAGAACAAGTGACGCCCACCACGGCCTCGGCAAGCGTCGAGCAGCCGACCCCCGCGAGCACACCCTCACACCCTGCCCCCCAAAGCCTCGTGGAAACACTGCGCGCCTGGATCATAGAATTCATCCAATACGGTCTGGTTGGCGCAACCGCATTCGTCATCGACATGGGGCTCTTCAACCTGCTCCAACACGGTCCCCTCGGCTTCCTTGCCGGCCACCCGAACATCGCCAATGCCGTGGCTGCCAGCGTCGCGACCGTCTACTCGTGGATCATGAACCGCGTGTGGACCTACCGCGGGCGGACTCAGGAAAACGTGGGACGTGAAGCATTTCTATTCTTCTTTGCGAACGTGTGCGGCATTGGAATTACGCAGTTCTGCCTGCTATTTAGTCACCACGTTCTGAGATTGACCTCGCCTCTGGCCGACAATATTTCCGCCTATGTCGTCGGCTTTGCGCTGGGAACGGCTTTCCGCTTTATTTTCTATCACTACGTCGTATTCACGGGAACAAAGAACAGGTAATTTTCGCCATAAATTCGTCCCCATCCCTTCGCCTGTCCCCGCTTTGCGCCGTAGAGTCGAAGGGTGAACACGAAAACTCTCAAGCACATTGATGACACCGCACTGGTTTTCGAAGGCGGCGGTATGCGCGGCGCCTTCACCGCTGGAATCACCGCAACCCTGATTGAAGAGGGTATTGATTTCCCCCATGTTTCGGGGATTTCCGCGGGTTCGTCGAACACCGTTAACTATGTGTCTCGTGATGCTCAGCGTGCTCATGATACTTTCACGACAGTCGCCGACAGCCCTGAATTCGGTGGTCTCAAGCACTGGGTGCACGGCCGCGGGATGTTCAATGTCGACTATTTGTACGACGAGATCGCTCAACCCGACGGCGATGCGCCTTTGGACCTCGATACTTTCCTTTCGAACCCGGCAGAGGTTCGCATCGGAGCCTTCAATGCGACCCGAGGCGAAGAAGTTTGGTTCACCAAGGAAGATATGCACACGGTGGAAGAAGTTGGTCGCTGCGTTCGTGCCTCCTCGACGCTGCCGATCATCATGCCGACGGTCACGATCGATGGCGATACCTACGTTGATGGAGCTCTTGGGCCCGATGGTGGAATCCCGCTGGATGCCCCCATGCGTGATGGCTACCGTAAGTTTTTCGTTGTCCTTACGCGCCCGCGAGACTTCGTCAAGGCCCCGATCAAGCCCGGCGTATATTCCGCCCTCAGGCTGGCTTTCCCCCATCTTCCCTCCATTGCCGAGGCCGTGGCTCGCCGTACCGTCGCCTACAACGCCGCCCGCCGGAAGCTATTTGAGCTGGAGGAACAGGGACGTGCGTTGATTGTGACCCCCGAAGCTCTGACCATCGACAAGATGGAGATGAACGTTGAACGCCTTGAAGATGCCTTTGATGCCGGAGTTTCCCTGGCGCGTCGGGATCTTCCCCGCTGGGAAGCCTTTTTGGGCCTCTAAGGTTGGCCTCGGCGCTCGTCAGAGGTGAAGATGACTGAGTACTTTCATGGGTAAGGGTGTGGGGCCAAGCGGAAAACCGTCCAGCCCCACACCCTTACTTGTGATCTGGCAGAAAGCCTGAATATTCCAGTCTTATTCGGTAGCGAGGGCGACCGAAGGACTGACCTTTGCTGCTCTGCGACCAGGTAGCCACGAGGCAACGAGCGCAGCAAGGATAGCGATCATGACCACCGCAAGGATCTGCATCCATGGGATGGTGATGAAGACCGTGATGCCTTCCAGGGGAAGCGCAAGGATGCCGATCGCTCCGAAGAAGATTCCGCAGGCGGTTCCAATCAGCGCTCCCGTCACCGAGATGAAGAGTGCTTCAAGAGCAAGCATGGATTTCATCTGCCTCTTGCTCAGGCCAAGGGCTCGAAGCAGGCCATTTTCGCGGGTGCGTTCGGCAACTGACAGTGACAGAGTGTTCGCAACGCCCACCAGTGCAACCAGGACAGACACTCCCAGTAGACCGACGACAATGAGCAGCATCTGGTTAATGATGCGCGTGTACATCTCACGTTCGATAGCCGAACCGCCAACAGACAGACCGGTGTCAATCTTTGTCAGGTTCTTCTGGACATCTGTCGCAGAGGCACCGTCCTTGAGCTTGACGATCATTCCGGTAATTGGAGCCTTTGGCGCGATTTTCAGCAGATTTGCCTGGCTGATCTCATAGGGTGCTTTGGCATTCTTGTCGTACTTCGCCTTTAGAGTCATGCAAGACCCTTCAGCTGCGCACAGCTTGATGTTCTTGCCATCCAGGGAGCCCAAACTGACCATCACTGTCGCATCATCGATCTGGTCGACGCTCGAGTGCGCGACCGTTGAGTAGTTGGGCTGCCCCAAAATTGGCATCGTTCCGGCATCTTCAGAACCAGTACCACCGGGGGCAATGGTTCCATCCTCTGCATTAGCGCCGCCCACAGTGGAATAGACAGGGACCGTAGCGGCCACTCCATCGGTTGAAGAAATACGCGACTGGATATTGCTACTCAGGGCCTCGTCGCTGAAGTTCGACACCGAGATATCGAAAGGACGACGCTCATTGACTTCGTTAATCAGGGAGTCACGCATCGAAGAGGCTCCGACCATCATGGTGACAACCAGGGTGACGCCAATGACAATCGATGTGCCGGTTGCGGCGGTTCGACCGGGGTTGCGGACCGTATTCTCGCGCGCCATTCGCGCAAGCATTCCCGGCCACAGCTTCCCAAAGAGCTTTGTTGCCGCAGGGACAATGACGGTGCAGGTAATGAGGATGCCAACCAAGCACAGCAATGACAGGCCGAAAGAGGCCAAGAATTTCTGTGACTCATTGTGAATGCGAAGTGAGGCGAACAAGCTTCCACCGCACAGCACAGTCAGCAACAGTCCCAAGGTCAACGCGACACGGTGGCTCTTTTGGGAAGTAGCGTCGGCCTCGTTAATCGGGGAAAGGGCAGCGATCGGTGGAACTTGAGAGACCGCGCGGGCAGGTCGGCGACCAACGAAAACGGTCAGCAGCGTGCCGAAGAGCCACACGAGCACCACATACAGGGGTGAAATCGAAGAGACGACATCGACAAAAGTGGTGTCCTCTGTGATTGTGCTCAGCAAGCCGCCCAGTAGGAGTCCCAAGACGATGCCGACGAGCGAGGAAATCCCACCAACGGCGTAGGTCTCGCGGCGAACAAGAGAACGTACCTGCTTTGTGCTTCCGCCCAGTGCGCGCAGAAGTGCCAGTTCGCGCCTGCGCTGTTGAAGCAGTACTCGGAATGTCGAAGAGACAACAACCGAGGCAACCAAGATCGCAATAGCCGGGAAGATCAGCGCAATCGCGGTGAGCATCGCCGCTGAGACTTGAATCGCTCGCAGGCTTTCCTCCTCAGTTGCGGAGACGCTCGCCACTTTGACGCCCTTGAATGAAGTCAGTTCAGTGGTGAGCTTTTTCGTCCACTGCTCTTGATCATCAGTCGAGGGATTGCCGTACTTATTCACCGCCGGCGCATTGGTTGCAACGTGAATTTCGCCGGCCGGCTTCATTCCCGTGCTTGCCTCGAAACCTTCTGTCGTCACGTAGGACGGCGCCAAAGCTCGATTTCCCGAAGAGTAGGTTCCGACGATGGTGAACTCGTGTGCGGAAACCGCATCGTCACGGGACAGGCTTGTCACTTTGTCGCCAATTTTGAGGGAAGATTCCTTTGCCGTGCGTTGGGGGATGACGATTTCCGAGGCCGTGGCCGGGGCTTTACCTTCACTCATCTTCACCGCGTTGAGGGGTTCCGCGAGCGCGGGAGAAAGGAAGAGCGTTGTCTGATCGCCGCCTGCCTTCACGGCAATGGGGTATTGCGCTGTAATTCCAACCGCCGTTACACCCTGAATCTTTGCGATCTTTTGGGTGAGGGCATCGAAATCATTGCCGACCTGGGCGGCCGTCATGTTCAGTGCCTCGTCATCGGAAGGGCTGTAGGTGACAACCGATGTGGTACCTCGGTAGGAATTGCGGACGCTACCGGTGAGCGAAGAGGTCATCGCATTTGAGAACAAAAGCGTGATGATGATGAATGCGGTGGAGATGGCAACCGCTAAGCCAGTTGAGAAGTAGCGGCGACCGTGGGAATGAAGATTGGCTTTCAACAGCCGTGTTGTTGCACTCACGGATGTCACCTCAACGCAGCGTTCAGCTGCTCTTCGCTGGCATTGCGCAGGTCAGAGACAATTTGGCCATCACGGACAACCAAGACGCGATCAGCGTAGGTTGCGGCGTGAACATCGTGAGTAACCATAATGACGGACTGACCCAGTTCGGTAACCGCTCGGCGCAATAGATCAAGAACCTCTGAGGTCGAGTGAGAATCCAGGTTACCCGTGGGTTCATCAGCAACGATGACTGCGGGACGGCTCATCAGTGCGCGAGCAACGGCCACGCGTTGCTGCTGGCCACCCGAAAGTTCTGATGGTCTGTGGTTGAGACGCTGTTCCAACCCCAGCGAAGAAATAACAAAACTGAACCAGTCTTCATCGACTTTCTGCCCCGCAAGTTCCAAGGGAAGAAGGATGTTTGCCTTCGCATCCAGGGTTGGAATCAAGTTGAAGCTCTGGAAGATGAAGCCGATGCGATCGCGGCGAAGTTTCGTCAGATCAGCATCTTTCAAAGCGGTGATCTCTGTGTTTTCGATGAGCACGCGACCTGAGGTCAGCGAATCAAGTCCCGCAAGAATATGCATCATGGTGGACTTACCCGAGCCCGAGGGGCCCATGATTGCGGTGAACTCACCAGAGTAGAAGTCAACGGTGACGTCATTGAGGGCGGTGACCTGGGTATCGCCCATGCCGTAAACCTTGGAAACGTTAGCGAGGCGAACGATTGGGGTCGCAGATGGTTCTGTATTCATACCTCCATCATGATTGCCCGAGTAGCGCGATCGCTATGGGGGGATGCCCTGGGCCTTCCCTGATTTCCCCCGGTGCGTCCCTTAGTCTTTGGTGGTGCTGGAGGGCTCTTTCTCGCTCAAGCTCAGTCCCCGGAAGCGGTTAAGCGCCGCCGCAACATCAACGAGGCGCGGGCGGGCAAGGCGTCCTGGCAGGGCGTGCGCCCCGAACTTTACGACGGCGTCTAAACCTTCAGAGTTCAGTGTGCGCTCAAGGCGTGCCAAAAGATCACTCAGGGTACTTGTCCCATTCGCGTAGGAATAAAGCAGCCCGCGAAGCATCCACGCAATCGCCTCGGTCTGTCCGGGGTCCACAATCTGCTCGACATCACCCAAGTCAAGGTTGATCTTGTCGATGGTGATTGAGGACAAACCTGCTGCCTTCGTCTTTGGTCGATCAGAGGAACGCAAGCGCGCGGGAGTGCGCTGTGCCAAAGGAGCGTCCATCGTCAGGTTCTCATGCGCACGAGGAAGCTCTTCGACAACTTTACGGGCTCGATCACTCACGTCTAGGCAGCGGTAGTGGTCCATCATCAGAACCCGATCCGCCTGATCGAGATAATCTCCCGATCCACCCATGACGAGGATCGTTGAGACACCCAGATCTTTGTGTAGAGAGGAAATTCGATCAACAAGGGGAGTGATCGGCTCCTTTTCGGCTTGGACCAGTTCGCGCATACGGGCATCACGGATCATGAGATTCGTTGCGCTGGTGTCTTCGTCAATCAGTAGGAGCGTCGAACCCAATTGGATTGACTCGACTAAGGATGCAGCCTGCGATGTCGAACCCGAGGCATTCTCAGTGGAGAAATGCGTTGTGTCGGCATCCCCCGGAAGGTGAGTGATGAAGGAGGAGACGTCAACGTCAGTGACCGCCCGGCCATCGGCAGCGCGTACCTTCATCGCATCCTCAAGGGTTGCGATGTATTCGCGGCCGTCTCCAGGAATGTGTGCATAAACGCCGCGCTGAATCGCGCCCAAAAGTGTGGACTTACCGTGATATCCACCGCCGACAATCACCGTGACTCCCGGCTCGATCGCCATCCCGCGAAGGACACCCGCGTGGGGGAGCTCGACCTCGGCCTCGAGAGTGGCGGGGGAAGTAAAAGGAAGTGCACCCTCCATAGGGGACTGCGAGACTCCACTGCGGCGAGCAAGAACGGAACCATTAGCGACGAAGGAAACCCAGCCGCGATCGATCAGAATCTGCTGGAGCGCGCGATAATCCTCGTAAACCGCGATACGACGCAACAAGCCCTCGCGTTCGCGTTCAACTTCGGGGATGTCGCTCAGGTAGTCAAAAGTATCCTGGACCGCGTCCGGAACGTCGAGGTCGAAAATCTGTGCGGCGCGGTGGCCAAGGATTGTGCGGCCTCGTGCGGGCATGCGGACTTCGAAACGCAATTCAACGCGGTCGGGCTTGACGGTGCAGGCACTGCGATCAAGAATCTCGACGCTGGGGGACATGACCTGAATGTCATGAAGGCGTCGCTCGCGCAGGGAACGGTTGAATGCACGGAGTAGGTAATCCGCGCACGCTGCCCGGGCATCAGGCGAGGCGATCGCGGCCTGTGGAAGCCCCATTTCCTGCGGGGTGGAAATGGCACGTACCTTTGAAGGCGGAGCGTAGGGATCGGCCTGAATTCGGTCGATTGAGAGCGAAAAACTGCCGAAATCCCACATTCCAACGACGGATTTGTAAGCGGGATACGAACGTCCATCAAGTTTGTGAAGCGTGCGGATGAGCTCTTCATCGCTGCCGGTGTGCTTGCGGAACTCAGCGGTAGAACTCTGGCCGGAAATGCGCTGTGCGCGCTCTGGATTGGTCGAGGTGCTCATGAGTTCAGCCGATCGCGTGCGAGATCGTGATGATCGCGTAAATGATGAGGAAAACGACCAGGCAGGAGTGAATGATTGTGCCTGCGATGCCCAGAGAACGGGCCATGAGGGCCTTCTGATAGGAACTTTCGGGAAGGGACGCCGAGCGAGCGTTCTTGATCGCGGAAGCGCTCCATGCCCACGCCGGAATCGAGCCGAAAAGTCCGATGAGGAACAGGCCCAGAAGAGCAAGAACCAGCGGGCCGTTGCTGGGGACATTGCGTGCCTCCAGCGTCGGGGTGGTCGGCGTGTAGGTGAATTGAGGCGCGCCGAACTGGGGCTGAGAGGAAACCGGGGGCTGCTGGGGTGCAACGGGAGTTGGCGCTGGCATTGCCGAGGACGGTGCTGGCATTGCCGGAGACGGTGCTGGCACTTGCGGTACCTGCGGAGATTCCGCGTATCCCGGAGCGTTCATTGGGACGGGGGCTGTGAATGGTCCGGAGTTTTGCGGATCAGGTTGCGTCATGCCTCCATCATAGGCAATGGCTTGAGGTACGGGCGCGTTCCAAGCATCCTCTAAGCTTGCTCCACATGAAGTCGGTGTTTGTCACAGGTTATGCTCTGTGTCTTTTCCTGACTTCGTGTGACTTTCCGAGGCCGAGGCCGCCCCCGTGTGTCTTTCCGAGGCCGAGGCCGCCCCCGTGTGACTTTCCGTGGCCGTGGACGAGGCCGCGCACCCGCAGGCACGCGCCAGCACAAATACAATGCGGGGGCCGGTTTCCCGACCCCCGCTCTACCCGATATACGGGCCCAACGTCACAGCATGCAGGACACGCAGCCCGAAACTTCGGTGCCTTCCAGTGCCATCTGACGCAGTCGCATGTAGTACAGGGTCTTGATGCCCTTCCTCCACGCGTAGATGTAGGACTTGTTGAGGTCACGCGTGGTCACCGTATCGGGGTAGAACAGCGTGAGCGACAGACCCTGATCGACGTGCTGGGTTGCCACCGCGTAGGTGTCGATGATCTTCTCGGGGCCGATTTCGTACGCATCCTGGTAGTACTCCAGGTTTTCGTTCGTCATGTAGGGCGCCGGGTAGTAGACGCGACCGATCTTGCCTTCCTTGCGGATCTCCACACGGGACACGATCGGGTGGATCGACGACGTCGAGTTGTTGATGTACGAGATGGAAC
>ERZ772920.963-NODE-963-length-15484-cov-7.179273_pt1 | contig 15484 bp, 20 predicted proteins | sample MGYA00511469_ERZ772920 | MGnify/ENA primary metagenome ERZ772920 (study PRJEB29015, sample SAMEA2738069) | human oral metagenome | biome: human oral; feature: human-associated habitat; material: saliva | place: China | collected 2216 ... | reverse complement strand
CAAACTCCGAGCCTTCGTACTCATCCATAAATTGCTGTAATTCAATAGCCTTTCCGTAAAAACGACCTTCTCCCAAAGTTTTATTAAATATCAAAACATCACACATGTCGACATCACATTTTTTAAAACATATTTCACCTGGGTATGATCTCTCTTCGCCTTCCACAAATTCATATATTTTATTAACTTTTAACGTCAAAATTTTGTTGTGATATTTGATTTTTTTCACCCTGCTATCATGAAGGCTGAAAAGGATATTGCTTGTTCTATCGTGTATAAAATCCATATTGTTCCTCATAATTTCAAATTTATAAACTAGAATTTATCGCAAATCAAGGTTGCTATTCATCTCTATTACTCCAAATATATTTGTGCGGACCACACCACCCGCATATGCAATCTAGCAGATCTGCAATCCACTCTTTAGACAAGCAATCCTCTAAACTGTTGTGGTACTTTAAAAGTAGATTATATGCCTGCCCCTGCTCAATGCCTAAATTCTTTATTTTAATTAAAATATCATATCCCTGCTCGTGACATGTACAATAATTCTCCTCTGTAATATTTGTAGAAAGTTGCTTTATTTGATTAAATAATTCATCAGATAAACTCATAATTCACCTCAAAAATCTAGTTATTTAGCTTTTTTACATAAAAGGTTGCTCTTCCTTTGCCATGCCTTTCAATGTAACCTTCCACCGTCAACTTCCTAAGCATGTTTTCGATTGTCGCCTTTCCTACACTTGGTACTAATTCCATCATATCGCTTTTAGTAAATTTACCTAATTTACTATCAATTGCATTTCTCACAAGTTCGATTGTAGGTACTTTTTCGTCTAAATAATCAACCCTTTCTTCAAAATCAATATAAGCAGCTAATATGGTTCTAAGAATATATTTTATAAATGGCACAGGATCTTCTTTGTTTTCATGCCAGCCTATCCCACTTTTTTCTAAAGCTATATAATAACTGTCTTTATTTTTTTCTATAATACTTTCTAAACTGATATATTTCCCAATTACATATCCTTGTCTGTATAGCAAGAGAGTTGTTAATAAACGACTCATCCTTCCATTCCCATCATTGAAAGGATGAATACAAAGAAAATCATGAATAAAAATCGGAATTAAAAGCAAGGAATCCACATCTTTTTTGTCAAAAGCTATATTCAATTCATTGCAAATTTGCTCAATTGCACTTGGTGTTTCATATGGGGATAATGGCTTAAACCTTTCGATAGCATTACCCTCTTTATCCTTTTCCACAATAGAATTCTGCGTATTTTTATATCTGCCACCAATCCCCTTTTCACTATACTTAAATAGATCTCTATGAAGTTGTAAAATATAATTACTGCTTATTGGAATATATTCATAGCTTTCATGAATCGTATTTAGCACATCTCTATATCCAAGAATTTCTTCTTCATCCCTATTTCTAGGAGTTGTTTTTTGATTCATTAACTCTTTTATTCTGACTGCTGTAGTAACAATTCCCTCTATTCTATTAGAATCCTCTACGCTTCGAATTTTAGCAATCTCTACTAATTTATCTAAAACTGCAGGATTGCGCATCAAAAAAAGTTCTTGTTTTCCTTTGTGTTCATGAATTTGTGAAAGAAGATTTATAATTTCACTATCCCACTTACTTCTTGCTAGATTTTCATAATTGAAAAGCCTCATTCGCCTATCTCCTTTTTGTTTCGCCTAATTATAGCATATTTTTAGGCGATTATTAAGAACTTAGGAGATTATTTACCTGTATCCGATTCAACCTTCAGCTGTACCTGTGTATACGCTAGCAGATCTCATAGATGCCTCTTATCTACCCTAAAATCATTACAGCCTTAGAGCAGTAATAGGTATTACATAAACACCATTATTTCTTTTATAAGCAAAAGGTATCTGATTGATTTACTAACATATCTTGCCTAATAGTTTCCAGATAACTTTGCGTCTAATCGTTCTTCTAACAATTTATCTGCAATTCTAGGCAAATACACTTTCACAAATTCATCCTCTACTAATTACCTAAGTAAATTTTATCAATTATTCAAGCATTTGCCCGATTTTTATTCAAGTATTTGTTGTTTTTATAGTGGAAATTCCTATTTTCATAACATAGAAAAAGGGATTCTAGCAAAATATTCACTGCCTAAAATCCCTTGATTTCATTTTTTCATATTACATTTATGCATTCAATTCTAGTTGCTGCATGTGATATACATATCAGACGCCTTTTAGGTTATTTATTGAGTTCTATATATTTATCACTTGCTATAAGCAACTTTTTATAATACTCATCATAACTCTTACTAAACTTTCTAATGAGTGGAATAGCTGTTTCATAATACTTATTATCTAGCATATATTTTTTTAGCTTATCTTGGATGACTTTCATCGGGCTATTTTGATATTCATCACTACTTTTATAATTTTTATACCGAGATATAATGTCCTTATTTTCTTCTAGCCATTTTTCAGAATTCTCTACAGCTTCAATCTTTGATTCATTCACTTCTTTTAACACTTTTATGTTATAAGTTGAACTAATTTCTTCGATATACTCTTGTTCTTCTTTACTTAATTCAAATGAAGGTAGACTATCTAAATACTCTACAAACTCCTTATATGCATCCTGACCTTCTTTATACAGTGCTTCATTTAAAAATGGTTGATAAGAAGAAAATATTAGCTGTCCGAAATATCCGGGAAAGGCACCTTCTAATTTTTCATAAATGCTTTGTTCTGCTTCTATCAAAGCAATTTTGTTCTCGATTATATTCTGATTTTCTTCCTTGACTATCAGTTCAATGACTTCTTTTCTTTTTTGTTCAATTTCCAGTTGATGTTCTTTTCTTCTAAGTATAGAAGATAGTGATTTACCATTAGATGATAAACAGTCCCCTATCTCAGATATGCTGAGACCAATTTTTCTAAATAAAAATATTTCATTCAGGATTTCTAAATCCTTATCGCTATAATCTCGATAGCCATTTCCCAATTTTACAGGTTTAATCAATCCTTTTTCTTCATAATAGTCGATTGCTTTTCTAGTCAAACCTGTCTTCTCTTGAATTTCATTTCTAAGCATTGTTTTAAACCTCCTTGATTAAAGGATATCCCAGTCCCTAATGGGCAGGTCAATACTTATCTTAATATTTTTTTTCGTAATATCTATTGATAAAAAACATAATTAATGGTGTTCCTATAACGGAAATCGTTAAAAGAACTGCTGGTAAATACTCTTTTACCGAAATACATACGACAGCGATTATTCCCATTAGAATCATCAATATTGATGCCATCGTTCCGTTTACTTTATCTCTGATTTTTTCGTTTCTTTCATCATTTACATCGATTTTATAATGATGGTCTTTTTCCATCATTTTGTGATGGAGAATTTTCACATGCTACTCCGATTGAGAGACTATAGCATAAAGAAAACTATACAGCCCATCGTACTGCTTGTAATAAAAATCATGCTTAAATTCAGGATCCTTAGAAAACCTTGCCATCTCCTGACGAAATTCTTGCTGAACTTCCTCTGTTCTTCTTGTAATTTCTTTAACATCTTCTTTAGTCGCTAGGTTTCCACCCTTTTTCTCCATATAAGATGGTAAATATTTTTTGTAAATAGTCCTAGTAAAAATACTGCAATAATATTCGCAAACTCTACTATTAGCAGCAACCAATCCATCCTTTAATCCTCCTATCAATCTGCTAGGCAATTACCCATATATCACAATCTTATCCTTTGCAAATTCATCAAAAGTACGATTCACTTCATCGTAAACTTCCTTCAATTCTTCATTAATCTTATCGGATACATATGCGTCTCGTAATTCAGGCTTTTCAATAAGTACCCACTTCAACTGAGAATATGAGTATTTTGCAAAAGCAATCCACTGAGGATAATTAATTGCCATTGGATTCTTTGTAAAATATACCTTTCCAGTGTTTATAACCGTTGCAGCTGAATGCCCTATAAAAAGCATCGTTGGAAGTTTTGGATGCTTTTCACGATTAAGAGAAAATGGAATGGATTCCTTTATAGTATTTCCTTCCTTTATTCGCTTAATTCCATATCCCAGTCTGATAACAACTTCCGTAATCATTACAGGAATAGACATCGAGTAGAAATGAATAAAGTCATAGCCTTCAAAATACATTCCTTGCACAATCTCTGCAATTGTCTGCTCCTCTTCACCGATGCTACCGAACTGCAATAAATTAAATAATGCCATCATTGGAGCCGGAAGTCCCATCGACGTTGTTATATCTGATTTGAAATGAATTATCTGTTTTGCAATAGCGGCAAAAACATCAGACTCTTTTCTATCAGCATAATTTTCCATCACCTGTGACACTATTTTTCCTGTTTTATCAATTGTTGTCATTCTTCCAGCAAGAATGTCCATAACACCAAATAGCAGGCCTAACAATGGATCATGCCCAAGTGATAATAGTCGATGATAGTATGCGGATAATCCCTGAACATATTCCGTTGTGTTTCTATTATCCTGTGCATCGTAAGGGACTTTACTCACCTTAGAATTTGCAAGTTTCTCCATCTCATCTTCTGGAAACTTTTTATCAAACCAATCTCTTACATAATTAGATAATGATCCGCCTTTTAAGCCATCTGGTGTTTTTTGTGGAATTCCCACAAGAAGCAAATCTATCACCCCGCTCAAAATACCTGCAGACGCGCAAATTGCCACATCATATTTATCCAGCTTGTATAACTGATTGAATTCGGCGTTAAGTTGCAATATCTCTTGCTGATTTCTTTTTAACTCTTCTTCCGTAAATAACGATTCTAGGTTATTTCCTGTTCCTACATATAGAACCGCTTCTGCAAGCAAATCTTCCCATGATGGAACAGCAATGACTCTTTTTGTTTCAGTTACAGTCGGAGCTACAGGCATTTCTGTATGTCCTAGCATTATTAACAAATCTTTACTCTCCTGAATCCTTCTGTCAATTTCATCTGTAGGAGGCAGTTCATTCTTGATTGCATTTAACTCATTGGCCTGAAATTTAAGAACATCATTGATTTCCTGTTCTGTTTTTGAATATTTATATCTTCTCATTCTTTCGCCTTCTTTTTCTCAAGTTCTCTAATTTGAGCTTTGAGAGCCTGATTTTCTTCATTCAATTTTTGCAGTTCCTTTTTTAATTCAGCATCGTACGTCAACAACCTGTCTTGCCTTTCTTTGCTAAGGTCTGTACGCTCCTTTAGTTCTTTCGCAATTGCCTGTTCCCTGGCTAATGCCTCTTTATATAGCGCTTCCTTTTCTGCCGACTTCTCCTTCAATTTCCCTATTTCATATGTCAATGCAAGCGCTGATGGAATAGCAAGTGCCACGCCTTTTTGAAAGTCCTTGTTTTTAACTGTTTTCAAAACTCCAGTTTCTACCTTCTTTAGGATTGGAGTTATCTGATTCAAGTCAAATATTCTCATACATAGTCATCCCAAATTATGCAACGCCTAAATCCTTCTGCAAGTCCTCAATAGCTCTTTGAAGAAGAATATTCAAACTCTGCAAATAATCTAAACGTTCTCTATCCGCATCAGCCTCTTCTTTCAACGCCTTAATTATTGCATCATGTTTACTTAATGCTTCCCTATACAGACGTTCCTTCTCTTGACGAAGTTGTTTATGTTTAAGATGTGAAGCAACGCCTACGCCAACACCACCCAACACTGCAACTGGTGCCGCAAGCACAAATACTCCTGCTACCATTCCACCACCAACAATACTGCCAGCTGCTGCCAATCCTGAAGTGATACCTGTTGCAGATAAACCAACTACCGAACCCAATCCATATAACGCAGCAAATGATCCTACTCCACCAATACCAGCTCCAAGTGCACCAGCAAGTACTTCTGGAATTGCACTTTCTCTGATTGTTCTCTTTTTATCATTAAGCGCGGCTGCTGCCTCATTTACAACATTCACCACAGATCGAAGCGCTTCAACATTTTGAAAATTCATATCTTTCTTTTTAGTAATATAACCATCCACTTCTTTTGCCATTACTTATCACCCTTCTTTCTGCTTGTAGCTTTTACAGCTTTCCCTAACCATCCGCCAATTATCGTACCAGCAAGAGGTACACCTGCTACTGGTAATGCTGCAGCTCCGGCGGCAACAGCCGCAATAGCGCCTACTGTACCAGCTGCTTTCATCCACTCTTTTTACACATTTTCTCTAGTTGAAGTTCCAGCTAAAATAGATGGTGACATCATGTTAGCTTTCTCTAATAACGATTCGTAATCTTCCTTTGGGTAATTTTCAGGATGATCAACCAGCATATCCAAAAGTACTCTTAACATTTGTATTTCATCTGGATGTTTTGCCATCTCAGCTTCAATCACACTTTTCATCGCAATATACTGTGTCTTTGTAAGTTTATTTCTACCGCTTTCGATATTATTTTTCATTCGCAAATTGCAATTTGCGTTTTAATTTTGTAACATTTTCAAATATATATCTAATCTTTCATTGATATACTTGGCAAATAAAGACTCCATTGCTTTTAAATTATGTTTCACATGATATTCATCAAAAGCATTATAATAGGCAATCCTATCTGTAAATTTTATATCGATAGGTGGATACCCTGCTTTCATTAACTCAAGATTGACAAGAAGTCTTCCCGTTCTTCCGTTTCCATCAATAAATGGATGGATTCCTTCAAACTCTATATGAAATCTAGCCAGCTTTGTAACAATATGTTCCTCACTAGCTAAATAATTCCTTAAAAGTTCTTCCATTTTAGTAACAATCAAATAAGGTTGCGCAGTCTCATGTGCAGCACCCATGATGCGAACAGGAACTCTTCGGTAGACACCTCTATCATCTTTCTTGTCAGCAAGAACTAAATAATGAATTTGTTTAATCACTCTTTCATTAATTTCACATTTTTCCTTTACAAGTTCAGTTACAAAATCAAATGCCTCCTTATGTCCAATTACCTCTAAGTGTTCCTTTAATGATTTCTGGTCAATAGTAAGCCCTCTAAGAACCATATCTGTCTCTCTCAAAGTCAAAGTGTTGCCTTCTATTGCATTTGAATTATAGGTATATTCTGTCAGAAATTCTTCATTTAATCTCTCGAGCTCTCCTTCTGTTAAAGGTCTTCTTTTATTTAGTTCTTCTAGTTTTTCTTCTATGATTGGAATGAGTGATTCCTTAGTTTTATATCTTCCATCAGTTGGCTTTGCTGCATCATGTGGAATTTTCCAAGCCTTGCCTTCTTGATATGCACCGGGAATCTTACCTTCCGAGCATAAAACCCTTACTCTTCTATCAGATATGCCCCATTTTTCAGCTGCTTGCTTCACTGTAATGTACATATGTAATCCCTCCATTTTGTAATATGATAGCATTTTATCGGAACAATATCAATGACATCGGAATAATATTATGCGTTTTATCGGAATGATATATACGGAATAACCTTAATCATAACGGAATATTATACAGGCACTTTTCGGAATGACATCAAAAAGTTTTCTATTTGGTTGTGTATGAAGTTCGTCAAATACTACCCCATATATATTAAAACCATGCTTGGAGTAGGCTTCAGCTGACAAGACTTGAAAAAAGCTATTTGTCGGCTGAAATACAATTCTTTTCTTTAAATAATTCTTATTGCCTCATAAAATAAATTAGAGCGAGAACCGTTAAGTCTCGCTCTTTTCCCTGCTATTGACATATCCTCTATGTGCTTTACTTCCGGCATTCTTTTTGTTGTAACCCTGATGGGAAATGGCTCAATTTCTGATGCCCATAGCAGAATTTACATCTATGTGAAAAAATACCTTGTCCTTCACCAAAGAACCCCTCATAGCAATTTATCCAATTTGCTAAAAGAAGTTCTAAGTTTGTAACTAAATTATATCCATATTTTTCAAACTAATATCCAGGGCCTTTACCGAATGAGTCAAGGCACCACAAGATATAATATCTATGCCTAGGCCCCTATAGTCACCTATATTTTCTGGACTTATATTTCCAGATACCTCAATAAGGGCCCTGCCAGCTATAAGGTCTACAGCTTCTCTAATCTGGTCTATAGACATGTTGTCCAACATTATTATGTCACAGCCTACATTAACTGCTTCCTTAACCTGATCCAAGCTTTCCACTTCCAATTCTATCTTTTTTGAGAAGGATATCTTGGCTCTTGTCTTTTCAACTGCCTGCCTGATGCCACCTGCAACACCTATGTGGTTGTCTTTTAACATGACCATATCAGATAGGTTGTACCTGTGGTTTTTTCCACCCCCAACTTCTACGGAATACTTGTCAAATACCCTGAGTCCTGGGGCAGTCTTTCTGGTGTCAGCCAGACTAACGGATTCATCTCCCAGGGCATCTACCATATACCTTGTCATACTAGCTATACCGCTCATCCTTTGAAGGAAGTTTAGCCCAGTCCTCTCAGCCAAGAGCATGGCCTGAGCCTTAGATTCAACTATAGCTATCTTATCGCCCTTGCATACCCTATCTCCATCCTTGTAGGAACAAGTAAATTTTACGCCTTCATCCAAGATTTTAAAGGTCTGGTAAAATACCTCTAGTCCACAAATTATACCGTCTTCCTTGGCTATCAAGTCTGCCCTGGCCATCCTATCCTCATCTATTATGGCATCGGCACTAATATCCTTGTAGTTGATATCCTCCATAAGGCTCTCTTTAATCTTATCAAGCATCCTAATTTTTAAGCCAGTATTCATAAAAATCATGGTTCCTTTCCTTTATTGTATCTACCAAAATCTTATGGTAGCCATCAACTATATCCTCTATCTTTCTAGTTTCTGTGTTTTCTTCCATATGGGCCCTAAAGTCTGGTAATAAAGTATTCAGGGTTTCACCACACTTCATACCACAGAAGCAGGCCTCTAAAAGTGAGTTTGATGCCAGCCTATTTCTACCATGTAGGCCTGTGCAAGATGTCTCACCTATAGCATATAGGCCTGTTAGGCTAGTCCTACCATCTATCTTGGCCTTGATGCCACCCATATGGTAGTGCTGGCCCGGGCATACAGGTATCATATCCTTCCTAATATCTATACCCTTGTCCATACAGTCCTGGAAAACTGTCGGAAACCGTTTATCAATCCTTTCCCTATCCCTTATATTCTCAAGAGATAGGTAAACATGGTCACTGTGGTCCTCCTCCATCTTTTGTCTTATGGCCTTGCTGACTACATCCCTGGGAAGCAATTCATCGATAAACCTGTCTCCATTAATGCCAAGCAGGATGCCTCCCTCTCCCCTCAAGGCTTCAGTTATCAAGCTATGTCTACCTATGGATTCATCATATAGAACTGTTGGATGTATCTGGATATATTCCAAATTTGATATCTCTAGCCCATGCTTCATAGCTATAGCCAGGGCATCACCAGATACCGACTTATAGTTGGTAGATGAATTAAATATACCCCCTATGCCACCTGTTGCCAGGACTACTGCCCGGGCATATATATTCCTATACTGGCCACCAACAAAGACCCTTATGCCTACAGCTTTATTATCTTCAATTATCAGGTCGTAAAAAGTCGTATTTTCACAAATATCTATATTAGGCCTGCCCTTAACCCTTTCTGCCATAACCTCACACATAGACCTGCCAGTAAAGTCTCCAGCATGGTAGATCCTGGCCAGCCTATGTCCACCTTCCTTATGGAGACTATAGGTATCCTGGTCAATCTTGTCAAAGTTGACACCATAACCTATTAATTCTTCTACCACATCCAGAGATTTATCTAAGATATTCCTAACGACATCCACATCATTCTCATAGTGGCCTGCCTTTAAGGTATCCTCTATATAGTCATCTAGATTTTCATCTGCTAGCCTAGCCGATATACCTCCTTGGGCTAGGTATGAATTAGCCTCATCCATACTCTTTTTAGATATTAAACATACTTGGTAAATAGGGTCTAATTTTAAGGCACAAGAAAGACCTGCCGCACCACTACCAACTATTACAATATCATAAAAATCTCTCATTTAACTCATCTCCATCATCTTTTTGAGAGGTCGGCTTGCCCTCTCCATTAAGGACTCGTCAAGTATAATTTCTGGTCCTTCATCTACCAATACCCTGTATAGATTTTCCAAGGTATTCTTTTTCATATCCTCACAAGGCTTCATAGATGAAGGTATAATAAATTCACTATCTGGTGATAGCTTATTCATCTGGTATAAAATGCCCTCTTCTGTACAGACAATATATCCCTTCTTCTTAGTCCTTCCAACATAGTCTAAGAGTGCCTTAGTAGATCCTACGCAGTCTCCAAGCTCAACTACTCGACTTGTACATTCTGGATGTACAAGGACATCGTAGCCATACCTATTCTTTAAGTCCTCAACCTCCTCATATTCCACAAAGTTATGGTACTTGCAGTAGCCCTCATGGAATATAAAGTTTTTGTCCTCTATCTGGTTTGCTATATAGGATCCCAAATTTTTATCTGGCAAGAAATATATATTCTTGTTCGGTAGGGCCGATACTATCTTCATAGCATTTGAAGAAGTAACACAGACATCACTCCTAGACTTTACATCTGCTTTTGTATTAATGTAAGAGACTATAGCTACATCATCATACTTTTCCTTGATACCGTCTAAATCATCTAGGTTTACCATGTCTGCCATAGGACAGCCTGCCCCTATGTCTGGAATCAATATTTTTTTATCGGGATTCAACAGCTTAGCACTCTCACCCATAAAATTGACACCACAAAAGCAAATAATCTTATTTTTTGCATTCTGGGCATCCTTAGCTAGCTGAAAGGAATCTCCAACCTTGTCAGCTATCTCCTGAACCTCACTATTAGCATAAAAATGAGCTAGGATCAAGACGTCCTTCTCCTCTTTCAAGCGTAAAATTTTCTCTTTTAAAATTTCGATTTCTCTTTCCATATATTCTCCTCAACATATAAGACTTGTTTGGTTTATGTATATCTATATGTATATACACCAGCATATGTATAATACTATACATAACTTAAAATGTGAATAGAAAAGGGTGAAGAATCTTCCGAGTCCCCATGTACATCACCTCACTATAATGATTTTACTCCAAATCCCCATTTTAATATTTTCGAATTTTCCTCAAATCCCCATTCAGCAGTCATGCTTTTGTGACATCTGCCTTTTTAGAAAGACATTGACTTTTTTCTTCATAATACTCGATTGCTTTTCTAGTCAAACCAGTTTTTTCTTGAATTTCATTTCTAAGCATTGTCTATCACCTCATGTATTATAGGTAGATGCAAGTAGGTGCATTTTTTCTTGTTATCCATTCCCTAGTTTCAACTCTTGTCTATGGCTATGTTTCCAGTCAATCTCATTTATCCTAAAAAACAAGACTTACTCCAAACTACCGATACCTTTTAACGATAGCATTAGAATAAGCCTTTATTTTATATACTTTATTTACTTAGTGGGTATGATCCTTATGAGTAATGTTAGGACTTCAATTTGCAGTAGCACGTAGCCAATCAAACTTCGCCTTGCTCGTTTTCTTGGGCGTGCCTTGCATAGGACGTACATCTGCTTCTACCTCGCTACTTCGTAGCTCGTACAAGCAGTGTTACGCATTCCACATGGGTTGAGTGTCCACTAAGTACGTCTTATTGACCAGTTCGTATGTGGAAACATATCCATAAACCTTTTAACGATAGCATAAGGTTATCGTTAAAAGGTATTACCTAAACAAACTGGAAATTATCACTACTTTGTAATAGCATATATTTCTTTTACATAATCACCAGGGTGGTTGATAGAAAACTCACCATGATACATTCCTTCTTTAATTCTAAGAGAACTACCCTCAATTATTTTGCTGATTGTTTTCGCAGAGCTTTTCATTGAACTATTTTCTTGTCCTCCCACAAAAATGCTCACTTTCGCATTGCTATCGCTAAGTAAATCTTTTATAGAATACATAGAGTTTGCCTGTAAAAAAGCAATCATGTTTTGCTTTGTGATTTTGCAAGTGTCTCTGTAATAATCATCAAAAAATTCTTGATTCATTTTAAGCGATTTGAATTGTAACTTAGAAAACCATTTATGTTTAATCAGCCCATAGCAGTTTCCAAAAACCGGTTTAATCATTGAGTATATCATCTTTGAGGGTACAACAAGAGCGCTTTCGACGATTGCATATTCACAAATATCTGCTCGCCGAGACATAATTTCAAGCAGAATCTGACCGCCAAGAGATAATCCCCCTATTAACAATACAGAAGCCTGATATCATTACAGGGCACACCATCCGTCTGTTTATTGATATGCAAGCGCACCTATCTATTTAGGCGAGAATATTCTTGCAACGGTTTACTATTTAAGCCTGTTTTTGTGTCTATTCCACGATTTTGTTTTCCAGCAGACCATTCAATTAGATCCATATTCATCAATATTCCATGATACTATAATCTACATATTTTGTATTACATAACTCCCATTTCGTTTTCTCTGATAGCTTCCTCTTTTTCCGGTGTGCATTGTGGAATAACCTGTTTTTCTTTTTTAGATTTATTATAATGCTCCCTTAATTCAATACCATATTTCCTTTTAATCTGTGTAATATAGAGTGTTGAAACCTTTAAATTAAATTTTTCCAATATATATTCTTTGATTTGTGCATAAGTAGCCTTACTTTCAGCACTTGTCAAATCAAGCTCATCCAGCTTAATTTCAACATCTATATGCTTATCGACATCGAGTTTGGACAATAGTGCTACCGTCTCCACATGTCACGCAAAAACAGTATGAATAACAAGTCATAGTGTCCGTTCGTGGAAACTTATCACTCATACTTTTAACGATAGGACAAGGCTATCGTTAAAAGGTTTAAGCTGCCTTGGGAACGGGGATTTACTAACACCTTTAGTTCTTCTTAATTTCCTTCGGTACGAACTTGTCGGAAATTCCGACATATTGAATTTTATTCAAGTTCTTCTAATGATATAAGCATTTCTATAAATTCTTCAAAATTATTTGCAAGTACTTGAATTTCATAATCATATTCTCGAAAACAAATGGATACTTTGGGTTCTCCATCTTTTCCACATTCACGATAATCTAAATAGATCATATCATGTCCACCAGATTCTGTATCTGCAATAATAATTCCTATATCTCGTGGATATTCCCATTCATTAAACCAAAATTCATTTCCAAATTTTCCAAATAAGGAACTTGGCTTGTTACCACCTATTCCAAAAAATCCAGTAAACCCAATTTTATTCACTTCTTTTTTTATTTTTTAAATATGACATTGCATATTTTAAAATGATTTCATCTGAATAATTGCCACCAGTAGAATACGAAATATTCATTATAGTCAACGTTAATTCATTGAAGTCTATTTTATCATTTACTAGTTTTGATAAGATTTTTTTACATCTTTCAAAATCTTCTTCGGTTGCTCCAAATGGCAATTTCACAGCATTCACTCCTTATGCAATTCTAAATTAAACTACCCTATAAATTCTAATTTGACTTTGTATAAAATAATTCCCATTATATAAATCCATAAACTCTTTAGCAAACTTTGTGACAAGTTCATGATCAAGTGCAGTTGCTAATGTTTCTACATGAAACGAGTGAACACTAAGTATGTCAAGTAGTTGCGTTCGTATGTGGGAACATATCTATAAACCTTTTAACGATAAGTAGGGTTATCGTTAAAAGGTATTACCTAGACAAACTGGGATTTACTTAGTCGACAGCCACTCTCCCTTTGATAGACAGGTTATGTGTTCTGTGCGAAGAATACCTTCAAATGCACATAGAACGTTTTCTTTTGTATGATGATAACGGAAACCACATTTTTCCTGAACTCTCTTTGACTTTGTATTGCCGTCAAAATAACCGCACCACATTTTCTCCAGATTCAGGTCATCAAATCCATGTCTCATAATCTCACGAACTGCTTCTGGTATCAGACCCTGACCCCAATACGGAACTCCTATCCAGTAACCAATCTCCGCCTCAGTATCAGGAATACCTTTATCACTTACAGAGCCGATCATCAATCCTATGCTACCCACTGGCTGCATCGTTTCTTTTAAAACTATGGCGTATGTCTCAGGTGCTGAAAAAACACTTTTTATAATCTCCTTACTATTTTCAACACTGGTATGTACAGGCCAACCTGCAATCGGACCAACCTCTGGATTACTGGCATACTGAAATAAATCATTTGCATCACTTTCTTCCCATGGACGAAGAATCAATCTTTCCGTTTCTAAAATCATTTTGTCCTCCTTAAATTCAAATTTGTCTTTGTTTAAAAATAAATCCCATTATATAATTCCATAAACTCTTTAGCAAACTTTTTGACAAGTTCATGATCAAGTGCAGTTACTAAAGTTTCTACATTTTTATTAGCTGTTGGTGTCCAATTATATGATCCGTGCATTACATAGTCCATATCTATGATACAAAACTTATCATGCATACGGTTATATCCTTTATTTCCCCATCTCGGAATGACCACAACATCGAACTTATTCTCTCTCAGTTTTGAAATCATATTTATATTTGAGTCTTCCTGCGAAACTATTATTCTTACATTTAATCCTTGCTTCTTTTTCGCTAATAACTCTTGATAAATAGCTTCATTAGAAAACCATGCAACAGCTGCCCAAATTATAAATTTAGCATCTCTAATTCCCTGAATTACTTCATCTTGAATTGCATCAAAAACTACATTATGCTCTGTTACTTCATCTGGTGTATCAATTACCTGTGGACGTATTTCAACGTGATGTAAAGCATAATCATCAGACTCCTCATATACATACTCTACTAACTCTTCTAGAATCTTCTCATTTTCTTCTGCGATTTCTAACAAAGGAACTGGAACTCGTAATTCCACAATCTCCCAATGTTGATAGGAACGCCCATGATTTGCAAATTCATATTGTGGAACAAAATTTACTCTTGCTCTACCTATTAACCTCAACAGTTGGTCTCTTGATTCAATTGTTCTGTATTTTCTATCATATTTCAATACTTCTATCAGAGTCTTAATGAAAGCACTTCTATCCATTAATATCACCTCTCTTTATATATTTACCACTCTTAGTTCTTTTATCGTTTGGTTTTTCAGCGTCTGCAGGAATATCCCAATATAATCCAATCTTTATGGCACCAGGTACACGTCCCTATATGCAGAGGATTAGTATACTTGTTTCTTAGTTATATTATAATGTTAATTAGGCTATTTTTCAATTGTCAAATTTATAACTGGGTGCCAGTGGGTGCATTTTTTCTTATTATCCATTCTCTAGTGTCAACTCTAGGCTATGGATATGTTCCCGCTCAACCTTATTTTCTATATTTTATTTACTTAGCGGGTGCAACTCTTGACATCAATACTACACACTCAACATGTGCTGAGAGCTTTCTTCTATACTAATAGACGAAAGGGTGTGAAAATGATTTTT
>ERZ772920.957-NODE-957-length-15535-cov-5.908721_pt1 | contig 15535 bp, 12 predicted proteins | sample MGYA00511469_ERZ772920 | MGnify/ENA primary metagenome ERZ772920 (study PRJEB29015, sample SAMEA2738069) | human oral metagenome | biome: human oral; feature: human-associated habitat; material: saliva | place: China | collected 2216 ... | reverse complement strand
CGAAGGACTTTATGAGGCACCTAAGGGGTATAGTCTTGAGGATCTCTTTGCGACTGTCAAGTACTATGTCGAACATCCAAACGAACGTCCGCATTCAGATAGTGGTTGGGGGAATGCAAGTGACCATGTTCAAAGAAACCAAAATGGTCAAGCTGATACCAATCAAACGGAAAAACCATCAGAGGAGAAACCTCGGACAGACAAACCTGAGGAAGAAAAACCTCGCGAAGAGAAGCCTCAAAGTGAGAAACCAGAATCTCCAAAACCAACTGAGAAGCCGGAGGAAGAATCACCAGAGGAACCAGAAGAACCTCAGGTCGAGACTGAAAAGGTTGAAGCGAAGTTGAGAGAGGCTGAAGAGCTACTTGCAAAGATCCAAGACCCCATTATCAAGTCCAATGCCAAAGAAACTCTCACTGGCTTAAAAAATAACCTGCTATTTGGCTCCCAGGACAACAATACTATTATGGCAGAAGCTGAAAAATTATTGGCTTTGTTAAGGGAGAGTAAGTAGTTGTAACAACATTTTCTAACTCCTAAAAACAGGATAGGAGAACTAGAAAAGTTAAAATCGAAAATGAGAACAGAATGTAAGTTCTAGTTCTCATTTTTTTCATGAAAATATGTAAAATATCTTGACATATAGTGTAAATAAAGATAAACTATTTACTAGTTAATTAAATGGTTAAATACTAGTTAAGGAGTAACGATGAAAAAAAGAACATTTCTATTATTAGTGGTAGGTCTCTTGGTTCTTGTCTTAGGAGCATGTAGCCAAAAAGAAAAACAAGAAGCAAAAGGGATGAAGATTGTAACAAGTTTTTACCCAATCTATGCCATGGTCAAAGAGGTATCAGGTGACTTGAATGACGTACGGATGATTCAGTCAAGTAGTGGGATTCACTCCTTTGAACCGTCAGCAAATGACATTGCTGCTATCTATGATGCAGATGTCTTTGTCTACCATTCTCATACGCTCGAATCTTGGGCTGGAAGCCTAGATCCTAACTTGAAAAACTCAAAAGTTAAAGTTTTAGAAGCTTCTGAAGGAATGACCTTGGAGCGTGTACCGGGCTTAGAAGATGTAGAAGCTGGTGACGGCATCGATGAAAAAACACTCTACGACCCTCACACTTGGTTAGATCCAGAAAAAGCAGGTGAAGAAGCTCAGATTATCGCTGACAAACTTTCGGAGATTGATAGTTCTAATAAGGAAACGTATCAAAAGAATGCTAAAAACTTTATCGCTAAAGCCCAAGAATTGACTAAGAAGTACCAGCCTATTTTTGAAAAAGCGAGTCAAAAGACCTTTGTTACACAACACACAGCCTTTTCTTATCTCGCTAAACGCTTTGGTTTGAAACAACTTGGTATAGCAGGGATTTCCCCTGAACAAGAGCCAAGTCCGAGACAGTTGACAGAAATCCAAGAATTTGTCAAAACTTATAATGTCAAAACCATCTTTACTGAGAGCAATGCTTCTTCTAAAGTCGCTGAGACCTTGGTCAAATCAACAGGAGTTAGCCTAAAGACACTCAATCCTTTAGAAGCAGATCCTGAAAATGACAAAACTTACTTAGAAAATCTAGAAGAAAACATGAATGTTCTTGCAGAAGAATTAAAATGAGGAGATGATGAAAATGAAGAAGAAATACCTTGCAGCAGGATCGGCTCTTGTCCTTTCCCTAAGCCTTTGCATCTATGCATTGAACCAACACCAGGTAGAAGGAAACAAAGATAATAACCGTGTGTCTTATGTCAATGGGAAGCAAGACACTCAAAAAACAGAGACCCAGACACCAGATCAAGTTAGCAAAAAAGAAGATATTCAGGCTGAACAAATTGTTGTGAAAATTACCGATCAAGGTTATGTGACTTCACACGGTGATCATTTCCATTATTACAATGGTAAAGTTCCTTTTGACGCGATTTTCAGCGAAGAACTGTTGATGAAAGATGCCAATTATCAACTGAAAGACGCTGATATTGTCAACGAAATCAAAGGTGGTTACATTATCAAGGTGGATGGCAAGTATTATGTCTACCTTAAAGATGCGGCACATGCTGATAATGTTCGTACGAAGGACGAAATTGAACGCCAAAAACAAGGTCATACTCACGATGCACCAACTTCTAACAGTGCAGTGACACTTGCGCGATCACAAGGCCGTTATACTACCGACGATGGCTACATCTTTAATCCGTCTGATATTATAGAGGATACTGGTGATGCTTATATTGTCCCTCATGGTGGACATTATCACTATATCCCAAAGAGTTCCTTGTCTGCTAGCGAATTAGCTGCTGCCCAAGCCTACCTCTCTGGAACTAGAACTCAGCCGAGTGTGACTAACTATCGTCCTAGTCCAAACGCGACTGGTCAAACTACCAACCCAAGTCAACAGGCTGAAACACCAAGTAATCAAGCTGAGAGTCTTCAAACTCTATTGCAGCAACTCTATGCTCTTCCAAGTAGTCAACGTTATGCTGAATCAGATGGCTTGATTTTTGATCCTACTAAGATTTCAAGCAGAACACCAAGTGGCGTAGCGATTCCACACGGAAATCACTATCATTTCATCCCATATACAAAACTTTCTGCCTTGGAAGAAAAGATTGCGCGTATGATTCCTTTATCTAGCGATAGTGGGAAGCCAACACCTTTAGAAAATCCTAGCAAACCAGCAGAGCATCCAGCTCAACAAGATCATCATGACCAAGACGGTGACCATGGAAGTCAGGATACCAACCATGAAGAACATGACCATGATGGAGAGGAGCATGACCACCATCACGGCGAAGAACATGATCATGGTTTTGCAGCTGACCGTGTTATTAGTGAAGATGAGCAAGGGTTTGTAGTTTCTCATGGAGATCACGCTCATTATTTCTTTAAGAAGGACTTGACTGCAGCCCAAATCAAAGCGGCCCAAAACCACTTGAAAGAAAATCATCAGTCTGAGCCTGTTCAACCACTTGCTAAGACTGTGGAAAGTTTCTCAAGAGATGCTAGCGATGAAGAAAAAATCAAGTATATCTCACAGACCTACGGAGTACCGCTCGAAGCGATTCGCATTTCAAATGGATTCTTTGTCTTTGGAAATCCGGATCAAGCCTATGATCCTACTCATATTCACCCGTATGCTGTTCGTAAGGAACGTGTTCGTATTCCGCTGCAGACAGGTGACCCTGAACTTGATTTCTTAAATGAACTTTTTACAACTGCTTTACGTGACAATGTATCTCCTTATAGTTTGCAAGTAGAAAATGGTAGCTTTGTGATTCCTCACGGAGACCACAATCACTACATTAAGGTTCAAACTAAGGGCTATGAAGTAGCTTTGAAAAACAAGATTCCGGCCCTACAATCAACCTATCAACCTGGGGCTTTTGATGAACAAACAGTTCTATCTAAAGTGGATCAACTTTTAGCAGATAGCAGAAGTCTCTACAAAGACCAACCTATCATGCAAAGACGGGTTGAACTTGCTTTGGGTCAATTTACCGAGAACATGAAAAAACTGGCGACCAACTCAACCGCTGGTTACCTAGCAGCCTTAGATCTCTTTGATAAGCAATATATCCATGTGGATCAAAGTGTGGCACCAGTTGAAACATCACCTTTGGACAAGAAATACCAAGCCCTTGTAGATAAGATCAATACACTGGATACAGATACTTATGGTTTGCCTAAGAAGGATTTCTTGCTTCATTTGCAAGATGCGAAACTAGCACAAGATGAAACAGAGTTGGATGCGATTGAAGCGAAACTGCAAGCCTTGCAAGATTTCCGCGATCGTACAGGGGTTACAACAGTAGAGTACATCAAGTATTTCTATGAACATGTATCTGATGGTCGTTTGAGAGAAGAACTTCGAAACCGTGTTGCCAAGCTGACTTGGGAACTTTACCAGTCGCAATCTTTCCTCAAAGCAACCGACTTGAACAAGTTATTCCCAACTATTTACCAAACTAAGCTAGAAGTAGAAGAAGCTCTCAAAGAAGAACCCGTTTCTACAAAAGCTGGTAAGACTATTCTAGATACGGAAAAAGTAGATAGTCAAACTGCTAAGACAGCTATCTATGAATTCCTAAAAGAACTCTACGGTGATTTTATGCCGGAAGAGCGGGTTAGCCAGGTCAAGAAGGAAGAAGTGGATGCTCTCCTAACTAAAGCTGCTCAACTCCTAGCACGTGTCAAAGAAGATGGTGTCAAACAATCCCTAGCTGAAGAAGCAGCTAATATCAAAGCGGCTACTGAAAAGGAAAATGCAGACCTTGACGAAGCTAAAACACAACTTGAGGATCTCTTGAATCGTATTGCAGCGACTATCCAACGAGAGAAAAAAGAAGCAGAACAAGATCCACAAACGGTGATCATCTACCAAAAACTCTATAATGTCTTGCTCTCTCTTCACAAGTACTTAGAGGATAACAAAGGAACCGATGCTGACTTTGAACGTGTTGATGCCCTATTTGATCAACTCGCAGCTAAAAGTAGTGATAAAGAAGGTCTCCTCACTCTAGCTAAAGATATCATTAGCTTGAACCAAGAACTTCGTTCAAAAGCAAGTGAAACTGACAGTCAATCTAAGTCTGAGAAAGGCAGTGAAACAACTGCTTCTCAATCAAGCGAAAAGCAAGAGAAAAGTGAGACTGAGCCAAGTGCTCAACCAAACGAATAAAAAGAAAGACGAAGTAGCTGAGCTACCTCGTCTTTTTTAGTCTTTATAAGATACAATGCCAATGATGGTATCCACCGCATGCTCCATAGTTTGAAGGCTGACGTATTCAAAACGTCCATGCATGTTTTCACCACCAGCAAAGATATTTGGAGTTGGAATTCCCATAAAGGAAATCTTAGACCCATCTGTTCCACCACGAATCGGTTCGATAATTGGCGCGATACCTAAATCTTCCATAACAGCCTTAGCAATAGTAACAGGCGTCATGTCTTTCTCGATGACTTCTTTCATATTGTAGTACTGGTCAGTCAGAGTCAAGGTCACGCGATCATTCCCAAGCTCTTGATTCATCTTGTCAGCGATGGCTTGCATAGCTACTTTACGCGCTTCAAAGGCATCTTTTTCAAAGTCACGGATGATGTAGCTTGCACGCGCCTCCTCGACACTACCTGACACATCCATAAGATGATAGAAACCTTGATAACCATCTGTCAGCTCTGGTCTGTCATTCTCAGGAAGTTGATTATGAAAATCAATCGCTAGCTGAAGGGCATTGACCATTTGACCCTTTGCAGTACCAGGGTGAACATTGCGCCCTTGAAAATGGAGTTCAGCAGCAGCAGCTGAGAAAGTCTCGTACTGAAGCTCCCCTAGTGGGCCACCATCAACAGTATAGGCAAAGTCAACGTCAAAGTCATCTGCATCAAATTTATTGGCACCAACGCCAATTTCTTCATCTGGTCCAAAACCAACTCGAATCTCACAGTGTTTGATTTCGGGATGAGCAGTCAGGTATTCGATAGCTGTCATAATCTCAGCAATCCCAGACTTGTCATCAGCACCCAGCAAGGTCGTGCCATCAGTTGTGATAAGCGTTTGGCCTTGATATTTCTCAAGGCTCTTGAAATCAGCAGGATCGAGTTTAAATCCAGAATCACCCAAGTCGATAGCTCTACCATCGTAATTTTCGATGACTTGCGGATTAACTCCCTCAGCATTAAAATCAGCAGTATCCATGTGGGAGATGAAGCCAATCTTGCGTGTAAGGCTGGGATCATTAGCTGGTAAGGTACCAATAGCAAAACCATTTGGAAGGTAGTAGACGTTTTGCAGACCGACACGTTTCATTTCAGGAATAAGAACATTGGTCGCAAAATCTACCTGGCTTTGCGTACTTGGAGTAGTAGTAGAGTGTTCATCAGAACGCGTATTGACCTTAACGTAGGTCAAGAAACGATCTAAAAGGTTCGGATAAGTCATAAAAACTCCTTTAACAATCATAAAATAGAATGCAAACTTCGGAAAAAACCTTATTCTGAAAATTTCATGAATTTTGAAAAAAATATAATAATTCAAATTCAATAGACTTTTAAATGAAATTTTGGATATTCTAGAATAAAATATATGCATTGATATTTTATGAGATTTTTTTATTCTTTTTTCATTTTACCATAGAATAGTTTGAAAGACAAAGAAGAATCATACTCTTTTATTAATTAACATAATATAAAATTAATCATATTAATTGACACTGCGTGAACTTTATTGTACAATTATCTTGTAAATGTCCTAGATTGATATAGTAACAATATTAGTACATTCTAGTTAAGGAGAATAAAATGAACATTCGCTTCGATTTTAAGAAAGTTCAAATTATTGCACGCCGTTTAGTTACACTGTTAGCTATTCTCTTTTTGTGTGCTCCGATAAGTCTGTTAAATGCGGATTCTACCATAGAACCCCAGACAAGTCTTCATAAGACAATTACTCCGATATCAGGACAGGATGACAAGTATGAATTGTCCTTGGATATAACGTCCGCACTTGGTGCTGAGATACAGTCAGATCCTCTAGATGTCGTACTTGTAGCAGACTTATCTGGAAGTATGACATATCAGGATGTAAAATCCTCTAATGGAGCTTTGATTAGTAGGCTACAAGCTCTGAAAAATACACTCCAAGGTGAAAAAGGTCGTCGTGGTTTGATAGATACAATCCTTTCAAACTCTAACAACCGTTTATCAATTGTTGGATTTGCTGGGAAAATAGATAACCAACGTTACAATAGTTATTATCAATGGCCAGCTTGGGCGGGGTACTTTTCTGGTATTTCCTCTCATGATGATGCTAAGACAGTATTAAACTGGAGCAATGATGTTCAAGGAGCCAAAAGAATGGTTTCTAGAATGTCTGTTGATAATAGTGGTGATTCGATTGGTTACGAAGGAGGAATAGGTACAGGTACAAATATTGGAGCAGGACTTCAGTCAGCAACAGAATTACTTCAGTCAGCCAGATCAAGTGCAAAAAAGGTTGTCATTCTCTTGTCAGATGGTTTTGCGAACATGTACTACGATACTAGAGGCTATACGATCTACAATTGGAGCAATAATGATGGTGTAACAGAAATAGCTCCATCGTGGTATCAAACCAATCTAAACACCTTTACTGAAACAGTTTCTGGTTATCTTGCTCCCAAGATTGATGGATTTTATTCTATCAAATTCCGCTACTCTAATAGTACAGATAGTATTTCTAAACTAAAAGAGTACATTGGTAGTTATAATTCTTCCATTCCAAACGAAATATTATCCGCTAACAATGAAAGGGAATTGAGAGAACAATTTAAGGAAATCACCAAGAAAATCCTTCCTCTAGGTGTTCACCATGTGACCATCAAGGATGTTTTGTCCAAATATGTTCAACTTCTTCCCAATAACAGTTCAAATATTCGAGTTGTAAAAATCGAAAACGATAAAGAGGAAACCTTGGGATCAGATAAGGTTACGCTGGAAACAAGGAAGAATGAAAATGGTCTGGTCGAAGTAGCAGCAAAATTTAATCCTAACTACATTCTTGATGATAGTGTGAAGTACGCCCTCAAATTTACTGTTACATCAAGTCAAGAAGCCTTAGATGCTATTGCTGGTGATAAAAAACTAGAGGCTGGTGATGCTGAGGGATCTGATGTCAATAAACTCTACTCCAATAAAGGTGCCAGTGTCACTTATTCTTATGGAATCGGTACTACTCAAACCAAGACTAAAGAATACACTGACAACCCAACCTTTAAGCCTTCAGATCCATTAACGGTACCAGTGGAAGTTAAGTGGGAAGGTGTTAATGGAAGTAGCAAAGTTACAGCTAATCAACCTAAGGCTTTAGATTTTAAATTAATTCAAAAGAGCAAGAGTGGTGGAACTGACAAGAATGAATACAGGAAAACTAGTGTTGGAGTAAAAGCAGGTGAGCTAAGTGAAACTTCCAATTTTGAAAAAGTAGCTAAGGGTTATCAATATGATCTTATAGCTCCTGATGTTCCCGGTTTTACTAAGGAAGTAAAAAAAGAAGGAACAGGCCAATCGCCAACCTTTAAAGTATTTTATCGTCAATTACCTAGTTTGACGATAAGAAAGATATTAGTCCCTGAAGATACATCGAATAAGAGTTTTAATATTAACATCAAGCTAACTGATAAAGAACGAAATCCTATAAATGGCACTTTTGGTGATATCAAAGTTATTAATGGACGTGCTCAAATACCATTAACACATAATGCCGAAAAATCTCTAAAATATCTCCCGTATGGCACTCATTACAAGGTTGAAGAAGAAGCGGCATCAACGAATGGTTACCACGTTACATATGAGAATCAAGAGGGTGATCTGAATAAAGACGAAACCAGCACTGTTACGAATCACAAGCTTCCAAGTTTATCCGTTACAAAAAAGATTACTGGGGTATTTGCCAATCTATTAAAATCTTTTAAGATTACCATTAACATTAGGGATGCTCAGAATAGTCCACTGAATGGAACCTATAATGCAACGGTGAATAATAAAAGAACTCCTTTGCAATTTACGAATGGTCGAGCGTCTATTGACCTCAACAAAGATCAAACCATAAAAATTGATGGACTTCCACTCGATAGTTACTATACCGTAGAAGAGGAATCAAACTCTTCTCGTGGATATCAGGTTTCTTATGAAAATCAAGAAGGCAAGCTTGATGGGGACAAGTCCGCGACAGTCACGAATAATAAGAATAGTGTACCTGAAACCGGAGTTGACTTCCTCAGCAGTACACTCATGTTAGGAATAATCCTTCCGCTAGGAGGAATCTTCTTTACAATCCTACTCGGATATCTAGTGGTGCATAGGAGAAAATAATGCTACTAAAAAAGAAATATAAGAAAACGGTAACACAAGTCAATCGGGATAAGTCTCCGCCGAGTGTATGGGGAGATATCCTCTACTTAGTCAGTAAGCTTCTGATGGTTGGGTTTGTACTGGCCACCCTTTACTTTTTTGTTTTTGGACTATTGAGATATAATGACGATGGCATGAAGCCAGCCTTAAAAGATGGCGACTTGGTTGTCTACTATAGGTTGGATAAACGTTATTCGATTGGTGATCTGCTCGTCTATAGTTATAAGGGCAAGGAAAGAGTGGCGCGTGTCATTGCAACCGAAGGAAGTACGATCGATATAAACGAAAATGGTCTCATCATCAACGGTTCTCCTCAACAAGAGCAGGATATCTACAAAGAAACGCTGCTCTATAAGGAAGGGGCTACCTTCCCAATGAAAGTCCCAGCAGGACAACTCTTTGTCCTCGGAGACAATCGAACAACGGCTGTAGATAGTCGTGCTTTTGGAACCATTCCTATACAGGATACCCATGGCAAGGTGGTAACAGTCCTAAGGCGACGGGGCTTTTGATGACAATTTATGAAAAAAGAAATTTAAAAATAAAAGGAATAATCATGAAAAAAACATTTTTGAAAAAATTAGTTACTGCAAGTATTGCAGCTGTAACCGCCTTGTCGGTCTTTAGAGGAGTGCCAACATTTGCGGATGATAATGATGTGGCGACTGCCAAAGCAACTGGTGAAACAAGTGCAAAAGTTTCTATTAATAAGGTGTTGAACATTGCTGAAGGAATTACAACACCTGAAGCAACTTTTACATTTACTTTCACCCCTAAAACTGGTACATCATCAAATGGTGCACCCTATGAAACAATTGATTCTTCTAATGGTCAAATTACAGATAAAAATGTATCTTATTCTGGAACAGACGTTTTAGCAACTGGCCAAACTAACATTAAGAAAGATACCGGCGATATTTTTAGAGAAGTGAACTATACACATGCTGGTGAATATGTCTATACTGTTGCTGAAAAACAAAATGTTGGTTGGAAAGTTATTCAAAAAAATGGTTCACCTATTGATTTTATGACATATGATAATCGCAACTATGAAATGCACGTTATTGTTAAGAACAAAACTACAGGAGGAACATATATTTCTTCTGTGTATTTTAAACAAGTATCCCCAAGTGTGAATGGTAAAGTAAAACCATCTGAAAGTGGAACTACTTACAAATATGATCTTTTCACTAACATTTATCGTAAAAATGCTGGTAAAATTACAGATCCAAATGAACCAAACCCTAATAAACCAAATGTTTCAAAAGTTGACCCAAATGCTAAATCTTTAGTAATTAAAAAAGTTGTATCAGGTGCTACTGCAGATAAATCAAAAGATTTCACTTTCAAGCTTACTTTCACAAAAGCATCTACAGAAACTTCACAATCAATCACTGGTAAAATCGGTGAAACCTCAAAAACATTTGTCTATGGTCAAGAAACGACTATAACACTACGTCACGATCAATCTTTAGTGTTTGACACAATTCCTGCTGGTACTCGTTATAAATTGGTTGAAACTGGATCTCAAGGTTACACAGCTTCAGCTGCATATAAGGAGAACGGAGCATCAAAAAATCAAGCTGGTACAGTTTCTACAAATTTCACTCAAGATAGTATCCTTATTGGTGAAAAACCAAACGATAACACTATCACAAATAGCTTACCAGACGTTACCCCTACTGGTCTCTTGATTGACAACCTTCCTTTCATCTTGATGATTGGTCTTGGTTTGGCTGGATTTGTTGTTTTGTCTAAAAAACGCAGACAAGCTTAAGCAAGTGGTTTGACCGATGAAAATCAAGCGTGAGAAACCCAAAAGGAGTTTGTCTAGGCGTCTGGTACTTGCTGTAGATGCATTGATGAATCATATCTTGCTCCTCTTGACAGCCTTAGTCTTTCTCTTTGGTTTCTACGCCCTCTGGGATGCCAATCAGGTTTATTCTCAGGCTTCATCAAGTGAGTATGAGGCCTATAGACCTGTTAGTACCAGTGAGAAGGATGAGCTTGCTAGTTTTTCTGGCTTTCACAAGCTACAGCAAGTCAATCCAGAGGTTCTCGGTTGGATCAATGTCTATGGCACCAATATCGACTATCCCTTAGTTCAAGCCAAAGACAATGAAAAATACCTGAACAAGGATTCCAAGGGAGAATTTGCAGCTACAGGGGCTATTTTCCTTGAGGCTCGAAATGAATCCAAGTTCGAAGACTTTAATACCATCATCTACGGACACCATGTAGAAAATGGGGTTATGTTTGGAGATGTAGCAAAGTTTTCTGATAAGGAATTTTTTGACCAGCATCGCTACGGCAGTATTTACTATAATGGCGTTGAAAAAGGTCTTGAAATCTTTGAAATGCTCGAGGTGGACGCCTATGACTTTAACATCTACGATCCAGGTATTAATGGGGATGATCGGCGCCAAGAATATATCGATCACTTACTCTCGGTTGCCATTCACAAACGAGACATTACACTGGGGCCAAATGACCATATCATCCTTCTCAGTACCTGTTTCCTAGACGTAACAAATGGGAGACATATCGTAGTTGCCAAGATTACGGATACGGTTCCAAAGAACACCTTCCATACGAAAAAATCGAAACCATTCCCTTACAGTGTCTTTGATGATTCGTCACTCGGACGATTTCTCTCATCGATTCCTTTGTGGATATGGTACATCATCTTATTTATCTTGCTCTTGTTATTGATCTTCTTGCTCATCATCCTCTACTTGATATTGCGACGAAGAAGAGAAGCAAAAGAAGAAGCAGATAGTATTACTGACTAAACTACTGATAAAAGAGAAAGGGACAGTCTCTCTTGCTCTTTTATTTTCTAGGCTAGAAAGGAGAAAGAAGGAAATATGAAAACATGTACGAGTCGCAAAGTTATAAAGGTCATTCTATCCCTCTTTCTAGCTTTTTTCTGTCTTTTTACCGGTGATAGGGTCCTTGCGAGCGACTACGATCACTATAATCCCATTGAAAAAGATGCGAGCAGTACTGGTTTTGAAACCCTGCAGCACTTGAATAAGGATGTTTGTGGTTGGATTAGCCTTGATGGAACCAAGGTAGACTATCCTCTCTTGCAGAGTCAGGATAATGTTAAATACCTTGACCGAAATGCCTTTGGTGATTATACTGTGTCGGGGTCTATTTTTCTAGACTATCGTTTTAATCCAAATTTTACTGACTTTAATACCATCATATACGGTCACTCTATGGCCTCTGGTGCTATGTTTGGGGAGATTCAAAAATTTGCGGATCAAGATTTTTTTGAAAAGCATCGCTATGGTTCTATCTATTATAACGGTCGTGAACGAGGGCTTGAGATTTTTGGGATTTTAGAAGTAGATGCCTATGACACGGAGATTTACCGAACTTTGAGTTCCAACGATGAGGAACACCAGGCCTACTATCAATATTTGCTAAGCAAAGCCAAATACAAGCGAGATGTTTCCTTGACTTCAACGGATAAGATTGTTTTATTAAGCACCTGTTTCCTTAACATAACTAATGGACGACATATCCTTTTAGCTAAAATAACGGATGCGCCGGTAAAAGTAGCACAGGATAAGAGTGGGGAAGCAGTAGGAACACGGTATTTTGATCACGGAATTCCCAGCCATTGGATTTACATCCTAGCCTTCCTACTCCTGATTATCGTTATTTTACTCCTTGTCGTTATCATCCTAATCATAAGGCGAGATAGAAAGACAAAAGAACAAAAGAAATAGTAGACGTCGGAAGCGTTTACTATTTCTTTCTTTCATGATAGAATAGATAGTGAAAATAATAACATAAGGATGATAACATGAAAAGAGCCATATTAATGATGACCTTTGGATCTCCAGAGGAGATTAGTTTTGAAGGAGTAGCAGAATTCTTTACAAACATTCGTCGTGGAGTTAGACCCCAAGATCACGAGATTCAGACTCTCTATGACAACTATGTCCTTATCGGTGGGACGCCCTTGCAGCGGATTACACGTGAGGAGGTTGATTTAGTTAAGGAACGTTTAGGCGAGGAGTACGGTATCTACTTTGCCAACAAATTTTCTCGTCCCTTTATTCCAGACGTGATCAAGCAGATGGAAGCAGATGGTGTTGAAGAATGTATCTGCTTGATTTTGGAACCTCATTATTCTTTTTACTCAGTCATGGGGTATGAAAAGTTTCTGGAAAGCCAGCAGATCCGATTTTTAGTCATTAAGGACTGGTATCAACAACAGCCTTTGCTGGACTTCTGGACAGATGAGATTAGAAAAATTTTACGAAATGAGGTGGGAGAAGAGTCTTTCAAGGTAATCTTTTCAGCCCACAGTGTTCCCATTTTTGCCTTAGACTATGGAGATCCATATATCGATCAGATTTTCGATAATAGCAAGCTAATTGCTGAACAACTCGGCCTAACAGCCGACCAGTATACCAATACTTGGCAGAGCGAAAGCGATATTGGAATCCCTTGGATTAAGCCAGATGTCTTAGAATATTTACGAGAACAAAAGCAACATCCAGAGCATTATATTTTTGTCCCGATTAGTTTTATCAGTGAGCACATTGAAGTCTTGTTTGACAACGATGTAGAATGTTATGAGTTGTGTCAAGAATTAGGTGTCACCTATCATCGCCCACCTATGCCCAATACAGATAGCCGTTTAATTGACGCTTTAGTTGCTACTGTACGAGCCAATGAAGACAAAGAATTTAAAGCTTTTCTCCCAGAAGAAGAAACCTTCGATGAGTTAGCGCCTTCGGCAACTACAAAGGACATCATGGAGGAGACAGACGACCTTCAGATGCCAGAATTTGTCAAAAAACTCATTGAGAAAAAAGGCCGTGAAAATGTGAAGATGCCTTACTTGATTAAGAAAATGCTCGAAAAGGCTGGGAAGTTACCAAAAGAGTAAAGAAAAAAGGATTTAGCTTTAAGCTAAATCCTTTATCTGTTTTATTTTTTCTCAAGAAGAGCTTTGATTTCTTGAAGAACTTCAAGTTCAGTTGGAGCAGCAGGTGCTTCCTCAACCACTTCCTCTTTCTTACGAAGGTTTTGCGCTTTTTCCATAGCTTTAATAACGAAGAAAAGCACAGTACCTACAACGAGAAAGTTGATAATAGCACTCAAGAATTTACCATATGTAACACCATTCCATGCAAGCTCAGCGATGTTTTGTACTTTCGCAGCTTCCAAGGCTGGGTTCAATAGGAGTGGAGTGATGATATCATTAACAAATGAAGTAACGATAGCACCAAAAGCAGAGGCAATGATCACACCGACAGCAAGGTCAACGACATTACCACGAAGCAAAAATTCTTTAAGATCCTTTAACATTTTCATAAATTCCTTTCCTAATTTTCTAATTTATTATATCCTAAATTGTGACAAAAAGCAACTTGAACGCTCAAAGTGGTCAGTTGTTCCCTTTAAAAATATAGATTTTACTGAAAATATAGTTTAAAATGATGATCAAGATTTGTGCTAGAATAGTTTCAATCGTATTAACCCTATCTATATTAAATTCGACAAACTGGCCAATAATGTCAGGAAAGGTTGTAACAAAGATATAAGTTAAAAGAACGTCAAGACCAAGAGTAGAAAGACGAGCTAAGAAAAACTTAGCCAGGCGGGTTGGCCAATTCCTTCTCTCTTGTTTAAAGACGATTGTATCATTTGTGAGAAAGGCAAAGAGAATCCCGATAATATTAGCGAGGGCAGTTGCGAGGATTTCCTGGTGGCTGATATGGTAAATAACCAAACGCGATACAATAGAAACCAGAGTAGTAGCACTACCAAAAAATAGGTAGGAGAGAATCTCGTTATCAAAGAAAGCTTTTATTAGTCTTTTCATGATTTTAGTATAGCATAAAGCGGGCTAATGTGCTATACTAGTAAGGTTGATAACCTCAACCCTTGGTGCTTAGCTTCTTTCACCAAGCATATTTTACGCGGGAAACCGCCAAAGGAGAAAACATGAAAAATTTAACTGTTCGTGACATGGCAGATATTGCTATTGTTGCTGCTATTTATGTGGTTTTGACTATTACACCACCAATCAATGTTCTTAGTTTTGGGGCGTATCAGTTCCGTATTTCAGAAATGTTGAATTTCTTGGCATTTTACAACCCTAAATACATCATTGGTGTGACGATTGGTTGCATGATTGCTAACTTATTTAGTACTTTTGGTATGATTGATGTCTTTGTCGGCGGGGGATCTACTCTAGTTTTCCTTAGTCTAGGTGTTTGGCTTTTTAGCAAGTATAAGAAAGACTATTTGTTCAATGGTTTGATTCGAAAAGACCATTTCTTCTTTTCAATCCTCTTCTCCATTTCAATGATTACCATTGCAGCTGAACTTCATATCTTGACAGAAGCTCCCTTCTTTTTCACATGGTTCTCTACTGGAATTGGTGAGTTTGCATCACTTATCGTGGGAGCGATTTTGATTGGTAAACTGGGACAGCGAATCGATCTAACAAAATAAGAAGTTTATAAGCTAGATTCTTGCTAAATCTAGCTTTTTTCATTCCATAAAATTAAAAGAGAGCGCTTGACAAGAACATAGAACTATAGTATACTTTTTAGGTAAGCTGATTTAGCTCAGTTGGCAGAGCGCATCCATGGTAAGGATGAGGTCGCC
>ERZ772920.947-NODE-947-length-15639-cov-3.735049_pt1 | contig 15639 bp, 13 predicted proteins | sample MGYA00511469_ERZ772920 | MGnify/ENA primary metagenome ERZ772920 (study PRJEB29015, sample SAMEA2738069) | human oral metagenome | biome: human oral; feature: human-associated habitat; material: saliva | place: China | collected 2216 ... | reverse complement strand
TATCGTTTGGCAACCCTGGGCTATCAAAAACACAACACCTACGGCGTTGAAACATGTATTTTCCGATGCGATTTCTTTTGTTTTACAACATGATTTGGTGGCTTGTCATGCGGAAATAGCCATTATCTACGACGTTGATTCAAATAATTTGTAAAACGATATGTATTGAGGTATAATTCAATGTCCAATATATCATACTACAATTTGTACCAAACGGCAATACATTCTGCATCATTTCACGGTGTAAAATGACGCACTTTATCGTGTAAAATGATAGAGATTGTATTGTCTATCCTGTGACTTTTCTTTATAGTTGGTATAAGATGTTGATTCTCATAGGTTTAGATTGCATTCAAAGTAAACTTTAATTTGCTGTGGAAAAGTATTTTGTGGTAAATCTTTTCATCGTTTGTGATGGTGCATTTATGGTTGATTTGTTCTGTTCTTATAAAGGAGTGGGACCATTCTTTTGCTGTATAGAGGTGAGGAAGTGAGGCTTTGCAAAGGAGGATGATACTTAAAATGTGATGAGTTATGAATCAAAACGGCGGATTAGAGCGCTATCTTTCTGGGCAAAAGGCATTGGATTTGTCTCAAAAGAAAAGCGGACTCATCAATGAAAATCATTGAAAAGTCCGCGTAAATAAAGTTGCGATTAATCTTTACAATTATGCGTTTACAGCGTCAGCGAGTTCTGCACCTGCTTTGAACTTAGCCACTTTCTTAGCTGCAATCTTGATTTTTGCCTTAGTTGCAGGGTTGATTCCCTCGCGAGCTGGACGCTCATTAACACTGAAAGTGCCAAAACCTACGAGCTGAATCTTATCGCCTTTCACGAGAGCTTCCTTGATAGCAGCTGTTGTTGCGTCTAATGCTTTCTTTGCTTCTGCCTTGCTCAAGCCTGCGCCTGCAGCAATCTTGTCGATCAATTCTGTTTTGTTCATAATTTTGTTTTAATTAGATGATTATTTAATGAATAATTCGTCACTTTATTTGGCAAATATAGATGATTCCTTTCATAAATCAAATAAAAAAGCGAAAAAAGTGGAATAAAATAGTAAAAATTGCCTTGGAACGGCCTTTCTATGGGCTATTTAAACGATATTTTTCGTATTTTTGCAGTCAAATAACAATTAAACAACAATAAAAAATCAACTCAAATGATGCGTATTCCCACCGTAACGAAGAACCTTCTCCTCATCAACGTGATAGCATTTATCTTGATGTGGCTGCTTCAAAGAGTTAGTTTCATGGGCGGAACTCCGATAGACCTCAACAACATCTTTGGTCTTCACTTCTTCCTTGCGACTGATTTTCAATTCTATCAACTCTTTACTTACATGTTCATGCATGCCAATTTAGAACATATTTTCTTTAATATGTTTGCGCTATGGATGTTTGGTATGGTTGTAGAACAAGTGTGGGGACCGCGTAGGTTCTTGTTTTATTACATTATATGTGGTATTGGTGCCGGAATCTTTCAAGAGGCAGCACAGTTTTGTTCGTTCTATTTGACAGTGTCATCTCACATCCCTTCGTTCACGATTGGACAGCTTCCACAGATTGCTTACCAGCTATCTCCGATGTTGAATAACTGGACTACGGTCGGTGCTTCGGGTGCTATTTATGCCATACTGCTGGCATTTGGTATGCTGTTTCCAAACGAACGATTGTTTATTATCCCCATCCCCATCCCCATAAAAGCTAAGTTTTTCGTCATGATATATGCTGGCATAGAACTTGTTATGGCGCTATCGACAACGAGTGATAACGTGGCTCACCTGGCTCATCTCGGTGGAATGATAGTGGGATTCTTCTTGATTCGTTATTGGAGAAGGCATCCGGGAGGTGGTAATAACGCTTTACAAGGACAGCAATTCTTTGATAATTTGAAGCGTAAATGGGACCATCGTAAGCAACAACAAGGGGGAAATGGGAATGCCACTCACGTCAATGGAGACGATAATGTCAATCGACAGAGCGACTGGGAATATAATCGTCGCAAGCAAGAAGAGCAGGAAGAAGTAGACAGAATCCTTGATAAGATTCGCAAAAGTGGCTATGATAGTCTTTCAGCGGATGAGAAACGGAGGCTCTTTGAAAGTAGTAAGAAGAACTGACGGCAACGACAATGATGCATAATCTGAAACGATTCTCTTTGCAAATGGTGGCTGGAGCCAATCTGGCTACTATCTTAGTGATGCTTCTTGTGGGGTATTCGGATCGCTTAAACCCTATAAAACATCAGGTGTTAGCTAATGCCGGACTCGTTTTTCCCGTTTTTCTTATTATCAATTTTGGCTTTCTTGTCTTTTGGCTTTGCTTCAAAAAGAAAGGTGCTTTGTTGCCACTTGCGGGCTATCTTGTTTGTTATGGTCCTGTGAGAACCTATATTCCATTCAACATTCCACAGTCAGTTCCCGACAAAGCAATTAAGGTAATGTCTTATAATGTGTGGAGTTTTGCGGGGTGGAAGCGCTATGCTGATGGGAAGTTTCCTATCTTGGAATATATTAAAGTGCAGCATCCTGATATCTTATGTATGCAAGAAGCCATGACAAATGAAATCGGACAACATCGTGTAGACGCTGTTCTTGATAAATTATATGCTTATAAAGACACGCTGAGATATTCGCAAACGAGTGATTGTATCGCCTTATACAGTAGATATCCCATTGTTTCTCATGAGCGCATTAGCTATCCATCGAAGGGGAATTTGAGTGGAGCCTTCGAGGTAAAGATAGGGAATGATACCGTGATTATAGTCAATAATCACCTTGAAACTACGGGACTTTCCAATGAGGATAAACGTGAGTTTAAGTCGTTAGTAAAGGGAGATTTAAAGGTGACGGCAGCCAAACAAACTTCTTATCGCTTAGTAGATAAGCTTGGAGAGGCCTCGGCTAAGCGAGCAGTTCAGGCTGATGCAGTTGCCCGATATATTAGTAATCATTCAGACAAAAGCATGATAGTGTGTGGCGATTTCAATGATACGCCCATATCTTATGCCCGACATACCATTGCAAAAAACCTCATTGATTGTTATGTTTCCACAGGAAATGGTCCGGGAGTAAGCTATCATGCTGGAGGAATGTATGTGCGAATAGATCATATTATGTGTACAAAAGATTGGCAACCTTATGCTTGTAAGGTCGACCATAGTATTGGAGAATCAGACCACTACCCAATAGTTTGCTGGTTGAAAAAGCGAGGAAATGGTTGAAAAAAATATATTTCACGCGTATAAATTTTACAGACTGCAAGAAATTTTGTATTTTTGCACGTCTACATATAATAGTAGGAACTTTCTTATTAAATTTAGAAAAACAATAAATCAATAACTAATAAAAAGATGCAAAACAAAGGAATTGTAATTTGTACAGCTGTTCTTCTGACGCTTGCAAGCATTTTCTATCTTTCATTCTCGGTTGCCACAGGTTACTATGACAGCCAAGCTGCAAAGATTAAAGACCCAATTGCGAGACAGGATTATAAAGATTCTGTGAAGTATTTGGGCATTTACTCCTATCAAAAGTGCTTGGAGACCCAGATAGGACTGGGACTTGACCTCAAAGGTGGTATGAATGTGATTCTTGAAATCTCTGTTCCCGATGTATTGGAAACGTTGGCAGATCACAAGACGGACCCCGCTTTTGTTAAATCAATGAAGCAAGCTCGCACTGAAGAAGAGACGAGTCAGAGTGATTTTATATCACTTTTTGTGAAGTATTATCATCAAAATGCACCGGGACATCGCCTTGCTGAGCTCTTCGCTACACAGCAATTACAAGGTAAAATCAATCCACAGAGCACTGATTCAGAAGTAGAGAAGGTGTTACGACAGGAGGTTCAGGCTGCAATTGATAACTCTTTCAACGTTGTACGCACTCGTATTGATAAGTTTGGAGTTGTACAACCCAACATTCAGAAACTCGAAGGACAGACTGGTCGCATTATGGTTGAGATGCCAGGTATCAAAGAACCTGAGCGCATGCGTAAGCTTTTACAGGGTAGTGCGAATCTGGAGTTCTGGGAAACATACAATGCTGACGAGGTAATTCCTTATTTGCAACAACTTGATAGCCGTCTTGCGAACGACGCTTCTAATGATACTACCGCTGCAAAGAAGGCCATTAAGAAGGCTGATGCAAAGAAGGTTAAGTTACAATTGAAGAATAATGACGACGAGACTCCTACTCAAAAGAGTAATGCACAGATGGAAGCTGCGAAGAAACAACACCCATTGTTGGCAATGCTTCAGACCACAGGACAGAACTCTTTGGCACTCGTTGGTTATGCAAGTGTACGCGATACAGCTGCTATTAGCAAGTTAATCTATGGACAAACTGCTAAGCAGATTCTTCCAGCCGACCTCAAATTGCTTTGGAGTGCAACGCCAGAAGATGGTATCAAAGCTAAGAATATTTATGGTCTTTACGCTATAAAGGTTTCATCAAGTAACGGACAAGCTCCTCTACAGGGCGACGTTGTAGTTGATGCAAAGGATGAGTTCAATCATGTAACTGGCCAACCTGAGGTCAACATGACTATGAATACAGAAGGTGCACGCCGTTGGGCTGCGCTGACAAAAGCTAATGTTGGTAAGGCCATTGCTATCGTTTTGGATAATGCAGTGTACTCTGCTCCACGCGTAAATGGCGAGATTGATGGTGGCTCAAGTGCTATTTCTGGTAACTTTACCGTAGAAATGACAAAAGACCTTGCCAATACTTTGAAGTCAGGTCGTATGCCAGCACCTGCTCGAATCGTTCAAGAAGAGGTGGTAGGTCCTACACTTGGTGCCGCATCTATACAGCAAGGAATCATCTCTTTCGCAATCGCCTTCGTGCTGTTGATTATCTATATGGTGCTGATGTATAACTTTATACCAGGTATGATCGCTAATGCGGCGTTGATAGTCAACGTGTTCTTCACGCTCGGTATACTCACTTCGTTCCAGGCGGCATTGACAATGTCGGGTATTGCAGGTATGGTTCTGTCGTTAGGTACGGCAGTCGACGCCAACGTTCTTATCTATGAACGCATCAAAGAAGAGCTAAGAGCGGGCAAAGGAATGAAGCAAGCAGTCGCCGCGGGATATAGTAATGCCTTCTCAGCTATCTTTGATTCTAACTTAACTTCACTCATAACCGGTGTTATTCTCTATGTCTTCGGAACCGGACCTATCCAAGGTTTCGCGACAACTTGGATTATAGGTATTGTTTGTTCGTTCTTCAGTGCTGTGTTCTTGACAAGACTTGTTTTCGAACATCAACTCAACAAAGACCGTTGGATGAATCTAAAGTACTGGACAAGTGTTAGTAAAAACCTTATGCAGAATAAGGATTATAAGTTCATGTCCATGTATAAAGGCACCTTCACTATAGCCATTTTAGCTTCTGTTGTCTTTATAGGTAGCTTCTTTGTTCGCGGACTTTCTCAGAGCATTGACTTCACTGGAGGTCGTAACTACGTTGTACAGTTCGAGAAACCAACCGAGCCTGAGCAGGTACGTGAAGTCTTAACACATGTGTTCCCAGGCTGTACTACCAACGCTCTTTCACTCGGAACAGACAATAGAACGATTCGAATCTCAACCAACTATAAGATAGAATCTAACAGTCCTACGGTTGATGATGAGGCCGAAAGTAAGTTATATCAGGGCTTGAAACAGGCTGGTTTAGTTTCTCAAAAGAGTGTACAGGCGTTCAAGAATCCTGATGTTCGCACCGGAGGTTCTATCATAAGTAGTTCTAAAGTAGGTCCTTCTGTGGCTAAGGATGTAACTTATGGCGCTATCATCAGTGTTATTATCGCACTTGTTGCCATCTTCCTTTATATCCTTATACGCTTCCGTAACGTGGCCTTCTCTGCCGGTTCAACCATCGCTTTGATTTTCGATGCCTTGACGGTTGTAGGATTCTTCTCACTGCTTCAGGGATTGTTACCATTCTCTTTGGAGGTTGATCAGACGTTTATTGGTGCAGTTTTGACCGTCATTGGTTACTCTATCAACGATAAAGTGGTTGTGTTCGACCGTATTCGTGAGAACTTCCGCCTCCATCCAAAACAGGATGTACAGAAAGTTTTCAATGATTCTATCAACCAAACATTGGCACGTACCATCAACACAGGCTTCTCTACGTTGATCGTATTGGTAGTAATTCTGTTGTTAGGTGGTAAGAGTATTCAGCCGTTTGCTTTCGCTATGACTCTTGGTGTGATATTCGGTACACTCTCATCAATCTTCATTGCTTCGCCAATCGCTTACCTCTTCATGGGTAAAACGATTAAAGACCGCCGCTTAGAAGAGGCTGCTCTTGAGGCGGAAGAACAGAAATAATGATTCAAAACAAGGTGTAACATCCTCTGTGGTGTTACTCTTTAAATGATAAAAGTCTGCAAATACAAGTGCGTTTGCAGACTTTTTTCTTTTCAATCCTTATTGGAAATATATGCTAAGGCTCTTTACTCATCAAACAATCTGTGCCATTTCGTGCGATGATTTGCATCATTTAACGCGTTAAAACCTATCATATTACACGACAATTAGGCCCATTTCATTTCGCTCTTTATTATCAACCATATTGTCACCATAAAAGCCTAAACGTGCAATTCTGTATGGGTTGTGCTTTTGATAGCTTGCGGTTGATGAGGAACGAGTCTACCTCGGTTAAATGACCACATACGAAAATAAGGCATTATGTACTGAGTTTTTCTTAAAAATGCAGGGAGATTATAAGGTGGATAAGGAATGGTTATATCATTGATATGAATCTTTTCTCCTGCGTTTTATCCAAACACACCATCCATAATAAATCATATTACTCCCCCTCTCTCTTCGGAGAGGGGCTGGGGGAGAGGCTTATTCTCTCTACAAAAAGAAAGGGGCGGAATCAAATTCCGCCCCTTTTGAACTGTATGTTAGCTTCGTTTACTTCAATTTGTTGAGTTGAGCTTTCACCTCAGCAGTAACATCCTTGCTCAAAGTATCGCTGATATAAGGGATGCCAGAGCTTACATCCATGATGTAAACATAGCCACCTGCCTTGCCGACAGCCTTGATAGCATTAACCAATTTGGTAGTAATAGGTTGCATTTTCTCCTGCTGTTCCTTAGACAAAGTCTGTTGATTGTCTTGCAAAGCCTGCTGATATTTCTGATAGAGCCCATTGAGTTCGTTCTCAGTTTCCTGCTGCTTTGTAGCGTTCATTGTAGACTTATTCTTCTCGTAGTCTTGGCTTTTACGCTGCAATTCGTCTTGCATTGCTTTGAGATCATTCTCAAACTGCTTTGCTTTTGCTTCCATTTCGCCACGTGCCTTGATGAATTCAGGCATCTGAGACATTACTTCCTGTGCGTTGATGTGACCAAATTTCTGTGCGAATGTCGCAAGAGGAGCGAACATCAACATCATTAAAAGAATCTTTTTCATTTTGTTTTCGTTTTATTGTTTGTTATATAATCATTTTTTATTTGATGCATTCTTGAGACTGCTTTGTGTCATTTCGGCAATAGCTATGACGCGCTTGGTCTCCTGTTTAGTGTCAGAGAGTGGGCTAAAAGCTTAGCGGCTGTATCCCAATTTCTGTAAAACCTCGTTGGAAATGTCTATTTTTGGGCTGCCAAAGATGATGCCTTGGTCGCTCGAACGATCGACAACGAGGCTGTAACCACGTAGTTCTGATATCTCTTTTACAGCGTTATAGACTTCCTCTTGGATAGGCGCCATCAAGGCTTCTCGCTTTTTGAACAACTCACCTTCAGGCCCAAAGTATTTCTTTTTCAAGTCGGCTGCGGCCTTTTCTTTGTTCATTATCTGCTCTTGTTTAGTCTTTTTCTGCTCTTGAGAGAGGAAAACCGACTCGTTCTGATAGTTCTTATACATCGTACTTGCTTCGGTATTGAGCGCCTCTACCTCTGCTTGCCACTTCCGACTGACTTGATTTAGTTGCTCGTTTGCACGTTCATAGGCTGGAATATTCTTGAAAATATATTCCATATCGACTAAAGCGAACTTCTGTGCAGAGGCAGACGATGGTAAAAATGCGAGCAGGAAGAAAGGTAACATGAACCTTAGTGCCTTGTTATAAAATGTTTTTTTCATATCTGTTTGTTTTTAATTGACGAGTAGACAAGTGCACAAATAAACGTATTTATTGTTGGCTTGTCTATTCATCTGTTTATAATCTGCATGAGCTTCTGTATCAAATAAGCCTAAAACTCAGTGAACACATCACTCGTAAACGCGTTAACTTGTCCACTCGTCCACAGACTTAGAACTCTTGTCCGAGGATAAAGTGGAACTGACTTCCGCCCTTCTTTCCGTTGACATTATCCTTATCGAAGCCATAAGCCCAATCAATACCCATCAAACCAACCATTGGAAGGTAGATACGTACACCGAGACCGGCACTTCGTTTCATATCAAACGGGTTGAAATATTTAGTATCCGACCAAGCGTTTCCGGCTTCAACGAAGCCTAATCCATAGATAGTTGTGTTGCCTAATAAGAATGGATAGCGCAACTCAAGCGTGAATCGGTCGTATGCATAGCCGTTATATGCGAGCGAACCATTGTCATAACCACGTAGTCCTATGGTCTCATCGGCGTAGCTTGAAGAGTATCCACTCATGCCATCTCCACCCACATAGTAGGTCTCAAAGGGGCTCTTCTTGTACTTGTTATAGCTTCCTAACAAGCCCATCTCAATGCGAGTCATCAGTACAAAGCACTTTTGTCCGCCGCTTAATGCCGTATAAGTCTTTGCCTTAAACTTCCATTTGTGGTATTCAACCCAACGATACTTCTCCTGTTGTTCGGCAGAATAGGTTGGAGAATAAGGGTTCATAGCCAGGTTTTTGTAGTCTTTGTGATTCCAAACACTCCATGGTGGGGTGAGGGTTACACTTGCAGTGAACTCAGAACCACGGCGTGGGAAGAGAGGATTATCCGTTGAAGTGCGACTTAAAGAGATGCTCAAGTTGAGGTTGTTTGCAGCTCCATTCGTCATCAAGAAGTACTTCCAGTTCTTCAATTCATAGCGTTGATAAGCCAATTGTGCCGAGAGTACGAAGTAATCATCAGGCCAACGGAGACGCTTTCCCCAACCAATGCTGACACCATACATACGCATGTAGGTATCAGGGTCATAGTAGTTCTCGTAATAGTTGTTGTTATAGTTGCCATAACCATAGCCATATCCGCTGTAGTAAGAGTTCAGATAGTTCATGCGGTAGGCATCATTGTAGTAGCTACTTGATACATCTGTCATCTTACTAAAGTACACTCCAACGCTGAATTGGTTAGGACGTTTGCCGCCAAGCCAGTTGGTTGAGTAGCTTGCATTATAGCTTTGATAATATGTTCCGTTAGTCTGTGCACTAAGACTCAACACCTCTCCGTCACCGATTGGCATGATTCCGCGGTGCTCTTTGTTCTTTCTGAAGAGGTTTGCCATTGAGAAGTTGTTCAACTTTAAGCCTACTTTACCTATCACACCTGTTTGTCCCCATCCCAAAGAAAACTCTATTTGGTCATTACTTTTCTGTTCCAAGTTGTAGTTAATGTCCACTGTTCCATCCTCTGGATTGGGCTTAACGTCGGGCTGACTACTCTTCTCTGGGTCGAAATGTCCCATGGACTGAATCTCTCGAAGTGAGCGCATTAGTGCCTCACGAGAGAATAAATCTCCTGGCTTTGTACGCAGTTCACGGCGTACAACGTTCTCATATAGACGGGTGTTACCATTGATGCGCACGTGACTTAGATAGGCTTGAGGACCTTCTGTGACGCGCATTTCAAGATCAATAGAGTCACCATCGATGTTCACTTCAGTCGGATTAATGCTTGAGAAGACGTATCCGTTGTTGTAATATAAGTTAGCTACGGCGTCATCATCTTTGGAAACACGCTTCTCAAGAAGCTTTTGATTGTAGACATCTCCCTTCTTTAAGCCTAAGATTGCATTCAATCTTAGTGTTGGGTAGACTGTGTTTCCGACCCAAGTAATATTGCGGAGGTAATACTTTTGACCTTCGTCTACCTTTAAATAGATATCAACATGTTTCGGATCTACATTCCAAACACTGTCTTTAAGGATAGTAGCGTCGCGATAACCATATTCATTATATTTCTCAATCAGATTCTTTTTGTCGGTCTCCCAGCGTTCAGGTGTGAACTTCTTTGCCTTGAGGAAAGAGCCTAATTTGCCTGCTTCGTGGGTCTTAGAAAAGGCTCCTTTCTTAAAAAGTCCACCTTTTATCTTCGACAAACTCAATGCTTTGTTGCCTTCAATGAAGATGTTTCTCACCTTCATCTTTTCCTTTTTATCTACGATAACATCAAGAATCACGTTGCCTTTATTAGCTACATCATCCCTCTGTCGTATCGTTATTTCCGCATTTTTGAATCCCTTGTCGTCGAAATACTTCTTTGCTAAGATCTTCGCGCGGTCTATCATGTTCGGTGTTATCTGTGAACCTTTGAGCAGACCGAGCTTATTTTCCATGTCTTCTCGTTCGCTTTTTTTCAGTCCTTCATAGTTAATCACCGACACGCGTGGACGAGTTTTCAACGCGATATGCAAGTAAATCTTTCGCCCAACGATTGAATCGGCCGAAATCTGAACGTCAGAAAAGAGGCCATGACGCCAGTAACGTTTCACTGCATTCGTGATATCGGCCCCAGGAACTGTAATCTCTTGGCCTACTTGTAGTCCCGAAATACCAGACAACATGTAGTCTTCGTAGCCTTGAACTCCCGAGATATTAATGCCACCGATAATGCAAGAGCGCGGTGTTCCGGCATAAGAGATATCAGGATATAGTATCTTGTCCTGTGCAAAAGCAGGGACAGCACTTGTCAATCCCGCTGCGAAGATGATAAAAACTTTCTTTATATTGTTCATTACCAATGATGTTTCTTATTGCTGTTTCGTTCTTATTCGCTTGTCAAAGCATTCTTATTTTTCTGCTTCGGCTTCTATCTGAGCTTCTGTTTTGCCAAATCTCCGCTGACGATTCTGGTAACTCAGGATGGCTTTATGCAAGTCGTCTTCATTAAAGTCGGGCCAATATGTATCACAAAAATATAGCTCCGAGTAGGCAATCTGCCATAAAAGGAAGTTGCTAATCCGTAGTTCTCCGCCCGTACGTATCAGCAGTTCTGGGTCTGGCATGAAGCTTGTTTGCAGATGACGGCTAATGATTTCTTCCGTGATTTCTTCCGGAGCAAGAGACTTATCCTTATGTTCCGTGAGGAGTTCTCGCATGGCTTGCGCCATCTCCCAACGTGCACTATAACTCAAAGCCACAACCATTGTCATCGCAGAATTAGTCTTTGTATGCTCTTCTGTCTCTCTAAGTTTCTGCTCAACTTCGGCAGGAAGTCTCTTTCTATCACCGATAACACGAAACCTTACGTTGTTCTTCATGAAGATTTCATCCTCAAGTGATGTGAGCACTAAGCCCATTAAGGCACTTATTTCGTCTGCAGGACGGTTCCAATTCTCAGTAGAAAAGGTATAAAGCGTAAGGAATTTAACTCCTAATCGCGTAGCTTCCGACGTGATTCTACGCACTGCATCCACGCCAGCTTGATGTCCATAGCTGCGTGGTTTGCCTCTTTCTGCTGCCCAACGCCCATTGCCATCCATGATAATGGCAATGTGTTTGGGAATTCGTGTCCTATCTAATGAAGCTTCCATATCTTCGTTTTATATTCTGTTTTGCGTCTCTTTACACTGCGAAACAAGTCACTTTGCGATTCAAAATAACTCATTTTATCGTGTCAAAGCACCTATTTTATATCCTTGTTACACGTCGTACATTTCGGCATAAAGCTATAACTTAGTGTAAGTTGCAGGGCAGAATAGCAATCTTTATTCTTGAAAATGCCCGACGAAGTGATTCCATACGGATCTATCCTCCCATCAAGTTTGTCGCTCATTGCAAAGTGCATGGCCCATGCTATGCCTGCATTCACGCGCGTACCTATTTTATATTTCAGGCCAACGCCTATTGGAATATTTGCTGTGAAGACGTTTGTTCCATCACCACTTACATAGGTTCCACCCACTCCTATAAATAGAAATGGAGTCAAACGCTTTGCTCCGTAGTAGTCTTTTCCAGTGCCATAAGGCCAGAAATTGTATTCATACATCAGACTAACATCCGTTAGTTTGTTACTGAAATGATAGGGTGATGCTGACGATGAAGGGTAAATGGTTCGCACATCACGTTCACTTCCCTTGAGAGTTCCTATCGAAGCATCTAACCGAAGCGCCATATATGCATTGAGATTACGGCGTACAAACACCGTCATCATAGGCTGAAGATCTCGCGTAAGCATGTTATTATAGTCGCCCAAATAACCCATTATGCCTAAGCCTCCGCCCACTTCCATGAGATATTCATCATCGGTTTGGGCCTTCATGCCAAGCATTGTAGCCAGCATGATGAGTAGAAGCATCGCGCGTTGCATCTCTATTGCCTATTTCTTCAGTATCAATCCAGCTAAGTTACCTTTCCAAATCTTGCCACTTCCACCAGCAATCAACCAAAGGTCTTGATGCTCGTCTACGACCATAGCAAATGAAGTCTCACTGCTTTCAAAGCCTTCTGGTAATGTGATTCGATCGTCTTTTTTCCATCCAAGCCCTTGACCTTCGCTGACAAAGAAGCTTTCAAAGGCCTTTGCTTGATAGTTTCCAAGTCCTTTTCCGCCAAGCGCGATGAGGTCATCTCCCACACTAACAATCTGAAGATGGGTCAAACCTGGAGCCACATACGCTGGTTCGTCCAACCCATAGAATCTCCATGGCTGTGCAGGTTGGTTGGGATCAATCTGTTTTCCCCATACCTTTGCACCGAGAACATCATTGGTTGTCGGTGCGTTTCCTACCATCACAAGATTATAAACGCCAGCATTCACTTTTGAAGCAAAGCTGAACAAATGAATATTTTGACTTGGTAATTCACTTAAATCGCCATTAGTTGTGTCTATACTCCAGCTTATTCCGCCGTCTTCCGACTTCATCATGCCGCTGTTTCCAACGCCATAGAGTACTCCATTGGCACCGCCGACCAACTGCTTCAAGGTAACATAGCCTCTTGTTTCCCATGACTGACCATCTTGACTGCGCAAAATCTGTCCGCCACTATATGTATAAAGGAAGCCATCAAAAGCTATAAGATTGCTTGAAGCCTGTGCATCGAGTGTCTTGTCAGGGCTGAGTTGCTGCCAGCTTTGTATCTGATTAGACGACGTAACATAGAGCTTTGTTGTACCATTTTCCGTGCCCATGACATACACTTTGCCATTCATCGTTACCGCTTTCATGGCAGAGAGTGCACCCAAACGGATGTCTTGTCCTGTTGTCGACTGCCAAACAAAGCGACCAACCTGCGTCTTATGCACGTTGACTTTTACCGTATAACTACGATTATACTTGCCACTTTGGCTGTAAACAATGAGCGTTCTTGGTTTAGAAAAGTCCAAAGAGTCTGTCGTTACATAGAATTTCAGCGAGTCAGAAGTCATGCTTTTCAATACCACTGAACCTCCGTTCTTGGCTGCAATCGTACAAATTGCCTTGTGAACATCCACTCCATAGGGCAAGGAATCAACGTTATAAATCTCTCGATTCATTTGATCGATATAGAATTTATAGCTACTTGCGTTCAACGTTGTATGGATAATAGTGTCTGCTCCGGCTTTCGTCTTCGCGTGTTTTGTATACTTCAGTGTCCCCAAAGAAAACGCTGTAATCGCTGAATCATCGTAAGTTGTGCCCTCATCATCATTGCCTTTGAGACATGAAGTAAAGGCTAATAGAGCGGAGAATAGCGCAATAAAGGACAAAAGTTTGGTCTTCATTCTACGTAGTTTATGTTATCTTTTTCCTGCATTGACACCTTGTCTCACAGGTTTTTGATTGCAAATTTAAGCAGAATTCTGCAAATAGGCCACTATTCTGTACTATTATTATGTAAAATAATGATTATTCTTTTGTTTTTTAAGGTTGTTTTACAAAGCGTGTTTGCAGTCAACAAGCAACCTTGTTTGCTTTTACATATAATGTGCTTTGCCTTTATAATTGGCATGGGGTGCGTCTAACGGTCTTTTTCATGGGGCTTTATGGCAAGACTATCCATGTGCATCAGACGCTTAATTCCACCTAACTCAAGGTCTTTTTTGAGCTGTTTTACACACTAATAAATCATCCTCTGATGTGTAAAAAAGATACATGTATTTCGTTTGAAATCATGGTTCGTGACTTCAAACGAATAGCATATAACAACAGAACGACTAAAAATATAGTCGAATGCGTTTCAAAATATGAGGTCTTTAATTGTCATTGAGCTGGCGTTGTCTAACAAGCGACAACGCCCTATGACTCAGTTAAGGTTGTTTTCCAATATAAGCGAGAATGCCACCATCAACATATAAGATGTGACCATTAATGAAATCACTCGCATCTGAGGCTAAGAACACTGCGGGACCCATTAGGTCTTCGGGCGTGCCCCAACGTGCCGCGGGGGTCTTACTAATAATGAATCGGTCGAAGGGATGACGGCTTCCGTCTGCTTGAAGCTCACGAAGTGGAGCGGTTTGTGGCGTTGCAATATAGCCCGGTCCTATGCCGTTGCATTGTATATTGTGTTCACCAAACTCCGAACAAATGTTGCGTGTGAGCATCTTTAGACCGCCTTTGGCTGCTGCATAAGCACTAACCGTCTCGCGTCCCAACTCACTCATCATCGAACATATATTGATAATCTTTCCATGTCCCTTGCGTTTCATGCCTGGGATAACGGCTTTTGAGACAATGAAAGGGGCGTTTAGATCGATGTCTATGACTTGACGGAAGTCCTCAACACTCATTTCTTCCATCGGAATACGCTTGATAATACCAGCATTATTGACGAGAATATCAATCGTTCCGAGCTCATTTTCCACCTTCGCTACAAGCGCTTTTACCTGCGTTTCGTCGGTAACGTCCGCAATATATCCATGTGCATCAATGCCTTTTGCTTTATAGTCTGCCAGCGCTTTGTCTAAATGCTCCTGACTGCGGCAATTGAAAGCCACCTTCGCCCCAGCCAAAGCATAAGCTTCAGCAATAGCAAATCCGATACCATAAGCAGCTCCTGTCACCAAGGCTACTTTTCCTTCTAAAGAAAATCTCTTAGAAAACGTGTCCATGTTTTAGTATTGTTTCGAGTTAATAACGTAGATGTTGCAAATATACGAATAGATTTCAGGGTAAACAAATCTATCGAAGTTAAAAAGTATGAAAGTCGGTTTGTTTGTCAAATACTTTGATTATGTGCTTTGTATTGGAGTGAAGTGTAGGGTGGGTTGAAACAAATAAAGCCTCACCCCCAACCCCTCCCCGAAGAGGGAGGGGAGTAGTTACTCTTTGAAATGAAGGGAGTTGTTTGAGGGGTGATTGGGAGTTGTAATGAGGTTAATAATTAAAGGTTAAATGATTTGGGGCAAATCATCGCATAATTTGCCGCTTTTTACTGCATGAAACGATGGAAATAATGTTTCGAAATGAATGTTTCAACGCCATCGGTGTTGCGCTTTTTTTGATTAATCCGCCATGAAAGGTTTCATTGTAAGCATGCCTT
>ERZ772920.936-NODE-936-length-15758-cov-10.059606_pt1 | contig 15758 bp, 15 predicted proteins | sample MGYA00511469_ERZ772920 | MGnify/ENA primary metagenome ERZ772920 (study PRJEB29015, sample SAMEA2738069) | human oral metagenome | biome: human oral; feature: human-associated habitat; material: saliva | place: China | collected 2216 ... | reverse complement strand
TTTCTTACCATTGATAGGTGGTATTATGGCCGACAAGTTTGGCTATGGAAAGATGGTGACTATTGGTATTATCGTCATGTTTGCGGGCTATCTATTCTTGTCTATCCCATTGGGTGGAGGAGTAATGGGCTATGCAGCAATGTTTGGTGCTTTGCTACTTGTTAGTCTTGGAACAGGCTTGTTCAAGGGTAACCTACAGGTGATGGTGGGTAATCTTTATGATGCACCAGAACTGTCAGCAAAGCGCGATTCAGGTTTCTCTATCTTCTACATGGCAATCAACATTGGTGCACTCTTTGCTCCTACAGCAGCTGTGAGAATTAAGGAATGGGCTGAGCATTCGCTTGGCTATTCTGGTAATGATGCTTACCACTTCTCTTTTGCAGTTGCTTGTGTGTCATTGATCGTGTCAATGATGATTTATTATGCGTTCCGCAGCACATTCAAACATGTTGAGGCTGGCGCAGGTAAGAGCAAGAAAACTGACACGGCTGGTACTGAGGAAGAACTTACTCCACAGCAAACTAAGGAGCGTATTGTTGCTCTTTGTCTTGTTTTTGCTGTCGTTATCTTCTTCTGGATGTCGTTCCACCAGAATGGTCTTACACTGACTTTCTTCGCCGATGAGTTTGTTAGTCCAAAGTCAGAGGGTGTGCAAACAATGGCATTTGATGTAATCAACCTTGTGATGATTATCTTCATGGTTTATAGTCTTATGTCATTCTTCCAGAGCAAGACCTCTAAGGCTAAGCTGATTTCTACTGTTGTATTCCTTGCAGCCGTAGGAGTATTGGTTTATAAGTATCATAATATTGGTGGTCCTGTTGATGTTAGTGCTCCTATTTTCCAGCAGTTTAACCCATTCTATGTAGTAGCTTTGACTCCTGTCAGTATGGCAATCTTTGGTGCTTTAGCAGCTAAAGGTAAGGAACCAACTGCGCCTCGTAAGATTGCTTACGGTATGATTATCGCTGGTAGTGCTTACTTGCTTATGGTTTTGGCATCACGAGGTTTGTTGACTCCTAACGAGCAGACTGCAGCAAAGGCTGCAGGCGAGACTGTTCCTTTTGCTTCTGGTAACTGGTTGATTGGTACCTATCTCATTCTTACTTTTGGTGAGTTGTTGCTTAGTCCTATGGGTATCAGCTTCGTTAGTAAGGTTGCTCCTCCAAAGTATAAGGGTACAATGATGGGTGGATGGTTTGTTGCTACAGCTATCGGTAACCTGCTTGTCAGCGTTGGTGGTTTCTTGTGGAACGACATACCTCTGACAATTGTATGGTCTGTCTTTATTGTACTTTGTCTTCTCTCTGCAGGATTCATGTTCTTGATGATGAAGCGTTTGGAGAAGGTTGCATAAAGGTAGCGCCTCGCGGATTTAGATTTTATGATATAATAAAAGGCTGAACTCAAAGAAAGAGTTCAGCCTTTTATCATGTAATCATATCTGAATGACCAATATCTCTATCGTATAAGTAAGTCGATTAGCGTCTTACTCTCTTATTATAAGGGTGATAATCCTTCCTTCTTTTTATCCTTTTATCAACGTATTGTTGCCTAAAACATAATGTGCGAACGCCCCGCACATGTTGTGCGGAGCGTTCGCACTAATGGTGCTAAGCACTAAATACCTTTTAATCTATTATTAGAAGGTGTGTAATTTATTATCAAAAAAGGGCTACACAGTCCTAAACACATAGTGTTTATTTGATTAGGGGCTTGCTACGCTAAGTTATAGAAGTTCATCTACTTTAGCTTTTCAGCTAAATACTTACCTGTCAAGCTCTCCTTGCAGCGAGCCACCTCTTCTGGTGTAGCAGCTATTACGAGGTTTCCACCCTTATCACCTCCATCAGGACCAAGGTCGATGACATGGTCAGCACACTTGATGACATCAAGGTTATGTTCGATGACTAATATCGTATGTCCACGTTCGATGAGCGCATTGAAAGCATGCAGTAGACGATCGATATCATGGAAGTGTAGACCTGTTGTTGGCTCATCAAAGATGAAGAGTGTTGGCTCTTGCTGTTCCTGTCCGATGAAGTAGGCAAGTTTCACACGTTGGTTCTCACCGCCAGAGAGTGTAGAAGAACTTTGTCCGAGTTTGATGTAACCTAATCCAACATCTTCCAACGGTTTAAGTTTGTTGACAATCGCTTTGCGTTTGTGCTCACTGAAGAATTGGATAGCCTCAGACACAGTCATGTTCAAGACATCGTTGATATTCTTACCTTGGAACTGTACGTCAAGAATCTCACGCTTAAAGCGTTGTCCGTGACACTCCTCACACTCTAAGACAAGGTCTGCCATAAACTGCATCTCCACTGTAATGACACCTGCACCCTTACATTCTTCGCAGCGTCCCCCCTCAGTGTTGAATGAGAAATACTGTGGTGTAAAGCCCATCTGCTTTGATAACTGCTGGTCTGCAAATAGCTTTCTTATTTCATCGTATGCCTTTACGTATGTGGCGGGGTTAGAGCGTGTACTCTTACCGATAGGGTTCTGATCTACAAACTCAACGTGTTTAATCTGCTTCCAGTCACCTCCAAGAGAAGAATATTCACCTGGTGTGTCGGCAACCTCATCCAAATGGCGTTTGAGGGCAGGGTAGAGTATACCTTTCACAAGGGAAGACTTTCCGCTACCACTGACTCCTGTCACTACAGTAAAGACATTCAGAGGGAACTTTACGTCAACACCCTTAAGATTATTCATGCGTGCTCCCTTCAATTCTATCGCCATATTCCATGGTCGACGACTTGTAGGTGTTTCGATAACTTCCGTTCCTGTGAGGTATTTAATGGTATATGAACGGGGGTACTGCTCCAATAATTGCTGTGATTGGGCATTCTTTTTTTCTTTAATGCCTCCCTCTATTCGCCTGATATCAGATACTTTACCTTCGAAAACAATCTCACCACCAAGTCGACCTGCATCTGGTCCAACGTCAATCAAGTAGTCGGCAGCACGCATAATTTCCTCATCATGTTCCACGACAACCACTGTGTTACCTAATGCTTGAAGTTCCTTCAGTACATGAATGAGGCGGTCTGTATCTCGACTGTGCAAACCAATGGAAGGTTCGTCAAGTATATAGAGAGAACCAACGAGGGAAGAACCAAGAGAAGTTGTGAGATTGATGCGTTGACTCTCACCACCACTCAATGAGTTAGATTGGCGGTTAAGGGTGAGGTAGCCCAATCCTACGTCTAAAAGGAACTGCAAACGACTTGTGATTTCGGTCATCAGTCGCTTACTGACTTCCTGTTCATGCTCTGTTAGTTTCAGATTGTCAAACCATTGTTTAAGGTTGATGATTGGCATATCAACGAGGTCGGTGATAGCCATGCCACCTATCTTCACCCATGTAGCTTCTTTCTTTAGCTTCGTGCCATGGCAGTCTGGGCAAACTGTTTTACCACGATAACGGCTGAGCATGACACGGTATTGAATCTTGTATTGGTTCTCTTTCAGCATTTGGAAGAAGGCGTCAATACAGATACGGTCGTGAATGTCTTTCTTTCTTTCGCTTGGTAGACCCTTCCAAAGGCTTTCCTTCTCTGCCTTTGTTAGCTCAAAATAAGGCTTAAAGATAGGGAAGTTGTCTTTTGCAGCACGTCTGCAGAACTCATCTTTCCATGCTGCCATCTTCTCGCCGTGCCAACATTGTACACAGCCATCATAGACAGAAAGAGACGAGTCAGGGATAACTAACTTCTCATCGATTCCGATGACACGACCAAAACCCTCACAAGTCGGGCATGCACCGAGGGGAGAATTGAACGAAAACATGTTGTCGTTCGGTTCTTCAAAGCGTATGCCGTCTGCTTCAAAGCGTGTGGAGAAATCATAAGTAAGCTTAGCTGGTAGAATCATTAACTGCATATTGCCGTCGCCCTCATAAAAAGCTGTCTCGCAAGAGTCAGTGAGTCGGGTCAGTGTATCTTTGGAGTTGTCAACTGACAAACGGTCAATAACGAGATAGATATTCTTTGCTTTATCCTTTGCCGTGCTTTTATTGTCATCATCAGCAGGGTTTTGTTCAAGCCAGTCTTCTATGCGGATAAAGTCATTATCTACATAGATACGTGCATAACCTTCCTGCATCTCCATCTCAAGTTGGTTCTGTATGCTTCGTCCTTCAACGATGTGGAGTGGGGCAAGGATACAGAACTTTGTTCCTTCTGAGTAGGACATGACTTTCTCAATGACGTCTTCAACGGAATGATGCTTCACCTCCTCGCCAGATACTGGACTGAAAGTCCTACCAATACGGGCATAAAGAAGACGGAGATATTCGTATATTTCGGTAGAAGTACCTACCGTTGAGCGTGGATTACGTGAAATAACCTTTTGCTCAATGGCGATAGCAGGGGGGAGTCCTTTGATGAAGTCGACCTCAGGTTTAGACATTCTGCCTAAGAACTGACGGGCATAAGCAGAAAGACTTTCCACATATCGGCGTTGTCCTTCAGCGTAGAGTGTGTCGAAAGCAAGCGATGACTTGCCCGAACCTGATACGCCAGTAATGGCGACAAACTTACCTTGAGGGATGTTTACATCTATATTTTTTAGGTTGTTAACCTTAGCTCCTTTTACCTCAATATATTTATTCATATTTTTCAACTTTATTCTACATTTATCCTTACATACTCTTAAAAGAGATTTAAAGGATTAATCGCAAGATGCAAAATTACAAAAAAACTTTGGTTCTTTTTGATATTTACTTTATATTTGCAAGCGATATTTGATTTTAAAAGAACACAATTATGAGAGTTAAGAAATTATGGGTTATTGCTTTGTTAGCCCTTCCAATGATGGGTATGGCACAAAGCTCATATGAGCAGATAGGTGAATCTGCAAGCATTACACAGTTTGAAAACAAGCAGAATAGCGCAGCTTACCAGCAATGGTTGAGCCAGTATGAAGAGTGTGGTCGTCAGATCAATGCAATATCTGAGCAGTACCAGCGTGAGGTTGAGAAGCGTGGCTATCCAAAGAAGAAGACCGTCAAGGCTAAGATGGCACTTGTAAATCAGTATATCAGTTTGTTGCAGCAGCAGCGTGATTCACCAGAACTGAATCAGGGTGTTGATCTTGACAAGGTGAACAGTAAGATAACTATGTGGCAGGAACAGCTTGAAGGTTTGGCTGCTTTGCTGAAGAAGATTTAAATCGTATTATATTGTAATATTAAAAGAGCTGTAACCGCTTTGGCAGTTACAGCTCTTTTTTGTTTTATTGCTCTTCACCATCAGTGTTAAGCAGAATCTTTTTATTTCCTTTCTTTGCTTCGAAATAAGGTGGTTCATCTCTTAGTGATATACTGTCATAGATGAAAGGTGCAATAATAGTATCCTTACCGTCAGGAAGAATCAAACCAAGTTTACCATCTAATTGGGCTATGAGCGGCATTGTTCGTAAGTCGTCAACATAGACATAACAAGTACGAAGGAACTCATACTTCGGTTCAACGAGTGTACGTCCTCTGTGATCGAGAATACCAAACTTTCCTTTTCGTTCGATAACCTCATGATACTGAATATAAATCTCACGTATAAGGTTCAGATACTTCACCATCTTTCGTTTATCGTTGACCAATGTTACGAGGTATTCGAAGGTATCAGAGTAGTTTGCCATAGCACGAGCTAAGACAATCTTCATGTCTAATCCTTTGATAACCTTGCGGTTCAAGTCGATGTATCGTGCAATAGCAGCCTCCTTTTCCTTCATCGGTAGGTCTTTCAGATGCTCTTCAAAGCGTAACATCTGTTGTTTGCTGCCGTGCATGGCTTTGATGTATCTATGTATCTGTCGCCCCATTTCAATGCACACGAAATGGCGAATCTGCTGCTCCTCTATAGGGTCAGCGTATTCCTGGTTGAAGTTGTCTTGCGTAATCATGGGCTTTTTCTCCTTTGTTTTTGCCAAAGATACTGACTTTTGATAGTTCTACCAAGAATTTAAATGATTTTAATTCAAATGATTTTGAAATGTCTTTATTTTCGGCTTTAGACTAAAAGTGAAGCTCAACATCTTTGCCAAAAGGTGTAAGGGATAGTCCAGCCATTTTGAAGTGTTGCTTTGCAAAAGGAATACCTATAATCGTGATGGCAAGAAGTAGTCCAAAGAAGATGTGGGTAAGACATGCCCATAAACCACCAAAGATTATCCAAATGATATTGAGTGGAATGGTGATACAGCCTGAAAGACTTTCTCCATCTCTCACTTCTGCTCCAAAAGGCCATAGGCACAAGAGTCCGAGCTTGAATGTTTGTACTGCAGCTGGTATGCCGATAATGGTGATGGCAAGTGCTAAACTACCTGTAAAATAACCGATAGCAGCCTCTAATCCGCCGAATATCCACCAAATAATGTTTCCAAGAATACGCATAAATTGATTGTTGAATTAAGATGTTAAAGTGCAGAGGACTCCTCTGCTTGAATGTTATAAGGTAAGTTTCGAATCTAATTCTACCAACATCTTGCTTTCGTTTCAGCATCATGTTGTGTGGTGTGGGGCGTTAACACCATTGGTGTGAACCATTAGCACCATTGGTGCGGAGCATCAGCACGTCGGTTGAAGATGAGAAGAATGATTCGCTATGGTCGTTACATTATATGTATAAGATGCTAATGAATAACCTATGTGGGATATGTAGAATAGATAACAGAAATCGTTTATAAAGATTATATGATGTCTGTAATTTCTTCTAATGTCTTCCGCTTCTTCTCATTCGTTGGACAGTCGTCGGCTATGTGCCCGATAGGAATGATGGCAACAGGCTCAAAACCTGTATATGGGAAGGTCTCCTTTAGTTTGGTTACATTAAAGTTACATACCCAACAACTACCTAAGCCTCGCTCTGTTGCAGCCAAGCAAAGATGTTCAGTAGCAATGGCAACATCAATATCGCCGTGCTGCTTGTTGTCTTCTTTGCGTATCCAGTTGTTGTCAACCTCACGCATACAAATGACGTAGAGCGGTGCCGACTTGAACCATTCACGGGCGTAGCATTCTTGTAGCTGCTTGCGTGCCTCATCCGACTTCACAATAACAAACTTCCATGGGTGTTTGTTGACAGCCGATGGTGCCATACGTGTCACCTCAAGGATATATTGTAAGTCTTCTTCTGATACTGGTGTGTCACTATATTTGCGTACAGAAAAACGCTTTTGGGATAGTTCTAACATGTTCATAACCTGATAAATATAAGCTTTCCAATGTGGATTTAGCCATGAAGTATTTTGTTGTTTATTCTCTCACTATAAAGGATTTTACTTATTGTAACTCCTCTTTATAATATAGTATCGCCTTAATGGCAATCTGTTCCGCTTCCTCGATGGTGCAATTTAGTCTTCCACCTGATGCGTCAGCGTGACCACCACCATTGAAGAATTTTGCTGCCATAGGTTGACAGTGGAATCCATTGCAAGAACGAAGACTCACGAGTACAGTCTTAGGTTTCTCTGTATCTTCTCGCAATGAGATACTTAGTTTGAGTCCTTTAATCTGCTGTGGGATATTAACAAGTCCCTCCATGTCTCCCTTGATGAAATGGAACTGTGCCATCTCTTCTTTTGTTACGGTATAATAGGATGCGTGTAACTCCTCAATCACCTTCATCTTGTTGAGGATGATGTGTGCACGGAGGCGGAGGGCATTGGTAGAGTAGTTATGGAATACACGGTTATAAATCTCGTCCTTATCAATGTTCTTTGCAAGAAGTTGACCGATAATATAGAATATCTCTGGGCGTGACGAATTATAGGTGAAGCCACCTGTGTCGGTCATCATACCACAATAAATGCAGGATGCACATTGGGTTGTCATCTTCTCGTAGCCATCTAACTGACTAATCAGGCGGAAGACAATCTCACATGTACTTGACATTTCTGGATGTGAGACTGTCAATGCGTTGTTTGTTTCAGGTTCTAAGTGGTGGTCGATGAGTAGGCGAGGGGCTGTGGAAGACTCCAAAACCTCTTGCATTGCATCTACACGTGAGTTTTGGTTGAAGTCAAGACAGCAAACGAGGTCAGCTTCCTTAAACGCCTTCTCAACCTCCTTTGGTCGTCTGTCATAACGAATAACGGAATTATGTCCCGGTAGCCAATGCAGAAAATCGGGTGTAGCGTCAGGCATACATACCTTGATATTGGTCTTACCAATCTGGTTTAGGTAATGCATCCATGCCAGTGACGAACCTGTTGCGTCACCATCAGGTGACTTATGCGCACAGATTACTATGTTTGTTGCATTGGAAAGAAGATTGCGAAGTGTTGCAATCTCTTCTTGATTTAGTAGGTTTAATTCCATTATAGCTGTAAGCTTTGGTGTGTGTTTGAAAGGTGTTTGGGTGTTATACCCGATGTGTGTAGAGATGAGAGAAATAAAAAGCCCTGCCTGGATACCCGTCTTACATCTTGAATAATATTGAAGAATGTATGCGGAGATAGTACCCAGGCAGGGTTATGAATTAGAACAATTTAGCTGGATATGTACCATCATCAACCAGTGACTGAATCTTTTCAACCACGCTCTGACGATCGGCAGCGTAGGTAACGCCAAACCATTTGCTGGTAGTGTCAAGCACCTTCACGGTAGATGTACCATCGTTGATGAGCTTGTTTACCATTAATGGGATGAAGTATTCAGACTTCTTATTCTCCATGTTCTTTGGATCAGAGAGGAACTCCTTGAAGTATGCCTCGCTGTACTCGAAGTAGTCTGGTGTGAAGCCCCATACATTCATAGATACTGGAGTGTTCTCACCTACAGCAACCCACTCACCATTGTCGTCTTTATACTTGATTTCGCCATCGCGACGCTCAATCTCCGTACGCTCAACAACAGTTGTCAAGTTTCCTTCAGCATCGGTAGAGCAGATACCACGAGCAACAGTACCATTCTCGCTCAGTGTGTTACCTACGCGGAAACCAACCATTGCATACTTGTCTCTTGCACCTTCTGGGAGGTCAGCAAGGAACTTACCGATAACCTTGAAGCAATCACGGTTATAGAAGTCATCGCAGTTGATAACGCAGAATGGCTCTTTGATAACATCTTTTGCCATCAATACCGCATGGTTTGTACCCCATGGCTTCTCACGACCTTCTGGTACAGAGAATCCTTCTGGCAGTGCATCGATACTCTGGAAAACAAGTTCTGCAGGGATATGACCCTCATACTTTGAAAGAACTTGGCTGCGGAACTGCTCCTCGAAATCCTTACGGATAACAAAAACAATCTTACCAAATCCAGCCTGGATAGCATCATAGATAGAGTAATCCATAATGGTCTCACCATTAGGACCCAGTTCGTCGAGCTGCTTCAGCCCACCGTAGCGGCTTCCCATACCTGCCGCAAGGAGTAATAATGTAGGTTTCATTTTCTTTTTTATATCGTTAAATTATATATTATGTTCTGAATGCAAAGGTAAGAAAAATATGGGATATATAATTATTTTATGTTATGAATTATGAGAGTTAAATATGTTGTTCGTTTTTAACTTTTTCAAGTTTAATTCAAATCACTCGTTATACCCTAACATTTATCATTCTTATTTAGAATGGTATTGTTTATTACTATCTTTCATTTTCTTATCAATATTTCGTCTATCTTTCTAACTTTTCATACTCTACAACGCTATATTACAAAGTATTATGTCATATAAAGACGCCCTTATTTATAAGTTTTCTGAAAGGTAATAATGTTCTTGGCGTTTTGAATTTTATTTACATTGATTCTCGCTTTCTTCTTAAAAAAAGAGCTAAAAAGCACCATTTTGAGTGCTTTTGTAACTCTTTTGTTATAAGACAGTTACAAGGATATGTTTTAAAAGGTGCTTACTTGGCTTTTAAAAGGGCGTTAGTAAGACTTCAAAAGGGCATCTTTTGCAAGTCAATTGGGCATTAATTCGAATGCAATTTGTGCTCTTTTCAAAACGTGTGTGTGAAAAAATATGACAAAAAGTGTTGCTCTTTATCTCTATCTGAGCGCATGATTAGCGTCCAAATGGGAGTGATAGGGTGGGGAAGTGTTAGGCACGTTTCATGAGAATAGCGCGCTCCTTGGGTGAGAACTTCTCAATTGCATAACGTAGCATGGTACGGGGCATGTCTGCTCGATGGCTCATCACGTAATCATAAAGTCGCTCAGGATTACGCTTCCCAGCTTCACGAAGCATCCAACCAATAGCTTTGTGCATGAGGTCGTGTGGGTGTTGCATCATTAGGTCGCTCAGTGCATAGGTGTCTTCTAATTGTCCTTTACGAATGAAGGCGTATGTCGATACGATAGCAATACGATTATCCCATAGTAGTGAACTTTGAGCTAACTGATAAAGAATGTCACGTGATTTGTCAAGTAAGTATTCGCCTATGATGAAGCGACAAGATAGGTCAACAAGGTCCCAGTTGTTGATTCGCTTAGTTTGAGAAAGGTAAAGATTGAATAGCTCTTTGCGTAAAGCTTCGTCTTTTTTCTTACTTTTCTCTACCATTATGATTAAGGCACAAAGGCGCACTTCATGCCATTCTGACTGTAACAGCTCCCGTATCTCCTCTATGGATATGTCTTTGTGTAACTTGGCAATAGCTCTGATATTGGGTACGGTAACACCTAAGAAACGGTCGCCTTCACCATATTCTCCTTTGCCAGCCTTAAAGAACCTCGGGAAAATCTCTCGTTTTTCAGCATTTGTCAGTGCTTGAAGTTCACTTGTAATAGTCTTAGTAATCTGTTTCATAATTAATTCTTTATTGTTTTACCATATTCTTTTTCTAATGCAAAGATAATTATTTTCTTTTGTTTTTAGTCGAATAGGTAAGAAGAACTGACAGATTGTCAGTAAGTCCTTTTGGCATAGTTTTCGTATAATTGAAGGCAAAATGACTTGGTGACAGGTCATATACAGAATGAAAATTAAAATCTTAAAACATATACAATTATGACAATTAAACCTTTAGCAGACAGAGTCCTCGTGCTTCCAGCACAGGCAGAAGAGAAAGTTGGTGGTATTATCATCCCAGACACAGCCAAGGAGAAACCACAGCGTGGTAAAGTTGTTGCTGTTGGTAATGGTACTAAGGATGAGGAGATGATTCTCAAGGTTGGCGATGAGGTTCTCTATGGTAAGTACGCTGGTACTGAACTTGAGAATGAGGGTGAGAAGTATTTGATGATGCGTCAGAGCGACGTGTTGGCAGTTGTTGAGTAACACTTCTCCTAATCTCTCTTTATAAAAAGGTCTTAAAATAGCTGTAGTTTGACTATTCTGTTATATCTTGTAGAATGATGTTGTACATATAAGAGATAAAAAAGAATAGCAAACAACGCATAAATAAACAATCAAAATAAGGAATAAAGAAAATGGCAAAAGAGATAAAATTCAATTCAGACGCACGTGAACTCTTGAAGAGTGGTGTTGATCAGTTGGCAAATGCAGTGAAGGTAACACTCGGTCCTAAGGGACGTAATGTTGTTATCGGTAAGAAGTTTGGTGCTCCACAGATTACTAAGGACGGTGTTACCGTTGCTAAGGAGGTAGAGCTTGAGGATAACTTTGAGAATGCTGGTGCACAGCTTGTTAAGAGTGTTGCAAGCAAGACTGGTGATGATGCTGGTGACGGTACAACAACTGCTACTATCCTCACACAGGCAATTGTTACTGAAGGATTGAAGAATGTTACAGCAGGTGCAAACCCAATGGACCTTAAGCGTGGTATCGACAAGGCTGTAGCTAAGGTTGTTAATCATATTAAGGCTTCTGCAGAGGTAGTTGGTGACAACTATGACAAGATTGAGCAGGTAGCTACTGTAAGTGCTAACAACGACCCTGAAATTGGTAAGTTGCTCGCAGATGCTATGCGTAAGGTGTCTAAGGATGGTGTTATCACTATCGAAGAGAGCAAGACTCGTGAGACAAGTATCGGTGTTGTTGAGGGTATGCAGTTTGATCGTGGTTACCTCTCTGGTTACTTCGTAACAGATACAGATAAGATGGAGTGTGATATGGAGAACCCATATATCCTCATCTACGATAAGAAGATTTCAAACGTTAAGGACTTCCTTCCAATTCTCCAGCCAGCTGCAGAGAGTGGTCGTCCATTGTTGGTCATTGCAGAGGATGTTGACTCAGAGGCATTGACAACATTGGTTGTAAACCGTCTTCGTGCAGGTTTGAAGATTTGTGCTGTTAAGGCTCCAGGCTTTGGCGATCGTCGCAAAGCAATGCTTGAGGATATCGCAGTATTGACAGGTGGTGTAGTAATCAGCGAGGAGAAGGGTCTTTCACTTGATAAGGCAACTCTTGAGATGTTGGGTACAGCTAAGAAGGTTACCATTTCTAAGGACAACACAACTATCGTTGATGGTGCTGGTGAGAAGGAAGCAATCAAGGACCGTGTGGCTCAAATAAAGAACGAGATTGCAGCTTCAACAAGCTCATACGATAAGGAGAAGTTGCAGGAGCGCTTGGCTAAGCTCTCTGGTGGTGTAGCTGTTCTCTACGTTGGTGCTAACTCTGAGGTAGAAATGAAGGAGAAGAAGGACCGTGTTGACGATGCTCTTTGCGCTACTCGTGCTGCAATGGAAGAGGGTGTAGTTGTTGGTGGTGGTACCACTTACATCCGTGCTCAGGAAGCATTGAAGGACCTTAAGGGTGAGAATGCTGACGAGCAGACAGGTATCAATATTGTTTGTCGTGCTATTGAGGAGCCTCTCCGTCAGATCATCGCTAATGCAGGTGGTGAAGGTGCTGTTGTAGTAAATAAAGTTCGTGAGGGTAAGGGTGACTATGGTTACAATGCTCGCAAGGATGTTTATGAGGATCTTCGTGCTGCAGGTGTTATCGACCCAGCTAAGGTTTCTCGTGTTGCACTTGAGAATGCAGCTTCAATCGCAGGTATGTTCCTGACAACTGAGTGTCTTATTGTAGACAAGGTTGAGGATACTCCAGCTATGCCAGCTGCTCCAGGTATGGGTGGTATGATGTAATAAGCGTTTTATCAAGATATTATAAAATAAAAGGAAGACATTTATAGCGTCTTCCTTTTATTTTTTAATTGTCTCAATAATATATATTCCTTTTAGACAGTTCTATTTTTTCAAGATAGATAAAAGTGACATGATATTTCCTGCATAAAATAAAAGTTATAGCGTTTGATGCAAAAAAGCCCTAATAGAAGAGTATAGTTTCTTTACTTCAAAAGGAGCATGAGTTATAATGAAGACTTCGCCTGTATTATTAATAGCTATATAATCTCCATCATTTAAATTCTTAATCGTATAATATGTATTTCCTTCGATCTGGAGTTCATTAATATCACCTATATCTATTTTCTTTAGTTCTTCTGGCGAAAGTTTTTGCGAAAGCATTTGTATGATGTCTTTCTTTCCGTTTGAATGATTTGCATAATTATTTTCTTTCAGTGTATTAAGAGAAACTTTATGCCAATCTAAATGGTTATACTTAGAATTAAAATAATAGCCAATTATTGTACCAAACGAAATATATAGTTGTACTTCTACATATTCTCGTTTTTTCTTGTTCCAAATATAAATACCTGATAATGTTACTAATTCTGGATATTTATAATTACTATAGTCATAGTATTCTCTATTGAGAACCAAGTTGTAGAATCCCTTACCATAAAGTTTATTTTTACATTTTCCTATAATGAATCTGCTATTTATTTGCTTTATTAGAAAGTCCCATTTAGTTGGCAAGATACAAATTACATTTTTAAGAAAGTAGAAATCCTGCTCCTCTATTTTATTTTTATTAAAAAGACTAAACATCTTATTTTGTTTTTACTCATTATTCGTATACGGTCCAGCTTTCGTAAGTAGCACCATGGACATAAGTCCTAATATCTGCCACACTTACAATGACAACTCCTATTTTCGTAAAAGTCGGCAGAGAGTTCTTATATTTAGAAGATACGCTTGTCTGATTTTCAAATAGTGTAAACCCCATTACTTATTTATGCTTAAAGATATTATTTTTCAAGGGCAAATATACAACTTTATTTCGTAAATGTACTTTTAAGCAATAAGAAAATAGGCTGGTACGTTATGTGTTATTTTCCAAATGTTACATATGGAATTACTATGAAAAACCTAATCTAATTTTAATTGCTGTCATTTTTAACATTCTGCGTAAATTGTTTATTGTTAGATGCTTAGTTGGAGAAAAGAGGTGATAGGAGTGAAAGCACAATAGAAAAGGTGTGTAGTTCTCTTTTGTATTTTGAATTGTAAAGATATGTCGATCCGTAGCGTGTATAGATGTTTGGCAGTAAGGATATTTAAGGCAATTACACGTCAATTTTAATATGAGCTTGTTAGAATGTTGTATATAATATCTCTTATTTTGTCAATGTCAACAAAGTATTTTAATATTATGATATAGATAGACATCCCCAATATAATGCATATCGGTAGTATTAAGAAGAAGCAATAAGTTGGGATTATCCTATTAAATTTATGCTGGGAATATTTCTTATACAAACGCTCTACCATCTTCTTATTTCCATATTTCATTGTAACAAAGCCTAAGATTGAAATGAAATATAAAATAAAAAACGCGGTGTTAATTCTACCACCTTTCCGTGCTATCTCGAGTACGACACCTGCTATCGGAAGAAGAACAAACATAAGGATACATGATAAATACAAAATACTATTTAACATAGCAGGATTATGTTTTGCTTTATAAGCCATATGTATCCTAAAAAATATATAATTTATAATCATTTGATTCTATCTTATTGTCAGTTAAGTATACAACCATTAATATTGTGTTCCACCCTATAACGTTTAGCTTCTTTCCTCATTGGAATCAATCCCATGAAATCTAAGATTCTAATAGGATTCGCATAGACCATTTAACGTAAGGTTTATTGATAATAGACGCTTACGCTGCTTGTTGTAGGTATGGATAGTTTCCGTATCATTGTCAAGATTTATGTAGATTGTTTGACCATTCTTATTGTAACCTATCCTGTCAACAATAACGCTTTCATTCCCTTCCTTATTGCTCGTAAGCCAATAATTATAGAGGAAGATCAGGAGTTAGGATTATTGATTTATGCTTCGATACGAGTTTTATGTCAAAACTATTTCTTTTTTTTATTAAACTATCTCCTACCTGAACTGTATGTAGATCCCACTTTGAAGAAATATCTAATTTAAGAATCTGTCCCTTTCTATCGATACCATAAACATAATATTCGCGTGCTTCTTTCTTTATGCTCAAGACTTTCACACAATATGATTGCCCTTTAACGTATTGATTATAAGAGTTATTACTCAGATCATCTTGTTTAATAAAAATAAAAAAGAGAATAACACAGAACATTGGCCATAAAATACGTCTTCTTAAAAGAAAGGTATTCATGGGCAACCTCCCTTCCTTGATACATCCAAACGTGCTGGCTTTACATTTAAACTCACTCCATATGACTTTGACAAATTAGTTTCATATAAAAGTCCCAAGTTTCCTACAGATAAGCCATTTAACATCCCAAGACCTATATAACTATCAAATGAGTTTAAATCATTTTTGTTTAGATACTCGTACATAACAAAAATTCTTATTTATATTCAGTAAAACAAAAAAACTTCGACTTTCTTTTGTATCCCACGTCGGTAAGTATCCTGCTTAATTGTCCATTCTCATAAATCATATTATTCTATTTGTTTGTATTTTAAATTATTAGTTTCTGCAAATATAAAAAACTAATTT
>ERZ772920.929-NODE-929-length-15826-cov-21.938051_pt1 | contig 15826 bp, 14 predicted proteins | sample MGYA00511469_ERZ772920 | MGnify/ENA primary metagenome ERZ772920 (study PRJEB29015, sample SAMEA2738069) | human oral metagenome | biome: human oral; feature: human-associated habitat; material: saliva | place: China | collected 2216 ... | reverse complement strand
CGCCCGTTTCGAGCCCCTACCGCCTTGTGGGCTACCGTGTTGACCACTCGCCCACGGCGTTGGTGCTGTACCGTGCTCACTTGCCAAAGAGTGTTCGCTTCTTAGGGTGTTCTAAGACCTCTATGCGCTTTTCCAGTGCGGTTTGGCGCAAGGTTAGAACTTGATTATCTCTGGTTAGTCTCTCAACCTGATTGTTCAGTTGAGACACTTGAACAGATAGTCCCTGTACTTGTTTAGTCAAAGGAACAGGTGAGGCACGGGTTAGCGGATAGACTTTGAGAATGGCTTTCTCTAGTCCCAGACTGCCTTTTAAATGGGCGACCTGTTGCAACTGCTCAATGTCACTATCAGTAAAGAGGGTAACCTTACTGTAAGAACGTTTGCCTGTTCGTACTCGGCTTTCTTCAAAGGCATGTCCTGTTAAGCGTTCAATCTTTAAGCGCCATTTCTTTAAGGTTGAGACGGAGTTCAAACCATTAACCAATTTAACCGTTTGGGGATAATCGTAAAAGTGTGTCATTTTAGCCTCCTTCCATTTACTCTCAAGGTAAAATATTATATAATCAAGAGGTAAATAATTATTTTACCTATCGATTATTTTCATTATACAAAACATATTTTTACTAGTCAACTAAAAAGTAAAAACAAATTTTACCTAAATAGAAAGTGTGAAATCCAATGCCAGCTTTATATAACTATGCCAATGTCTTACGAGCGGGGGAGCTTGATATTAAATCTGCCCGGTTAAAAGCAGGAATGACCCAAAAAGAATTGGGAAAACTTCTGGGTGTGACCAAACAAACAATTATTAACTATGAAAAAGGCACTACCGAACCAAGTTGGGAGCGCCTAGAAGATATTGCGAAAGCCTTAAAAATAGATGTTGACGAACTCTTTCCTTATAGTGAGCTTGGTGAAAAGAAAGGGGATTTAAAGTGGGCAGAACATCTAGAACGTTTAGCCAACGATTGGCATTATGCTCGCACAGCGGAGGAAGAATTACTCTTACAAAGTCTTTTGGACTATGCAGAATTTCAAAAAGAAGTGGAGCAGAAGACCTACACCACAGAACAGCTTAATCAAGCATTGGAACTGGAAAACACTAACACCATGTCTGATGAAGATAAAATAGGGCTTATCACTCTTAAATATGAAAAGGACATTCAGAAAAAAACTGATAATCTGATTGCACTCTACAAAGACCAATCAGAAAAAGAGCTTGATGTTATTCGATTTGAAAATACAGATTTATAAAAGGGCTAATTCTGAAATAATTTATAGAATCTTAAATTAGAATTTATAATACATCGTCTAATCAGACAAAAATATTTTAAGCAAGCAAAAAGCCTAGAAATGTTGATTTTATAGGATTTATTTGAGTCGTCTTACTTAACTCCACGACTGCTTATCATTTTAAATGACTGAAAAATGCCCATTTCTATAACAACAGCAGTATAATTGTTAATCGGAAGTAAGTCCAATTTTTCAAAGTAATTTCGAATAGTTTCAGCGGTACATTCTTCAAATGGAAATTCATTGCTATGAGGGAGAATGTATTTGTCCCATAGACCGAGACCAGTATAATCTTTGAGTTCAGTTGCAACATTAGGGTTGTCAAGTAAAGAGCTATACTCAATGTTTTTAGACGTAATAATAGCACCAGCATATTCCTCTATATAAATCATTTCTTCTGTTATCCTTTGTTTGACGATTTTGATTAATCCCTTCTTTTTTAGTTCCTTTCGGATAAATGTGGTGTTTATCTGAGTCTAACATAGATGGCTTTTTGTATCTAACTTAATTTTATAAATTGGGCATACAAAAAGCCCCGCAATATCTGAATGAGATCCACCCACTACTGAAATTATAGAGTCAGAAAAAAATATTCTTAGCAACAAGAAGAATTTTGACTAGTAATGAGCCAAATTAGTTAAATATGGTAGCTTAAATGAAGATTAGTAATTTTTAATAAATTGTTGACAAATTCTTAAGTAATGATAAAATATAGGAAAGCAAAAGTTAATCGGATTAACTTTTATTTTTGGGCTCAAGTTAATCCGATTAACTTAAACTTTTGCTTTTAACCTTAAATTAAATAGATCTATCTAAGGAGGAAGTTATTATGTACGAGCCAATTGCTATCATTGGATACGGAGTTCTATATCCACCAAATTCAGATAATGTACAAAACTTTTGGAAAAACATTAAGAACGGAGTTCAAGGGATTAGAGAAGTAACTAACGAAGTTTGGAATGTGAATGATTATTATAATGAAGATGAAAATGTTCCTGATAAAACTTACTGCAAAAATAGTGCATATCTTGATAATACGGGTTCATTAATGGATTATATTTCCAAGTTCAATTTAGATGATGGAAAAATATTGTCTTTGAATAGAACTAAAAAAATGGTTTTGTACACTATTTTACAAGCAATCGATGAAGCTAATCTTAATATAAATGAATTAAGAGATTCATCATTAATTATAGGGAATATGCTCGGCGATTTAGATATAAGTGATTACATGTTATATAAATTTGGAAAGAATTATTTAAATGAAGTCGAGAAAAGTTCTTTAGTTCAAAGGGGAAGTCTAGAAAAAATAACAGATAAATTTGGTAGTAGACTGTATGAAGAATTAGATTTAGAAGATAGAAATATAGATGGTATGTTTCCTAGTAGCCTTGTTACAGATATCACTGATTTTCTTGGAATTAATCAACTCTCTTTTGTAGTTGATGGTGCTTGTTCAGGAAGTTTAATAGCGATAGATGAGGCGATTAAATTATTACATAATAAAGTTTCTAAGTTTGCTATAGTAACAGGCGCCTTAGGAAACATGGGTGTAACAGGAAATGTAGCCTTTTCTAAAATTGGTGGATTGTCTCATTCTAAATCGAAGCCTTTGGACAAAGAGAATGATGGGCTTACACCGGGTGAAGGAGCAGGTACAATAATTATTAAAAGAATTTCTGAAGCAATTAAAGATAATAACAAAATACTTGGTATTATAAGTGGTAGCGGAGTCTCCAGTGATGGTAGTGGACAATCTATCTATGCCCCAAGTACTTCTGGCCAATATTTGGCAATGAAGAAGTCTTTAAACAGAGCAAACTTAACTATCAATGATATTGACTATGTAGAAATGCATGCCACAGGTACTCCAGTTGGAGATGATGTTGAGTTAGAGTCAATAGTTAAATTATGTGTTGAAGAAAATCTGAAACATAAAATAAAAATTGGATCTTTGAAGTCACAAATCGGACATTCATTTTCTGCTGCTGGAATGGCTAACTTGATTAAAGTGTTGAAGGGAATGGAAAATAATCAATATCCACCAACCTATAATTTTACAGAGCTATCAGATAAATCAAAAAATATTGTAAAAGATTATCTAGAAGTTAATGTAAAAAATACACCATGGGAACGGAGAAATTCAGGACCTAGGCGTGCATTAATTAACGCATTTGGATTTGGTGGTATCAATGGAAATATTCTTGTTGAGGAGTATCTTCCAAGTTTTCATAATAAACAAGCTTTTGATTTTCATAGTAATAATGGAAATAGTGACTTTTCAATTGTTGGAATTGGAGTTTTTGATGAAAATAAGAAAACGTTAAAAGATATACTTAATAAAACGGAACATGATCAACCATTCCAATTTCCGTTTATTAAGTATAAAATCCCACCTAAGATTCTGAATAAAATTGACTATGCTCAACAAATATCATTAATTGCTGCTACTGAGGCAATTGGTAATAAATTGGATGGTAGTGATAAGAGTAGGGTGGGAGTATATGTAGGTTCCACAATGGGGCTTACAAATGCTTACCATTCTGATATTAGAATCAGAAGTGTGGAATATACTAAAATCCTAAAAGATATATTAGATAAAGAAAATATTACTATATCTAATTCAGAATTGAATGAGATTGAGTCTAATTTTAAAGGTAAATTTGAGTCTATTGAGGAAGATAGCTTACCAGGCTTTATGGACAATATTGTAGCAAGTAGAGTATCGAATTATCATAATATTCAAGGTACTAATGCTGTTTATGATCATGGAATGGACTCGTTTTCAGTTGCCTTAAACCAAGGAATTCTTAGCTTGCAGAATGGAGAAAACGACATCATAATCGTAGGTGCTGTTAATGGTAACGTAATGGATGAATATGTTGAAGTATTTCGAAATTACAGCAAGTCTCTATCTTTTGAAACAGAGATAAAATCGGGTGCCTGCTTTTACGTTGTTAAACGAAGTGAGGATGTTAATGAGGATGATACTGTTTTAGGAACGTTTTCAAAAAGTGCTAACACCAAATTTTCAATTAAAGCTAAGAGTTATGATTATTTAGGAGCTAGTGAAGCGTTTGAATTACTAAATCGTCTTCAAAATAATTGTGAAAAATTATTTGACGAAAAAGTTGATACTGAAGAGTCTAAACTTTTAAAGTTGAATTTAACATATCAATTATTAAAAACAATTGATGTTAATTCAATGTCATGCGATAACCCAGTCGGATTAACTTTTGAAGAATCTGACTTATCCATCATATATAATGATGTTGAAGATTTAAAAAAGAAACTAAAATTAGCTAAGAAGGTGTTGTTGAATGAGTAATAAAATGATTAAAAATACAGAATTTGAAAAAGAAATTGAACAAATGACAAAGCAAATAATTCAAGGGCAAGAGTCTGGAAATTATGTGTTTGAACCTAATTTTTCATCTGCTCAAAGGGGGACTTCTACAATTGATGATAGAAAAGTAGTAATGCTGACATCTAACAACTATCTGGATTTAGCTACTCATCCAGCTATTATTGAGGCAGCTCAGAATGCATTAATTCAATACGGAACAGGAACATGTGGTGCAAGATTACACAATGGTACGACAGATTTGCATACAAAGCTAGAGAAAGCTTGTGCCGATTTTTTTGGAACTGAGGCGGCTGTAATTTTGAGTGCTGGATATTTAGCAAATTTAGCTGCTATTTCAGCAATTGCTGATGAGGATACAGTAATAATTACTGACCAATATAATCATATGAGTATAGTGGATGGAATGAGTTTATCAAATGCACAGCTAAGAATTTTTAAACATAATGATATGGATAAACTTGAGTATATATTAGAAAATAGTAAAAATTTCAAGAAGAAACTTATTATTGTAGAAGGTGTTTATTCCATGGAAGGAGATATGGCACCATTAGAGAGGATAACTGATTTAGCAGAAAAATATAATGCTAGTATTCTAGTTGATGAAGCTCATTCTTTTGGATTTGTTGGTGAAAAAGGACAGGGGGTTGCTGAATTAAAAGGAGTAGGAGAGAAAATACATTTGAGAATGACCACTTTCAGTAAGTCTCTAGCTAATGTTGGTGGTTGTATTGCAACGGATAAAAAAACAGCACTATATATAAAGCATAAGGCTCATCAGTACATTTTTAATGCCAGTATGCCCCCTTCCACAGTTGCTGGTACTCTAGAAGCATTAAAGGTTATGCAACAGGAAACATGGAGACGAGATAAATTATGGGAAAACACTTTACGCTTTAGAAGAGGAATTAAAAAGATGGGGTTAGATACTATGGGAAGTACTTCTCCAGTTGTTCCAATATATGTTGGTGATGATGAAATTAATATGTTAATCACTAAAGATTTATTGTCCGAGGGAGTATATATTGCAACTGCTGTTTTTCCATCAGTACCGCATAATGAAAGTAGATTACGTGCGACAATAACTGCTTCTTTGAGTAATGAAGAAATTGATTTTGCTCTAGGTAAAATTGAAGATATTTTTAAAAAGTATAATTTAATAAATTAGAGGAATAGTATGAAAAATAGAATAAGATTTAATCAAGTGAATCTCTTAGAAAACAATGGAATTTATATAAAAAAATCTAATGATGGTAAAACTGCGATAATCTTTCCAGGACACGGATCACAATACGTAAATATGCTATCTGATCTGAGGGGTAGAAATAAAATTGTTGATGAAACACTTGCAGAAGCAGAGAATTATTATAAGGGTATTACTGGTGATTCGTTTCTAGAACATTTAATGACATCAGATATTAATACTGTATCCGAAATTATGCAACCTGCAATTATCATAGCGAATGAAGTGTTCTTTAGGATTGCAATTCAAGAATTTAAAGTAAAACCTCACATTTTGTTGGGGCATAGCCTTGGAGAAGTATCAGCCTTATTAGCTTCAGGTGTCATTAGTTTTAAAGATGCTATAAAAATTTCGTATAGTAGAGCGAAAAGTTTAGAATATTTAGACACTTCTTCTCAAGGGTTAATGCTTTCACTTAAATTAAATAATAATAAAGACGAAGTATTAATTAATACGTATCTTGAAAATCACAATAACTTAGAGCTAGCAATTGTGAATTCAAAATTTCAAAAAGTTGTTTCAGGAGCTAAAGAATCAATATTGCGACTGGAAAAATATTGTCAAAAAGTTGACATTGTTGCAAAAATTTTACCAGTTCCATACCCGTTTCATTCCAAATTATTACGGCCAATTAAGCATCAATATGAGAAAGTTATTAAAGATATTGAGTTTAATTTACCAAAGATTCCAGTTTATTCAACTATTTTAACACGTCTATATGAGGATAGAGATATTGCTAATCTGGTTGAAATTTTAGGTGAACAGCTTATTACACCATTTAATTTCAGAGAAATTATTGAAGTTCTATACAACACTTATAATGTTAAGTTGTACTTAGAGTGTGGTGCTAATCAAATTATGACAAATTTAATTAATGAGATTTTATCTGATAAAGAACATTGTAGTATTAATATGAATTCCAAGAAAGAAAATGATATTGTCGCCTTGGAAAAATCAAAATTGAGGTTAGATATGATTAAGACAGAAGTGAATACTAAAAAAGTTACAAAAGTAATTAATAAACTCACAGGCTATCCAATTGAGCTTATAGATAAAATTATTCAATCAGGGAACTCAATAGAGGATTATGGTTTGGAATTTGCTTTACCAAAACAGATGCAGGAGAAAATTGTTCAAGAATTTAATGAGAGCACTGGTACTGGCTCTACTTATTCAACATTTAATTCACTTATACTGGAGCAAAAATCACATGATGGTGAGCCAAATAATGATTTAGTAGAAGTAAATACAGATACGACAACAGATGAACCATTAAGTAAGGTGGAGATTAGTAAAGTTGTTAAAAGTTTTATTACTGATAAGACAGGCTATCCAGAAGAGCTACTTGAGGATGAAGCCGATTTAGAGGCAGATTTGGGTATTGACTCGGTTAAGCAATCGGAAATTATGGCTAAGGTAAGAACTGAGTTTAAACTTAGTGATATCGTAGATAGCGAAGAAAGTGTACCTCATACAATTTCTGATATTGTAACTTATATCGCTAATGGCTTGAGTAATGCCACAAGTGATCAATCAGAAGTAAATACAGATACGACAACAGATGAACCATTAAGTAAGGTGGAGATTAGTAAAGTTGTTAAAAGTTTTATTACTGATAAGACAGGCTATCCAGAAGAGCTACTTGAGGATGAAGCCGATTTAGAGGCAGATTTGGGTATTGACTCGGTTAAGCAATCGGAAATTATGGCTAAGGTAAGAACTGAGTTTAAACTTAGTGATATCGTAGATAGCGAGGAAGGTTTACCTCATACAATTTCTGATATTGTAAGTTATATTAAGAGTAATCAATCTAATACTGTTCCATTGCTCAACTCATCTATTCCTATCTCTACAGATAAAAGTATTGTTAATATTCAGCCTGATGAATTTTATGAAATGTCTAGATATTCTGCAAGTACAATTGATATGGCAATAAATGATGAAGCATCATATCCTTTAGAAAATAGGAATATTTTGTTAATCGGAGATTCAAAAGATGGTGAACTTAGTAAATTAATGTTAGAAAGACTATCTGAAAGTAATAATAAGGTTGCTTTGATTTCACCATTAGAATTCGATTTTTCTAATAGTGAGGATATTAAAAATGTATTTCAAGAGAGAGTAAATCAATTAGGCTATGTTGATTGTATTATTAATCTTCAAGGATTAACGAATATTGTATCAATTAATAGTGATATGACTACAGAAGAATGGGAAAGCACAGTATTGAGCCTATATAATGGGTTATTCTATTCATCTAAGATTTCATATGAATTTTTAAAAAATCATACTAATTCTGCATACTTTGGGGTTACAAATATCGGAAAATATTTTGGAGTAGAAAATAATCAAAATGAAGTAATCAATCCATTGGGGGCCTTAGTTACAGGTTTTGTAAAAGCACTTGAAAAAGAATTGCGACCATTCAAAACAAAAGTTGTTGATATTGATGATTCTGATCACTTAACTAATGAAGAGATTTCAAATATATTATTGAGGGAATTTTCTTCAATTGGTAATTTAATTGAGATTGGTATAAAGAATAAAACTCGAAAGGGTATTGTTACGAAAACAATGGAAAATGTAGCTTTTGAGGAAAAATATTCGTTTTCCAGTAATGATGTAGTACTTGCAACTGGTGGGGGAAGAGGAATCACCTTTGAATGTGCCAAACAATTAGCTTTAAAAACAGGTGCAAAATTAATCCTAACAGGTCGTACTGATATTCCATCTATGGATGAGGATTATATTCAAATGACAGGTGTGGAATTTGATAGTTATAAATCTCGATTCATGATTCAACAGAAAAAATTGAATCCAAAATATTCTGCGCTAGATATTTTATTGAAATATGAAAAATTAAGAAACTCAAGGATACTAGCTAAAAATATTGAATCACTAAAAAATCTCAATATCAATTTTGAATACATAAAATGTGATTTTGCTAGTGAAAAAGATGTAATTCGGCTTAAAAAATATTTAGATGAAAATAATATTCAAATTAGTGGAATTATAAATGGAGCCGGTTTACCATCTTTTGGGAAAGTTAATGCTAAAAATGAAAATGCAGCTCTCAATGTTGTAAAAGTAAAAGCTAATGCAACGTTTTTATTATATAAATACTTTATTCAATACGGATTAGTAAAATTTATTATCCATATGGGCTCAATTAGTGGACGATTTGGTATGGATGGACAAGTGGATTATTCAGCAGCAGCAGATTTTTTAGTGAAAATGTCTGACAACATTAACAGTTTATCTCAAACTAAGAGTGTTGTAATTGGCTGGCCAGCTTGGGATGAAGTTGGAATGGCAACTAATGATGACGTTCAAAAAGTTCAAAAATATGAAAGAGGTCTTTCTTATATCTCGGTTTCTGAAGGAACTCAACGATTCCTAGAGGAAATATTTCTTTATAAGGGAACAAATGAAGTGTTACTTTTTCATAATTTAGGAACTAAAAATATGCCGTTAGGACAACTTGATTATACCAATGATATAGTTGGGTTTTCTGAAGTGATATCAAAGGATGGCAGGGTGTGTAATCGAGAAGAATATCCTATGATTGACTCAGTCAAATATATAGATGAAAATAAAATTATAGCAAAGAGAAAATTATCAATAGATTATGATGAACATTTAAAGGAACATATTGTGAAAGGTACAAGTGTTTTGGCTGGTGTTTATCATGTTGAAGCAGCAGCGGAATTAGCTGATTTATATTTGAATAATTTTGGAATGAAAGAATATAAAGTGGCCGAAATTTCTGAATTTGAGTTTGAAAAATTTATTAAAGTATATGAGGATAGAGAGGTAGAACTGACTTTAACTGGTGAGATATTATTAAAAAGTGACAATCAATTAGTTATGAAAGTTACACTTTCTTCTGATTTTGTAAACAGTAAAGGTGTAGTTTTGCAGAAAAATATTATTCATTCATCGGGTATTATTGAAATGAATAATTTATTAACTACAGAATCTGTTGAAAGGTACAGAGATATGCTGGGTAAATATAATAGTATCCAGATAAAAAAACATTTAAATATGGATAAATATTATTTGAAAGGAGCAGATAATATATTTTTTGGACCTAACTTTAGAAATATTAGTAATGTGAGAGTGGATAACAGTAAAAAAATATCTATTGGCGATATTAATGTAACTGATGAAAGTAAGGTATTTAATTTTATCAATAATATTGATTCTAAAATTAATCCAATTTTAATTGATAATGTTGGAAGGCTTATGCTATTAAATGAATTTTATCAAAATGGTAATACAGTTGTTCCAACCTTTATTTCTAAAACAATTTCCTTGGAGAGTTTTAATATTGGTGAAAAGGTGAAAGCCTATGTTGAAAAAGTTGCTGAAAATGGTGACGAGGTGATTTATGATGCTTTTGTATTTAATGAGTCAAAATTATTATTAATTATTGAACAAATGCACTTAACTAAGGTTGGACAAACTTCTGATTATGAAATTGAAATTTAAAATAAAGTTTTTTAAAGATCCAGGTATTTATATTCAAAATATCGATGATTATACTGATTTTGACTTTAAATTGTTTAAAAATTATCTATCAAGAAATGAATTAAAAAAAATAAATAGAATACGTATATTAGAAAAACAGTATTTAAAAATATTATCAAGATTTATGATTAAAAATATTGTAAAAAATGATTTTGGTAGCGATGAATTAAATTGTTTTGAAGTTCTTAATAATATGGGAGATATAGGCCAACCTGTTCTTTTTTATAAAAACAAAGTTACTAGTATGAGTGTAAGTATGTCCTATTCATCCCCATTAGTAGCAGTAGAAGTGTATGAAAAACAGGAAGGTGGAAGCATTGGTATAGATATTGAAAAAATATTTAAAAATATCTCAAGTGAATTTTTAGAATATTGCTTTACTTCGAAAGAATTAGAATCTATATCAAAAATTTTTAAACAAACTACATTTGAATGTAGTTGTACCATGTTGTGGTGTATAAAAGAATCAGTGGGGAAGCTTTTTTCAATAGGCTTATCTGGTAATCCTAAAAAAATAGAGATATTATTTAAAAATTTAAATGAATTAGAAGTAGTTATTCATTCAAATAAACTAGGGGCTTGTGTTTATAGAGAACCTCTAAGTTTAAATGTTGATTTTTTAGATGGATATTGCATTTGTAGTGCGAAGATACGAGGAGGTATAGATAATGACATCAATTATATCAGTAAAAAATTTAAAGAAGACTTATCAACAAAGGACAGTTGTTGATAACCTCAGTTTTGATGTAGAAGAAGGTAGTCTATTTTCCTTTTTGGGACCCAATGGAGCCGGTAAATCAACAACAATCAACATTATTTGTACAGTATTAAAATCCTCTAGTGGAGAAGTTTTTATTGATGGATTAGATGTCAGAAAACATAGTCAAGACATTAGAAAAAAAATTGGGGTAGTCTACCAACATAATGTTTTGGATAATTTACTGACGGTTTCGGAAAACTTGAGATTTAGAGCTAGTTTATATGGAATCATAGGTAATGAGTTTGAAAATCGCTTAGAAGAAGTAGCTAATCAATTAGATTTTAAAAACTATTTGAATCAACCTTTTCATACTTTGTCAGGTGGGCAAAAAAGGCGAGTTGAAATAGCTCGAGCAATATTTCATGAACCTAAAATTTTATTGCTTGATGAGCCAACGACTGGTTTGGACCCTGAGTCAAGGAAAACTGTCTGGGAGATTATTGGGACATTGAAAAATAATTTTGGAATGACTATCTTTTTAACGACCCATTATCTTGAAGAAGCGAGAAATTCTGATTTAATCACAGTTATTAATCAAGGTAGAATTGTTGCAACAGGAACGGCTATTGCTCTTCAGAAAAAGTATTCTTGTGACCGATTATTTTTATATCCTTATAAAGAAACAATGGAGCAATTAATAACTAGTGTCAAAAATGTACCATTGTCTTACAAAATATCCGACGATCATTTAATTATTGAGGATCCAAGCATTGGTAACGTAAGGGAAATATTGAAATATGATTCGTTGATAGATTCGTTTGAGTACTTTAAAGGAAATTTAGATGATGCATTTATCAATATTTTAAAACAAACGGGGGATAGTGTGTAATGATTAAAAGACATTTAAAGATTTATATCCGAGATAAGGGAACATTAATTTCCTCTCTTGTTGCTATTTTCGTTACAATAGGATTATATCTATTATTTTTAGGAAATTATCTAGAAAATACCATCGATCAGTCTATTGGAACTAATTCTGGGAATTTCTTGTTTGTTAATACTTGGGTGCTATCTGGAATTATTATCGTTAGTTCAGTTACTATTTCTTTAGGAGTATTTGGTGTTAAAGTTAAAGACTATGAAACAGGAATATATACCAGTTTTGCTGTTAGCCCAGTTAAGAAATTAGTAATTGTATTCAGTTATATTATAGCTGCTTGGCTGATGAGTCTTGTGATTACACTTGTTGTGTTATTGATTTGGACTCTAGTAATGGGGATGTTAGGTTATCAAATAATTACGGTTTCCACTATTCCACTACTTCTTATTTATATTACTCTAAATAGTTTATCGGCAACCAGTTTTACATTCTTTGTAGTGAATTTTGTTAAATCTGTAACTGCTTTTAGTTCGGTTTCAACTATATTAGGAACGCTAACAGGATTTTTAGCAGGAATCTATTTACCTATAGGAGCACTGCCTAGTTATGTTCAATATATTATGAAATTTTTCCCACCGACTTATGGTGTAGCACAGATTCGTAGTCTTTTAACCAAAGAACCTTTGAAGGCTATTACGAAAGGTGATAGTTCGTCTACTGTTGAGCAACTTAAACTAGATATGGGGATTCATGTAAAAATTTTCAATCACGTATTAAAAAATTATGAGATAATTTATTTACTGTTGTTTGTTATAGTGCTATTTATTCTATTATCTGGTTATCAATTAAGGGAGAGAAAAAATGAATGAAAAAAATAAATTTCATCATGGTGATTTAAAAAATGAAATTATTAAGCAAGGTCTAAAAATTATATATGATAAAGGATTCCAATCTGTTGAACTAAAAGATATTTCAAAGGCTTGTCATGTAAGTACTCCATCTATTTATAGGCATTTTGATGGAAAGAGTGATTTGATGGATAAACTACTTATTGAAGTGTCGCATATTTTTTATAATTTTTTAAAGAAAGAATGTCATCACTCTTATGAAGATGCTGAAGAAGATTTGATAAATATGGGAGTGAGATTTTTACAATTTTCTCAGGACTATCCTCACTATTTTGAGTTTTTATTTTATAGCAAGTTTGAACGTCATGTACAATTAGGAACAGATATCCAGATTGATTATAATGATGAAAACAATAGCTTCAATCTATTTAAAGAAGTTGTAATTCATTATTTCAATAATAATGGGATTAAGCAGGACCACAATAGGCACATTGTTAATCTTTGGTCCTATATTAGTGGTTTATCTATTATTGCTGGTAGTATTGATAGTGAGAATAAAAATATAATTTTAAGAAATTATATTCAAGGCATGATTAAATCATATACTCTTGGAATTAAGCAGGAATATGGTATTTGATAGGACAACTATTGTTATTTATTCCTATTTATATAAGAAAAAGTGATTTGGTAAAAACTCCAATATTATTAAATTAATCCCCCTTATTTAGGAGATTATGTGAAACGAAATACAGCACAGCTCAAAGGAAATTTGATTCAAGCAGGAATAGAACAAATCTGCCAACATGGCATAGATAATCTATCACTAAGGACCGTCTTACAAAAAAGTCGTATTACACACGGTGCTCCCTATAAACACTTTGGCAGTAAAGATGGTATCTCAGAATTGTCCTATCACGTCTTTCTGATTTTTGGGCCAATGAGATTTTCGTTGGCATCACGTCATTCACATCAGCGAGAGATGAATTGAGTCAAATGGGATTTAACTTTGTTTTAGCTACACAGAAGAATCCTTATGTCTTTGAAAGCTCTTTTTATTAAATCGCCCTTTAAATACATGGAGCTTTCTGGAGATACTATTTTAGCAGAAAAAGACTTACTTGGTTTTGATTCTTTTAAACGTGTTGTTCTAGCACTAAGAGAGGAGAAAGGCTTCCATAATAGTGAAGCTGATACTCTCGTTCACTTTTGTAGTTTTATCTCAGGCTTGGCTATTCTATCAAAAAAGTTCTATCGGAACGAATTTTTCACAAGCATCTCTTCGATTATTACTCGGAGAGATGCTTGATATTTACATTAAAGGAGAAAACGCATGAATATATTAATTATCACGGCCCATCCTAACCCACAAAGTTTCAACTCATTCATCCTTAAACAAGTACGAGAAAACATTGATAAGTCCCATAAACTTCAAGTACTTGACCTTTATGCTGAAGGATTTGATCCCACTTTGCGTTTTGATGAGAAACATCGAAGACGTGATTTAGTCTCTAATCCTAAAACTGCTAAATACCGTGATTTGGTGACTTGGGCAGACCAATTTATTTTCATCTTTCCTATTTGGTGGTCAGGGATGCCAGCGATGCTCAAGGGTTTTATGGATTGTGTCTTTGTCGCTGGATTTGCTTATCACAACACTAAGACTGGCTTAAAAGGCCATTTAAAAGGTAAGGCATGGATTATTACTACCCACAATACGCCATCTTTTATTACACTATTTTCTCAAGACTATGGTAAGGTCCTTAAAAATCAGATTTTAAAAGCCTGTGGTATTTCACCAGTCACCATCAGTCGAATTGCTGGTGTTGAAACAATTTCTGATCAGAAGCGACAAAAGGCCTTGGATAAGATTATCCTGAAAGCAAAAAATCTATAAATTATTAGAATACAATAGTGGTGTGAATTTTTAGTATTTAATAGCTCAATTCAATGCTTTTTAGGGTAAAATTCACACCATTCCGACGAAATTAGTTGAAATTGATTGAAAGTGTGCTTTCAGAAAATCGTGGAAATAATTGATATTAAAGGCTTTTGAAATTTATTCAAGCAAAAGTTGTTCAAACCAGGTCTTAAGAAAGCTCGTAAAGCTTCACAATTCTCAAAACGTTAATCAATACGATTATATCAACGTTTCAAGACATTCAAGAGATTTCTCTTGGATGTCTTTTTTTAGCCTAAAAACTAAAGTTCACCCCAAAATTCACCCCATATTCACCCCATCATTATTTTAAGCTACGAAATGCGATGTCACCTACAGTCTGATTGACGGTATCTTTAGTGTTAACATAAGTCTTTGTAATTTCTTTGTCACTATGAGTTAGGGCTTCTGAAATTATTTCTAGCGAAACCCCAGCTTGTTTTGCGAGTGTCGCACCAGTATGTCGCAGTTTATGAGGTGTAGCATGTGCCAGCTCTTTATGTCGCTTTCTGATGCTTTTCATTTTATTGTTTAGATAGTCAGCATGTAAAGGCTTGTTGATGTTTCCTCTAGTGTCTATATAAGTAAAGACAAACTGTTCAGGTAGTATGTCTTGCATGCTGTTTACTTCTTGTCTCTTGTTTTAGGCTTTGAGATAATAGCGACAACAGAAGTAGTTGTGGATTATTTTTGTGAATGTTCAAATTAATCATTAGAAAATTGTTGGCAGTTGAGAGCTCTAAGTAAATTATTTTGATACAATTTATGGTCGCACATAGATAGTATGTCACAAAAGAAACTGCGGCTCGTTAAAAATTTCATTTTTTCAGAGATAGGTCTCTTTTTACATGATTTACCTATTAATATTAGTAAATGTTAAGGATAAGTATTCTTTTTATTTTTTGGCGAATGCCGGCTTTTTTGCCACAAATGAGTATCAACATCTTTCGAATGGAATAGTTGACAACTGTTTTTAAGAATTATACTATTGAATTGAATAGATAAGGAGTTGATTTGATGCAAGAGACAATG
>ERZ772920.928-NODE-928-length-15833-cov-41.481493_pt1 | contig 15833 bp, 9 predicted proteins | sample MGYA00511469_ERZ772920 | MGnify/ENA primary metagenome ERZ772920 (study PRJEB29015, sample SAMEA2738069) | human oral metagenome | biome: human oral; feature: human-associated habitat; material: saliva | place: China | collected 2216 ... | reverse complement strand
CGACCCGCATTTTCTCGCGCCTCATGGCCCTGTCCGCATACACGAACGTCGGCTCGCACACGAGCTACGGCATGGGCGTCATAGACGCTGTGGCCGCATAACCACCTAAGGAGAGCAATGAACTGGCAAATTTTCTGCGATTGGCTCTGGGCTCCGATCATCGCACCCTTTACAACCTACTGCATCGGCAAACTACTTTCAAAATGGAAGTACGGTCGCCAGCTTTTTCGCAAATTAACACTTGGAAACCCAAAGATTGCACTCATAGCCGACCATACAGAACAAAATAATATTAGCAAGTCAATAGCCTCAACAGAATTATTTAAAGAAAAGAATATCACATGCGAGACTTTCGCAGACACACACAATCCTTCATTTCATAGTACATTTGACATAATTGTCATCGTGTTTGACTACGAAGGAGAACCATCAAACAAAAACTACAAAAACTCCAAACAAGAACAGGCAGAGAGAATACTCAAAGAGCACTGCGACTCTTTCAAAACATCAGGCGAGCCAATTGTTATTTTCGCAAAGAAAGAGATGAATCGCAAACTCTTCAACAAGATCGCAGACCGCCCAAACACTTCAATTTGCCAGGCGCGCGGAAGGCTCACAGCAGACATTATCGCGCAACTCACTGCTTTCAACGGATAAAATCGGGGAATCACGATGACAAGTTACCTCGTCATGTTGCAGACGAACAGCAATCAGCCGTTCATCTTTTCCTCGCCTCGCCTGCGCGAACAGATCGGAGCGTCCTTCGAGATCACTCTGCTGTCCCATTGGGTTAAGAAAGAAGCGAAAGAGATCCTCGATACAGATGATCTTCCAACCTCTTTCTGGGTCTCCGACTCGTCCGGCAAAGTGATCGTCCGGTTCACTGGAGACGGAGACGAGCCCAAGGCGAAGGCCAGGGACCTGATCAGGAGGGTCACTCTCCAAGCCCTCACCGATGCACCAGGCCTCGACGTCACGGGAGTCTTCATCAAGGCGTCATCCAGCGCGGTAGATGCGAACGACCTACAAGAGCTTGATCGTGTCTTTTTGGAGTACTCGCTGAACCGCCGTCCGGCGGCGGCGCGCTTCCCACAGTTTCCGTTCCTGGAGCGGGCCGATGAATCAGCACTCCCAGCGGTCACGCCCTTAACAAAGCCAGATACGAATGGAATCTACAAGACTGCGCGTGCAGTCGGAGTTAAAGAGTCATACGAGGGACGTGTCAAGCTCAAGGACCAGGAGAAGCAAGAAAACGACGAGGATTCCCAATCTACAGTTTTGTTTGATTTCAACGCGATCCTGTACACAGCTACGAAGGAAGACGCGAACCCCGACTACAAGCTATCTCGTCCAGCGCGCTTCAAGCGTGCATGGGCACTGCCTGCACGTTTCAAGCAGCTTGACGACGTCTCAGGTCAATTGAAGACCTCCATGGCTGATCTCTATCGTGACCCAACCCGCCTGGAAGCATCCTTTCAGGAGACAGCAGTCGTCGAGCAGGAAATTGTCCGGGAAGGTGATGCAACGCAGGGGGCAGAACTAGAACAGAAACCCACTCCCCCTACCCTGTCGTCAGTTGGAGTCGTCCATATTGACGGCAACGGCGTTGGCGCGATCATGCGCAACCTCGGTAAGTCATACGACAAGGTTCAGTCCCAACTTGATTCCCTTAAATCCGCTGCATATGAGCGCACAGATAACCCTTGTGAACGAGGCAAAGACCCATTTCAGTGGTTCGTCATGGAGGTGAACTACCGTCTCGACGGTGTTGTCAAAGCTGCTGTAGCTGCTGCTTGGAGGGACGTGGAGGATTACGCACACGGACGCCAGGCTCCTCCGGTGGTCCCGGTGCTTGTCGGGGGCGACGACCTTACCGTATACGTCGAAGGAAAGTTCGCGATTCCCTTCGCAGAATCGTACGTTCGTCATTACGAACAGCTGACCGGTGAGGACGAGCTGCTCAAACAGCTCGCAGTCGTCGCCGGTGCGCCGAAACCGGGCCCGCTCACGGCCTCGGCGGGCGTGGCCATCGTCGGCCGTAACTTCCCGTTCCACATCGCATATGACTTGGCGGAGGGCCTGGTGTCACGAGGGAAGAAGCTCGGTAAGAAGAAGGGGGAAGTCCCCTGTTCGACGATCGACTTCCACGTGCTGCGCGACGCGACTGTCCTTGACCCGGACGAGACGTTGGACGAGTATAAGGGCCGCGTGCAGCGCCCCTTCCTGATCGGCCAATATGCACCGGATCGGATCGCAAACACAACCACGACCTCGTCCGAGGAAACACCCACCACGACGTCGCAGACGTTGTCCTCCTGGGCGCGCATCCTTCAAGCAGTCGCGGCTTTCGACGGCATGAAACCGGACGACCCCACGCAGACGACCGGCGATCCATTCCCTCGTGCCCGCGCGAACCGCATTGTCAAACTCCTCGCCGACTATGTCAATGTTCCCAAGGATGATGCAGCGCGATCCAAGTGTCTCGGGTATGTCGTCCTGAAGGGCAACAAAGAAGCGTTCGCGACGCAGGAGCAGATCGACAACGACAAACAAAAATCAGACGACGCGAAGAGGATAACGAAGCGCTGCGACCACCCGATTTGCGCGATCCGCATCGAATGGAAGGATGCACAGGAGAACGCGCGGGGCACGAAGGCACTCATGAATGCGTTGGGGCCCTTGCCCTCGAAGACGCGCCTCGACGAACCCGACGAGCACACTGAGGATTGCATCGAGCAGGTGCGATGGCTCCTGGACCTCATCGACCTGTCCGAGAACTTGCCTGACGGGTATATCGCTTGCCGGATAGCCCGAGACGCCGACGGCCAGATAGCTTGCGACGAAACGTCAGGCGCAGCCACCGCAGGAGGTACCAAGTGAGCGCTGAAACCACGACGAGTAGCATCACCCCCGCAAGCGGTCACGTCACCATCGTGTTCACGTCCGACTGGGGCGTGTCCACGGGGGTGGGCCACGCAGGACGCACACACTCAAAAATTGAGCGAAGCGACAACAAGCCGGTCGTGCGCGGCACGGTCATCACGGGTGTTCTGCGCGAGCAGGCGATGCTGGCAGCAAAGGCCCTCGACGGGTCAGAGGAGGGCAAGTGGACCAACTTCGCCCTGTGGCTCTTCGGCCAGGACCCCAACAGCGAGCCGAGCTCAACCCCCCACCCACGTCACGTTCTCTTCTCGGACGCCACCCCGGCCTCGACGATTGACGTCCATGACACGGTGTCCCTCTCCATCGACCCACAGACGGGGACGGCGCGCGACCAGTTCCTGCGCTTCACGGAGCGCGCGGCGGCCGGCATCCTCACGGGCACATTCACACTCATCGACGAGGCCGAGGATGAGGACTCTATTCAACGGACCATTGAGGCAGCGCACTTCCTCCTGGGGGTTGCGGGCCTCATGGTCCGAGGCATCGGCTCGGGCCGCAGCGGAGGCGACGGCGAGTGCACGGTCCTCGTGTCAGGCGACGAGGTTGAGGCGCGCGACGGGCAGTCCACGTCTGCGTTCGTCGCCTACGCGTCAGACCAGGCAAAGGTGCTGAGAGGGGCTCTTAAGAGCCTGGCACAGGCTTTCACGGAAGACAGTGTCAATGCACTCCCCGGCCCTCGGCAGGAGGGCACACAACACCAGGTCGGGACCGTCGACGGTTCCGCAGCTCAGCACAGCGGCGGACACCACCTGGTCCTCGATCTCACGCTCAACTCGCCCATTGTGTCCTACGAGGTTCCCTTCTCGAATGAAATCCGCTCCTTGGACTTCCTGCGCGGAACGGTGCTACTCCCCTGGCTGCACCGGCTAGTGTCGTCAAAGAAGCACGGAGAGGATGAGGCGGTCATTACTAACGCCGTGACCGGCGGCCACCTGTTCGTCTCGGATGCACTGCCCGTCATCGAGAGCATCGAGGGACTCCCCGTTCCTCTCACGCTCAATAAGGACAAAACGTCGCCCTCGGACTCGACCATCACCCTGTACGGCGATTCCCCCAAGAATAAGGAGAAGATCCCCGTTCGCGGCGGGTACGTCTTCTTCGGCCCGAAGGGAGGCGACGGCAAAGAACCCGGCACGAAGACTCAGGGCTGGTACGGTAAGCCACCCCTGCGTGGGCGACAGACGACCGCCATCAACCACGAGACGGGCGCGGCCAGCAAGGGCCAACTGGTCCTCGTCGACGCACTGCCCAAAGGCCTGACAATGCGCGCGCACGTCTGGGTGTCGGATGAGCTCTGGAACGCCGCCTCTGTCTCCAATCTTCTCAACGAGCCACGCGTGGCCCGGCTCGGGTCGCGCAAGCTCACGGGCACCTTCGGGTCCGCCCACTGCACGCTGCGTGAAGAGAACGATAATGAGCGGAAGGCACGCAGCCACTTCGGTAACGCTGGAAGCGCGCAGCCCACGGGCGACGCATCCGCCGACGGGACGGCACCCGACGAGGGCACCCCGGCCTCGTCCGACGATCAGACAGTCTCCCTGTGGTTCATCTCCGATGTGATCGCCCGTTCCGCTGAGCTCGGGGCCGGAGGGACCGTCGACGACCTCATTCGCGCATTCAAGCGCGAGGGCGTCGATCTCGGGTCGATAAAGGCCGCTTCAATCCGTCACCGCCGCGCCGACTCCTGGTCACCTGCGGACAACGGGCCGCGCGCGACTCGGCTGGCGATCCAGGCGGGTTCCGTCATCCAGGTGAGCGCCAATGATGAGAACCACGCCAAGCTCCTGGAGCTCGCCCCCTTTGGAGTGGGCGAGCTGACGGCGCAGGGCTACGGCCGTTTCGTCGTCGATCATCCCCTTCTCAGCATCCAATCGATCGAGGTCACGAAAGCAAAGCTCAAGCACTTTGTGTGCGAGGAGACGCCCGAAGGAGGCGAAGAGAAGTGACATTCACACGCTATGAGCTCACTATCCCAGTCGAGCTGACGTCAGAACTCCACATCGGCGGTGTGGACGAGGTCCCCGAGCGCGACGGAGAGGGAACCGTCATCCGCTTCTGCCGCAACGGCCTCGACGAGCCAACCATTCCCGGCCGGTCCATCAGGGGCGCGGTTCGCGCGGCGTGCGACATTGCCCGTCAGGCGCTAAAGGACGCCGGGGATCCCGCAACTCAGGACGGCGAAGCCTTCTCGAAAGAGAATTGGATCTCCCTATGGGGCGATGACACGGACTACACCGGCAAGTCACTCCTCGATCGCCGCCTGCGCAGTGACGATTCCCTGCCGATCAGGCAGAGCGCACTCACCTTCCACGCGGTATCCTTCCCGGATTACAAGGACAGCGATTCCGGAGAATCTCCCTTGCCGAGGCGTCACGGCGTCGGCATCGACCGGACGACCGGGGCCGCCTCGGACGGAGCTCTCTATGAGCATGAGTTCCTTCCCCGCGGCACAAAGTTCGACATTCGCATCACTGCCGAGGGGCGCGACAACGAGCCGATGGGACGCGACCAGTCGGAGGGGATTCCGGGGCCTGCGCCCTCCGAGGCAATTGAGCTGCTCCTTCGCCTCATCCGCTCCCTCTTCAAGAGCGAAGCAATTTCGTTGGGCGGACGCACTGGGTCCGGGCAGGGACGTATCAAGGTCCAAAAGTCCGACAAGAAACGCCAAGGGTCCAAAGAGGAGCGCCAAGAGCTTGACGAGCAATATCTGCGAATAGTCGCCAAGTCGAAGGGAATCGAGGGGAAGAAGCCCGTCAATATCGTTGATGCGCTGACGGGCGCACTAACCGAAGAGCCAGAATCGTCTATGGGCACAAACAGTTCTGCTTGGGCAGGCAGCAAGCCCGCGTGTATCGAGATCACCTGGTGGTCTCCCACCGGTATTTTCGTGGCCGAGGACGAAAAGCTGACGAAGCAGCGCAAAGCTGCGAAAGAAGCAGAGAATGAGGAGAAGAGTATCGAAGAGGAGGTTCGCGAGGTTGTTCATCCGCTCCGGGACCCATCTGAGGAGTGGGAGAAAGCCCAACTCCTCATACCGGGAACCTCGATTCGTGGTGCACTGCGCTCACGGGCCTCACGCATCGCGCGGACTGTTCTTGCGGCACGGGGCAATGTGGAGCCTTTCGCCTCGCACGACATCCACGAGCAGATCGCCGCGGAGCCGAACCTGGTCCGGTACTTGTTCGGATGCGCCAAGTACCGGGGCGCTGTCACCGTTCACGATTGCCAGTCCAAGAAGCGCGGCACGCGCGTCGAGGTCACGCACAACGCGATTGACCGGTGGACGGGCGGCGTGATCGACGGCGGTCTCTTCACTGAGGCCGTCTACCTGGGAACGAAGTGGGAACCGATCCAGATCGATATTGACCTGCGACGCCTGTTGAAGAACATTAAAGAGGAGAAGGGGCCGGAAGCTAAGCGCGAACCTGCCGACGCCTACAAGAACGCGGACGGTTCGGACGAGAGCAAGCAGCCGAAACCAAGCCACGCTGACTACGCTCACGCCTCCTACGTGCTGCTCGGGTTGGCGCTTGCCGAGTTGTCGGCGGGCACACTCCCCTTGGGAAGCCGCACGACCCGAGGCATGGGCCAGGTCGTCGTCTCATCGATCGATGTCCATGGCTGCACCCGGGACGACGTCGAAGTTCCGGAGCGAAAGCTCGATGGCGATATGGCATTGGGGCATCCGGGAACAGCAGTAAGCAATCCGACGCAGGACCGATACGACGCACAGCGAGCGCTTGCAGGGGATGTCCTGGGCTATTTGAAGGAAGTAAAGGGTGCGAAGAACTGGTCGGAGTGTCTAGAGAACAGCCCCGGAACCGCACGCACACAATCTGAAGGGATGGGAAACGGCGATGACTGACAAGGTTCAGAAAGCGATGCTGGCACACTCACCGATCCTCTTGGATTCTGGTAACACACCATACTTGGAAGACTTCCTCGCGTACGCACGGGAACATTCGGGCGAGGACGTTCAGGGCCTGGCATTCGCGACCAACGGGACGTGGCCGGTGTTGAGATTCGACAAGTGCTCCCCCGCCGAGACGCCGAAGCTTTCTGTCACGCCGACCGATGGGCGACACTTCAAACCGACTAAGGTCTTCGAACTACGTCTTTGGATACCTGTGAAACTGCCTGATGAACCCGCAGATGGCGCCGTTCTAGCTCGCGAGTACCGGTGGATCAACGGCGTGGGTGCCGTTGAGCTGGGGGTCTCCGCGGGCACCGGCAGTTCACAGCCGAGCGGAAGTAAGGAGTCTGGCGTCACAGGCTGGGTGCACGCGGTGCAATATCTGCAACACGTTCCTTCGAGCAGGAGCACAGCGAATCCCGGTACAGATTCGACCGATAACGAGTCGAACCAGAGCGGTGGAGGTACCACCACCAGCTACATGACAGCACTCGAGTTCATCCAAGCAGAAGATAAGTACGGAAACACGGTCGTTATCGACCAGCTATTCACAGGAAAGTGGAACTAAACATGTCTACCAGCAATAGCTATGAATTCACACCCTTCCACTCATCCGTCAACAGAATACCGTCAATTCGGGCACACACCAGCAAGCTATCTCCCTCACATGAGTTGCGCTTCCTGCGCGACCAAACACCTGAGCCAATTAGCGAAATCAATCAGGAGCAGCTTTCTGGTTCGATTTCAGTAAGGGCAACTGTCGAAACACCTCTCATCACAGGGAGTCAAGAACGAGCTAAAACACAAACACCTAAATCAGGTAACACAAGAGAGATCACTACCATCAGACCATACATTGTCGACGATGAGACCTTCATATCCCCAACAATGTTTAAAGGAATGCTATCCAACGCTTTTGAAGCATTAACAAACTCAAGATACCGCATATTTGACGAACATAACGCACCACTAACCTACAGAATCGACCCCGCAACTTCAGTATCACTGATGCCAGTGCGCATCAACCATTCAGACAGCGGTGAAGTATTCATCGACCTTCTCGACGGGTCACATTCCCACAGGAACAGCATTTCCGATGCTAATCGAGAAATCCCCGTAGCACTAGCAGCATCTCTATATGACGGCACAACATCTGGAATCACATTAAGGGAGCACCACCCACAAGCCTCACGCCATAGTCGACCGCTACCTGGGTCAACAGGCTCCCCACGGGATCGTTTCATCGCAGCCTCATCACCAAAGTCAGGGGATCCATTTCCTGAGATTTTCTTTGACGCTGCACTTGTATCAAATGGACTATACGCTTACTGGATCGTTACAGGTTTATATAAGTCGCAGCAGCAGAAAGAGCCGGACTACACGTTCGATATTGACTTCAACAAACTCAAATTGAAGTTGATTGATGAAAAATGGGCACTCAAGGGATACCTGTACACAACAACCAATCCCCTCGACCGCAAGGCCAGTAAATCTACTTTCAGGGATAAGAAGAGCGAACGCATATTCTTTTCCTTCAGGGAAACGCCTCAGCGGATCAAACTAAGCCAAGATAAAGCAAAGGAACTCTTCTCGAGATATGAGAACACAGTTCAGAGTTACCGCAGTATGTACAAGAAACGAGAAGAACAAGCTTCAAGAAAAGGGCATGAAAAGCCGATTCCTAACAGATTCATAACAGATCAAAGCTGGTCAATTGCAGACGACGGCAGCCTCGCATATGCGATTCTAAGCGATGACCAGTCAGAAATTATCGACCTTGTCCCGATTCCAATTGGACGGGCAAGCTATGCCGACGCGCCTGCAGCGCTGGCCAATACCAACATGCTCACCCCACCCGCATCCGACACAGACGCATCTACCGCAGATCGACTCTTCGGCTTCACAACTACCCTTCCCTCCGGCGAGGATCACTCTAACCGCCATCAGCCACATTATTCTCTCAAAGGTCGCCTCTCCTTTAGCGATATCGACACCTCCAGCTGCCGTCGCTACAAAGGCACACCAATAGATCTAGAGCCTCTTCTTGAACCAAAACCTTCCTCTGCACGAAGGTTTTTGACAACTTACATAGGTGAGAACATCCAGCCCTCAAACATAGAACGAGCAGAAGGCACAACTAAACTTCCTATCCGACGGCAAGACTATTTCCTCGATGGAAAACAATCTCTCGGACGAGCCACGTATCCAACGCATCGAGCGCCTCTAGATCTTCCTTACGAAGAACGCAGGATCAGGCCTCTCAGTCCAGACAGTGAGGCATTTTCGATTGTCGAGTCATATATTCTTCCCGGCTCACAAATGACCATGACAATCCACTTCGAAATGCTAACACCGCTCGAGTTGAGTATTTTACTTTGGCTTCTCAAACCCGAAAATCTTGTTCCTCACTCCGAACGCGGTAAGGATCTTGTCGGCTACCTCCGCCTCGGAATGGGAAAGCCTCTGGGATACGGTACGCTTAAAGTCGAGGCGACAGAGTTGCGGCTTCAAACTGGGCAGCAACTAGCTACTCACTACACTCAGCTCGACGGGTGTTTGGGGACGGAGACAATCAGCTCGATCGACCATTATCAGGTACCCGATCGTTTCGAGGAGTTCCGTTGGGTTAAAGCATTCCAGCGGACATCGTTTGGCTACACAGACGGCATTCCAGTGCGATACATGACTCGTAAAGAGAACCAGCAAAACAACGCGACGAACTTCGATAACGGGTACCCCAAAGAAGGACGAGCACTGGAAGCCACACAACTGTTCCCCTCGTCATCCTCGGGTGAACCGATTTGCGTCCCTGAACCTATTTAGGACATCCACTAGCCCCTCACCACACTCCCCGGCACAACCCCACGTCGTCCAGCGCTATGGCTGCGCCGAGCATGTCGACGCGGTCGGCGCAGGATGAGCAGACGGGGTAGACGTGGATGACGTCTTCGGCGTTGGAGATGAGGGCGGCGAGCCGAGCACGCGCGCCAGCGTAGTAGTGTCGAGGCGGAGTTGGAATACTGACTCTTGGATGCGGTAGCCCCAGGATTCCAGTGTTTTGGCGACGCGGAGCCTACGTTTGTTGTCGGCGATGTCGTAGGCGATGATGTAGATCATCGCCATGCGACCCCGCTCCACTGGTAGTCGGGTTCGGCGATGGCGCGTGCCAGCATCTGCGCGGAGTGGGTGATGTGGCGGCGCCACGACCCCGAGTATCCGGGGAGGGCGCCGGTGACGGATCGCTGACAGGCGGCCTCGTATGCGTCGACGAGGATTTTCTTGCCGTCGGCGCCCAGCCAGACTCCCCCGGCCTCGGCCTCGAGAACGCCGTGTTCGAACCGGAGTTTGCGCGTGCGCAGGAGCGCCATGACGGTCTGGTCGACCAGGAGTGGGCGGAACTGTTCCATGAGGTCCAGCGCCAGGCTGGGCCGCTTATCGGTGGGCGCGTGCGCGATGCGAAGGATGGTTCGACCCCGGCGGCGTGCAGCGCGCCGACGCATTCGGACAGGAGGATGGCGTACCCGTAGGACGGGGCCGCGTTGGGCAGGTCGCGGGGTGGACGCCGGCTGCGCCCATCGAAGGTGACGTCGGCGGGCACGCACGCGGCGAGCGCGTCGAAGTAGGCGTTGCAGCACGCACCGGCGGACAAGCCGACGTTTCCGGATAGGACGATGCGCGTGACGCTGTTTTTCGGCACGGAGGTCGCGGGCAGTGCGCCGGGCGCGTCGATGAGGATGCGGCCCGCTTTGATGTGGATGTGTGCGCCGTCTCGGCCGACGTAGAGGATGCGGTCGGCTTGGCCTGTGGGGTCGTCGCTGGGCCGAGTGGTCCACGGGTCGATGCCGACGCTGGCGAGTGCTTTCTCATCGTCAATATATTGGGCCGTCAGGTAGGTGACGCGCGCGCCCGTGTTGATGGCCGCGGCAGCGACGGTGTCGATCGCGTCGGTCAGGCGTTGCTCGGTTGGTGCCGCGAGCATGAGGGTGGTTCCGACGCGCGAGTGGCGCAGGCCTCACCCCGTGGCGTACCTGTCAAGGTCGAGCAGGGCGGCGTCGGCGAGGACGCTCACGATCGGGTTGGTGTCCGAGGCCTGGGCGAGCTCGTCGATGATGGGCGCGTCGGTGCCGGGCAGGGCCAGCGCTGAGAGTCCCGCTCGGGTCACGAGGCCTGGGTCGGCTGGGCGGAGGGTGGCTCGCGCGAGGTGGTGGTTGCCGTGGTCGTAGTCGTCGGTGACTCCCCTGCTGAAGGCGTCGTGTCCTGCTCGCGTGTCGTCGTAGGTGCCGTTGGGGCGTTATGTGTCGAGCCGACGTTCGAGGGTTTCGCGCACCGATTCGGCCAGGAGTGCAGGGGTGATGGTATCAGCTGTCGCGAGAGTGTTTGCATCGAGTGCAGTCATGTGTTGCGGCGCCCAGTCGCTTGCGGCAGGGACACACAGCTGGTCATCGGTGAGGATTCCCAACGTGGGGGTGTTCGCTCTGGTGGGGTTGGGCTCTGCTGTGAGGAGTCGGCGTCTGGCACGAATGAGGGCCTCGGGGTAATTGCTTCTCTCAGGGACGAGGTTGTGGCAAGTATCGACATTGTCTGTCCTTCCAGTCAACAACTTTGCAGTTACACAACACGTGTAAAGTGTGGTAGTGGAACGACACGCCGGTGACGGCGGCGATTTCCGGGGCGTCACCGGCCCCGCAGATGGTCCGCGGCGATGCATGTAGGCGCAACGAAAGGTCTGATATCCTACCCTTGTGCTTGCCGGTTGGAGGGGTGCTTTTTCGACCACTGGCGATCCGACATGGCGTTCCCGCTGGTCACAGGGGGTGCGACACGCCGGGCAGCGGGAAAGCACCGAGCGCCAAACGGTGCATTATGACGAGTGAGCCGTGATGTTTGCGTTATAGAACATATTCGCAGATGAGAAAGCACCGAGCGCCAAACGATGCATTAAGACGTACGTCGTCTGACCGTCGACAGGCTACGTTGCGTCGTAAGAAAGCACCGAGCGCCATAAGGTGCATTAAGACGGGCCGGTGAGGCGTGCTTCTACTGCAATGTGGTACATGGGTTAGAAAGCACCGAGCACCATAAGGTGCATTAAGACGTCACAGGCTTGTCCGGGGTAGGCTCAACCGGCTTGTTGTTAGAAAGCACCGAGCGCCATAAGGTGTATTAAGACGAATTCAGGAAATTATCGATGCGCATGTTTGCCTGAGTTAGAAAGCACCGAGCGTCATAAGGCGTATTAAGACCTGAAAGGATTGTCCTCAGTCGTCAAGTAGAGAGCCGGTTTGAAAGCACCGAGCACCATAAGGTGCATTAAGACATTACTGACAAGATAATTTCATGCAGCGGCCAGCCGTTAGAAAGCACCAAGCGCCACAAAATCTCGCATGCAACTCCCCAGAGCACATATCAACAAGCACCAGGAAACCGCAGAACTTCAACGTTCTGACTTCAAATCTTGAAGGACTGTCAGCCGAATTGCATGCGACATTTTCTAACAACCCTGCAAGATGAGCACCATAAGGCACATTAAGACCGTAGGATCTCAGCCTGCGTGCGGACCAGGATGTTGCTTGTCAGAAAGCACCGAGCGCCATAAGGTGCATTAAGACTTGATCCCGAAGGTGAACGGGGTGACCTCTGCTGCGCCGTATTAGAAAGCACCGAGCGCCATAAGGTGCATTAAGACGGATCAAGGAACGGGTTCGGACCCTTGATGTCGCTCATCGTTAGAAAGCAGCGAGCACCCCATAATTTCGCACGTAATTCCCTATATGACCATCGCTGACAGATGCTAGAAACCGCGGAATATCAACGACCTGCTTTAAAACGTTGAAAGATCAGACCGGGAATTACGTGCGACATTTTCAAGCAACCATTGACAGTCTGCAGCAAGAGGCACACAGGCATCTTCAAGCAGACACAGTCAACAGAGCTCTAGATGACTCAGCGCCGGAAGTTACCGAGCGCCATAAGGTGCATTAAGACTCGTGAGACGGTCCTCTTCGAGGCGATGCATCAGCGAGTTAGAAAGCACCGAGCGCCATAAGGCGCATTAAGACCGGGTGACGACCTTGCGAGGGTTAGCCATTGTAACCAGTGAGAAAGCACCGAGCGCCATAAGGTGCATTAAGACTTGATCCCGAAGGTGAACGGGGTGACCTCTGCTGCGCCGTATTAGAAAGCATCGAGCGCCATAGGGTGTATTAAGACGCAAAGCCCGTTGCCGATAGCAGTTTCGGTTGAGTGACGGTGAGAAAGCACCGAGCGCCAAACGGCGCATTAAGACGTGACAGGGGTAGTCAGCTCGGACGGCTTCGGCTCAGTAAGAAAGCGCCGAGCGCCATAAGGTGCATTAGGACTCCGGGTTCTTGGTGATGAGTTTCACCTGGTAGCGCCAGTTAGAAAGCACCGAGCACCATAAGGTGCATTAAGACCACCAGAGCGTGCACAAGAAGACATGGGGAATGATGGGTGAGAAAGCACCGAGCGCCATAAGGTGCATAAAGACTGGCGCATATTCAGCTTACTGAGGAGCAGGTCCGCGTTAGGAAGCACCGAGCGCCATAAGGTGCATTAAGACCGCGTCCAGCCGCTGGTCGATCTTCCCCGCGATAACCTCGTGAGAAAGGACCGAGCGCCATAAGGTGCATTAAGACGTGAGGAATACTGTTCCTCGTGTGGGTTCGTGGGAGGTTAGAAAGCACCGAGCGACATAAGGCGCATTAAGACGCATTCATGATCTTTGGCACGTATTTTTCGGTTTCGCCGGTTAGAAAGCACCGAGCAGCATAAGGCGCATAAAGACTCCCACGTCATGCGACCGATGATGTCGAAGATGCCGGTTAGAAAGAACCGAGCGCCATAAGGTGCATTAGGACGTGAACTGAATCGGCTTGTCGCCGTCACCGATCTCGTGTTAGAAAGCACCTAACGCCATAAGGTGCATTAAGACCCGTTCCAGATCGAGGAGACGACGCCAGCGATTGTCGTGTGAGAAAGAACCGAGCGCCATAAGGTGCATTAAGACATACGGTAATCAGCACCCGTCGCCTTCGTGTACGTCGTAAGAAAGCACCGAGCGCCATAAGATGTATTAAGACCCGCCGGACGTGAGGGCGCCCGCCCAATCAATGATGCGTGAGAAAGCACCGAGCGCCAAAAGGCGCATTAAGACTCCGATTCTTCGCATGATAAAATCACTCCCTAAAAGGTCAGAAAGCACCGAGCGCCAAAAGGTGCATTAAGACCCGTCGCAGGTGCCCACCTGGATAGGAGTCCGGTCAGAAAGCACCGAGCGCCAAAAGGTGCATTAAGACGCACAAATATCCGCCGTCAAATGCGCGCCAGACTCAACCGTCAGAAAGCACCGAGCGCTAAAAGGTGCATTAAGACAGTACTGCCTGGAGTACTCGTCAACGAGGAACCTTGCAGGTTAGAAAGCACCGAGCGCCAAAAGGTGCATTAAGACTTCGTTCCCGTCCCCACGCGCGTCAGAAGAACAGCATGAGTTAGAAAGCACCGAGCGCCAAAAGGCGCATTATGACGTGAGCACCCATGTGCGCGACAGGCCCGAATCATGACGGGTTAGCTAGCAGCGAGCGCCAAAAGGTGCATTAAGACTGCGGAAGGAAGGGCACTGTGAACTGAATCGGCTTAGTCAGAAAGCGCCGAGCGCCATAAGGTGCATTAAGACTCCGAGTGGTTACGCGGGTTGGTCTGGGGCATGATCGCCAGGTCAGAAAGCACCAAGCGCCATAAGGTGCATTACAACGAGGCGCTTCATGAGCTTTTCATGGGACAATCTCAGGGCTTAACCAGCACGCACACAACGAGGCCTCCCCGGCAAACCCGGGGAGGCCTCGTCAACGATGAACACGAACGCTAGCTACAACCGTAAACCAGCACCCCTCTTCGACGGATGCCTCCTATCCTCTCCCTTCCACCAGGGCATCCAGGCTCGGTACCCATCAGGCGGCGGGGTGGGCGAGTCGGGCTCGAAGCCCAGCTCCTCGGGCGTCTCAGGGATGCGGTCGACAAGGAAGTACTTGTCCCGATCATCGCAGTGTTCGCGCACGATGGCGCGGAACTCGGCCAGCTCGCAGTACAGGACGCCCGTGATCGGATTCCTCTTGTACACCACGATCTTGTACAGCCAGTATGCGAACAGCGCCACGTTGGCCGCGAGCGCCAGGGCAGCACACGCGATGTTCGCACGCGGGTCCATGGTCGCGAAGTTAAAGATATCCGAGGGCGGGACCAAGACCTCGGGCAGGAGGGTGTTCATGGAGATCCAGAAGACCAGCGTGAAACAGCGGAACCAGATCCACTGACCCTTCGCCCACGTGAACGCCGGAATCGTACAGGCGAGCAGCAAGGCAAGCGTGCAGTACCACGTGTAGTCAGCCAGGGAGTTGTACAGGAACGCGTGGTTCCACAGGTCGTAGGCGATCACCCACGGCCACACCATGTCCACCCAGATGAGGCCTCGCACGGAGCGCTTCCCGGGCGAGGTCACGATGATCTTGCCCAGGCCCGTGATCGTGATGATGTTGAGCAGACCCGCAGCGGCGGACAGGAGGTTCCAGTAGCCGCCGATCGTGCGGAAGCCCGTCTCCGGGTCGATGCCGACGTGGCGGGCGGCCAGGTTGGCGGCAATCTCCTGGTACCACTGCTGAGAATGCAGCTCGGCGGTCACTCCCCTGGCCTCGGGCAGGCCTGCGATCATGTCGATCGTGTGCGCGTCGTTCACGCCCTTCAGACATTGCCAGTCGGCGCCGCACGCGTAGTACGAATCCGCGTTGAAGTAGATCGTCAGGTCGCGGATGTTGGCCTCCATGATGTTGACGGCCAGGCCGATCCACAGGGCCACGCCCAGCCAGATCGCGTACTTGTGCGCCTTGACGGGGTTGCGCTTCGCGTACACCAGCACCGTGCCCGTCATGGTGGCGGTGAGGATCATGATCGCGTACTTGCCGAA
>ERZ772920.927-NODE-927-length-15834-cov-3.768046_pt1 | contig 15834 bp, 10 predicted proteins | sample MGYA00511469_ERZ772920 | MGnify/ENA primary metagenome ERZ772920 (study PRJEB29015, sample SAMEA2738069) | human oral metagenome | biome: human oral; feature: human-associated habitat; material: saliva | place: China | collected 2216 ... | reverse complement strand
GATGAGGCCGTCCTTGTCCGTGGTCCACACGGTGCCGTCCTTGCGCAGGAAGGACGCCCCCGCGCTCTCCTCGCCGCCGAAGCCGATGGAGCCGTCGAGCAGCCCGGGCACGAAGTGCTTGAAGCCCACCGGCACCTCGATGAGGGTGCGCCCGATCGCGGCCGCCACCCGGTCGATGAGGCTGGAGGAGACCAGGGTCTTGCCGACGGCGGCGTCGGCGGGCCAGCCGGGCCGGTGGGTGAAGAGGTACTCGATGGCCACGGCCAGGAAGTGGTTGGGGTTCATCAGCCCGCCGTCGGGGGTGACGATGCCGTGGCGGTCGGAGTCGGCGTCGTTCCCGGTGGCGACGTCGTAGGGGGTCTTGCCCTCGGCGTCGGGCGTCATCGTCGAGCGCAGCGAGGCCATGGCGTTGGGGGAGGAGCAGTCCATGCGGATCTTGCCGTCCCAGTCCAGGGTCATGAAGTGCCAGGCCGGGTCCACCTCGGGGTTGACCACCGTGAGCTCCAGGCCGTAGCGCTCACCGATCGCGCCCCAGTAGTCCACCGAGGCGCCGCCCAGCGGGTCGGCCCCGATGCGCACGCCGGCCTTGCGGATCGCCTCGAGGTCGATGACGCTCTCCAGGTCGGTGACGTAGGTCTCCAGGTAGTCGTGCTTGATGATGTGGGGGCCGTCGAGGGCCTCAGCGACCGGGACCCGCGGGACGTCCTGCCACCCGGAGGCGAGCAGCTCGTTGGCGCGGTTGGCGATCCACGTGGTGGCCTCCGAGCCGGCCGGGCCGCCGGTGGGCGGGTTGTACTTGAAGCCGCCGTCGCGCGGCGGGTTGTGGGAGGGGGTCACCACGATGCCGTCGGCCAGGCCGGGGCCGCTCGTGCGCACCCCCGCCTCGGTCCCGGCGCCGTTGGCCAGGAGGATGGAGTGCGAGACGGCCGGGGTGGGCGTGTAGGCACCCCGGGCGTCGACGGCGGTGGTCACCCCGGCCCCGGCGAGCACCTCGACGGCGGTGCGCCAGGCGGGCTCGGACAGGGCGTGCGTGTCGCGGCCCAGGTAGAGGGTGCCGTCGGTGCCCTGGGAGCGGCGGTACTCCACGATGGCGGCGGTCGTGGCCACGATGTGGGCCTCGTTGAAGGCGGTGTCCAGAGAGGAGCCGCGGTGCCCGGAGGTACCGAAGACGACCTTCTGGGCCGGGACGGCGGGGTCGGGGACGAGGTCGTAGTAGGCGGAGACGACCTCGTCGACGTCGATGAGGTCTTCGGGCTGTGCTGGCTGTCCTGCGCGTGCGTGCATGGGCACAGTGTGTCACGTGCCACTGGCCGGATCAGCCCGTTTCGCTGTGCGAAACACTGCCCGTTCCGAGGGCGGGACGCGGTGATCGGCGGGGCTCCATGTCCGACGACGACGGCGTTGTGGGAGGGCTCGCCGCGAGGGCCGCCGTGGAAGTGCCGTAGGTCCCGGGCGGTGGGGCGGGCGCGGCCAGTCGGGGCCATACCCGCTGCCTGTGCTGCTGCCCGTGCCGCCGACCGGCGGGCTGGAGGTGGTGGGTTGGAGGCGGGTGGCCAGCGGTGGGCGCGAGGCCCGATGGGTGAGACCCGGTGCCCCTACACCGGCAGCCACTCCAGGATGTCGATGTTCGCACGATCCGCCAGCCACAGCTCGGCCCGCCTGACCCGGTTGCCCATGATGAGCAGCGAGCCGCGCACCGTGTGCGGCACGTTCCTGAACAACGTGTAGGTGTCTCCGCCGGCGTCGACCCCGATACGGTCCTGGCCCAGCAGGTGCAGGCGCATGACCGGGCGGGTCGGGTCGGCGGTCAGCGCCTGCCACGCCTCAGCCGGTATCCCCTGCGGCAGGAGGCCGGCCATGTCACTGGCGTATTCGCCGGGCTCCTGACCCACCGGAGCGATGACGACGTCGAGGTGATGGTCCCCGGAGAGCACGGGCAGCCGGTCCGTCTGATCGGTGTCCACGCACAGGCGGGTCCACCCCATGGCGCCCCGGGCATGCTCCTGCTCCGAGACGCCGATCCAGTGCAGTGAGCCGGTAGCCGATCCGTGGTCGGTGACGGCGCGCACGTCACGCTTGATGACCCGGTAGGAGGCGTTGCGCATGAGATTGGGGAGGCGGCGACCGTGGACGTGGATGAGCTCGGCGACATCAAGGTCGGGCGCGCCGGTGGCGCCAGTGGTCTCGGCTGCGAATCCGCGGCTCTTGAGCTGCTTGCGCTCGCGGCCTCCCAGTCGAAGGCCGGTGCGCAGGAAGTCGGCGCCCATGAGGAGGCTCCTGGCGCTGCGCGTGTGAGGACGGGCGGCGAAGGCGGTGGCGAGGGTCCGGGCGAAGGGGGTGCCCGTGATCCGCGGCCCGGCGTCGACGTCGACCGGGGCTCCGTCATCCTGTGCCAGCCGGGACAGGCCGGGCAGGCCTGGAAGCCGGTCGACGCCGAGGCGCTGGGAGGTCTGGGTGGCCGCGCCGGCCGCGGCCCGGGACACCGTGTCCGTGGCCTTGGCGGCGCCGGAAGCGGCCTGTCCGGCGAGGCCGCGGGCCCGGGCGGTCAGGTCGTCGCGCGAGGGGATGGAGGGCAGCTTCACGGCAGTCCTTCGATAGGAGCGAAGCGGGGTGCGCCGACCCCGATGCGGTCGACCACCCTGAGTCTAGGAAGCGGGCGATGCGAAAGGCATGGGTAGTCTGGCCCGGGCGTCGGCGCCACTGCGCTGCCACCCGGGCCGCCACTCCGCCCGCCGGGAACGCGGCCGAACCCCAGCGTCCAGCAGGAACGAGGAACCCATGACCGTCAGCCGTATCGCCACGACCAACGCCCCCGCCGCCGTCGGCCCCTACTCCCAGGGCGTCTCCACCGGTCAGGGGGCCGGCTCGCTCGTCTTCGTCTCCGGGCAGGTGCCGCTCGACCCGGCCACCGGCGCGCTCGTCGAGGGAGACATCCAGGCCCAGGCCGAGCAGGTCCTCAAGAACGTGGGCGCCATTCTGGCCGAGGCCGGGCTCGGATACGACGACGTCGTCAAGACCACGGTCCTGCTCGCCGACATCGCTGACTTCGCCGCCGTCAACGAGGTCTACGCCCGCTACTTCACCGGCGAGACCCTCCCGGCCCGGGCCGCCTTCGGGGTGGCCGCCCTGCCGCTGGGGGCCGGCGTCGAGATCGAGGCCATCGCCGCCCGGTCCTGAGCCGGTCTGATCGAGAGCCGTCCCCGAAGCCACGCCGACACGTGCCAGACCGGCGCTGGTCGTACGGGTACGAACCGGGGCCGGCTGCATCCGATGGGGCGCCGCCCCCACCAGCACGGGGTGTCTGACCCTGCCGGTGGGGCGACCCGTTCACTAGGCTCTTTCCCGGTTCCACGTCCACGGGGTGTCCTCTCGTCGAGGGCGCCCCGTGTTGCTCTCCCCATGGCAGACGGCGTGACCGCGGGTAAGGATGAGGCACGGCCGGCGGCCGCAGAGTCACCAGCCGGCCAGGACCCACGTCGAGGTTTCATGAGAGGAAGACGATGCCGCCCACGCGCCTTCCTCTCGTCATCCGCCTCGGAGGGATCCGCTCGCTGCTGTCCTTCTGCGCCATCATGACGGCGGGCCTGGCGGCCGCGCTCTCACCGGTGGCCGTAGCGGTGTGGGCGCCCTCGCTCGCCGCCCTCACGCTCCTGCCGGCCCTGCTGGGCGCCGGCGGCGTCGGCTACTACCTGTGGCGCGGTCTGTCCGCACGGCGCATGTTCGAGCAGGCGCTGCGGCACTACGCGCAGGTCACCGACGACTACGAGGTCACCGAGCTCCATGCCCGTCTCATCCCTGAAGGCGAGACCCGCGGCGCCCACGTCATGGCCCACTACCGCTGGTTCCGCGACGAGTACGAGAGCCTGACCCGCTCCTGGCAGGACCTCGGCAGCCCCCGGGGCGCCCAGTGGTTCGAACCGGGAGTGTTCCAGCGGGCCCGTGAGATCAAGCGGCGCTCGGCCGCGCTGGAGTCGACCGACGACATCATCGCCAGCAACGCCGCGTTCCTGAGCCTGTCCTCCAACTGGGAGAGGCTCTGGCGCCAGGAGCAGCAGCCGGTTCTTCATGAGCTCGACCTGCTCCTGGGCCAGTGCCAGTGGATCGACTCCTGCGCGTTCACTCCCCGCGGCACGGTGGAGGTGCGCGAGCTGGTGCGGGCCCACCACCAGCGCCTCAGCGAGATGACCGCGGAGCTGTCGGCCGGCTTGCTGCAGCCCTCGGCGGCGCTTGACGAGCTTGCCTGGATGGCGGCCGATGCTCGTCGGGCGGGGAGCGGACTGTCGCTCCGCGCGACCGGGGCCGGCCGGCTCCTCGGGCGCTCCGGTGCCGGGCTGCCGCCTCGGTCGGTCGCACACGGTTCGCTGGACGTCGTCGGACCCGGAAGGAACGCCGGCTACTGGAATCCGGTCAGCTCTGGTGCCAATGGGAGAGCCGTCGTGCCTGTCGGCTACGCCGGCCCGCGACGGCTCCTGAATGCCGGTGCGGGATATCTCGGGGACGGGACCTTCCCGGGATGCTGACGTCGGCACACCTCACACGCCACGCTCACGTCAGAGGAAGGAAGTGCTGATGAGGCACATGAAACGGTCCGGCATCGTCGGGCTCGGTGGAATCTGGTCGGTGACGGCCTTCGTCGCCAATGTGGTGGTGAGCCTGGCCCTCATCGCCGTGCTGCCGATCATGGTCATCTGGCCCTTCGGGGGGAGCCATCACCCCGGTGTGGAGGTCCACGACGAGGCCGGGGTGCTCCAGAGCGAGCCACTGGCCAAGGAGATCCAGGCGATGCGCTTCCGTCAGGACGTCCACGTCGCCGTGCTCACAGTCCCGGGCTGGGACGTCGACAACCTCAACGACTCGGTGCTGGAGTACGCCCGCTCGCACCAGGGCGACACCGACGTCCCGTGGATCTCGACGTCGAACCCCAACTACTGGAGCGACGGCCTGGTGATCCTGGCGGTCGCCCCGGAGGCGCGCAAGGTCGGCTGCTACTTCGGTGAGGACGTCGTGGTCCCCTTGGAGCAGCAGGCCGCCATCCAGAACGCCGCCAAGGAACAGTACCGCCGGGCCGACTGGTACGGGGGCACTCTCTCCATGGCGGCCAAGACCGCCGACGTCATCGGTCGGCCCGGAGGCGGTGATGTGGGCACGACCTACGTCCTGCCCGGAATCTCGGCACTCGTGGGCCTCGTCTGGCTCTCGTGGTACCTGTGGCGCGGTTTCGCGGCGCGACGCCGGGCGCGCGAGGCGCTGCGCCACTACTCGCAGGTCACCCACGACTACGAGACCACCGAGCTCCTGGCCGGCACGATCCCCGAGGATGAGCCGCACGGTGCCCAGGTCATGGCCCGCTACCGGTGGTTCCGTGAGGAGTATGAGAAGGTCACCCGCTCCTGGCAGGACTTCGGCAACCCCTACCGCACCCAGTGGTTCGGCATGTCGGTGCTGAGACGGGCCACCGAGCTGGAGAAGCACTCCGAGCTTCTGGACTCCCTCGACGACGTCATCGCCAACACCGCCACCTTCCTGAGCCTGTCGCCCGGCTGGGACCGTGTCTGGAGCAACGAGCAGGGGCCGGTCCTGGAGGACCTGCAGTCGTTGCGGAGACTGTGCCACCAGGTCGACAGCTCCGACGCCGCCGAGAACGGTTCGATCGCTGAGCGCGCCAAGCAGGAGCGGGACTGGGTCCGCTCCCGTAAGCAGCGCTTGGACGACATGACCGCCGGACTGGAGGACGGTTCGCTCCAGCCCTCGGCTGCGCTGGACGAGCTCGACGAGATCGCCAGTGAGACGAAGACGAAGGCCTCCCGGCTCGCCCGCGAGGCCATTGACGCCGACACCTCCAGCTACGCCGACGAGCGCCGTCGTCGCTACGACGACTCGGTCTCGTCCACGGATGCCGCCTACGCCGGCTACTGGTACCTGGGCGGGGGACACGGCAGCTACAACCCGCACTCGACGATCCGCCTCAACCCCTCGTCTCCGGCCATCTCTGCCATCGGCTCATCCGGCTCGTCCAGCTCGGGCGTCGGTGCCGGCGGGTCCTTCAGCTCCTTCACCCCGGTCTCCGACCTGGTGGTGGGATACAGCTCGGCCTCCTCCTACACGCCGTCGAGCAGCTCCGGCTCCGGGTCCAGCTTCTCGGGAAGCAGCTTCTCCGGCGGCTACAGCGGTGGTGGTGGCTTCTCCGGGTCGGGCTCCTCCTCGAGCTTCTGAGCCGGCGCGGGCGGGATCCTGTTGGTGCTGGCTCTGCCCGCCTCCGGGGCCGCCCGGCCCCCGCTAGGATCGACACTGAAAACGTCCAGTCAGTAGGGAGCTAGTAGGGAAGTGGGGCTCGGATGGAGCAGCTGGGGCAGAACCCCGCCACACGCTCGGGCGGAACCCGTTCAGTGGTGGCCTTCACCGCCATCATGATCCTGGGCCTGACCATGGTCCTCTCGCCGCTGATCGTATGGCTCTGGCCATCGAAGAAGGAGACGGTGCCCACCTACCGGCCCACGGTCGAGGTCCAGGACGAGGCCGGCGTGCTTGACAGCACAGCGCTGAGCGACAAGCTCAAGAATCTGGAGTTCCGCAAGCAGGTCCACCTGGCTGTCCTGACAGTGCCGGGTGAGGACGTCTCCAACCTCAACGACGCTGTGCTGGAGTATGCCCGTTCGCATGCGAGCGACACTGATGTTCCGTGGGTCTCGACGTCGAACCCCAAGTACTGGAGTGACGGCCTGGTGATCCTGGCGGTCGCCCCCGACTCGCGCAAGGTGGGCTGCTACTTCGGTGAGGACGTCAAGGTGATGAGCAGCCAGGAGGACGACATCCAGGAAGCCGCTAAGTCCCAGTTCCGGGAGAAGGACTGGGACGGGGGTCTGGTCTCCATGGGGAAGAAGTCCACGAAGTACGTCGGTAAGCCTCGCAGCGACCTGAGAGCCCTCCTCCTGCAGCTGTCCTTCCCGGTCGCCGGGTTCGGTGCCACCGGTATCGGTGTCTACCTGTGGCGGGGACTCATGGCCCGCCGACGGGCCGGTGAGGCGCTGCGCCACTACTCGCAGGTCGCTCACGACTACAGGGCCACTGAACGGCACGCCCAGCGAATCCCGGCCGAGGAGCCCCACGGGGCGCAGGTCATGGCCCGCTACCGCTGGTTCCGCGACGAGTACGAGAACCTGACCCGGTCATGGCAGGACTTCGGCAGCCCCCGAGGCACCCAGTGGTTCGGTCTCTCCATGCTCCGCAGGGCGACCGACTTGCGAAGACGATCGGCCGCGCTGGACACGCTCGACGACGTCGTCGCCAACACCGCAACCTTCCTCAACCAGGACCGTGGCTGGGAGCAGGCCTGGTACAACGAGCAGGGCCCGGTCCTGGAGGACCTCCAGGCGCTGCTCACCCTGTGCCACAAGATCGACTCCTCCGGCAGGCTGCCGGTCAACACGATGGGTACGCGGGAGAAGGTTCGCTGGTTTCATGAGCGCCTCTACCACATGACCATGGACCTCTCGGCGGGCAGGCTCCAGCCGTCTCAGGCCCTCGACGAGCTCGACCGGATCGCCGACGCCACCCACGGGGAGGCCGACGGCCTGGCCCGCTACGCCATCGACGTCGATACCTCGCGGTACGCCGATGAGCGCCGTCGCCGTTTCAACAGCTACCGCGGCTCCGGTCGGTACGCCGCCTACAGCGGCGCCTGGTCCCTGGGCGGCGGCTACGGCAAGTACGACCCCCATGCCACGATCCGCGTCAACTCGGCGTCGCCGGCGATCGCCGGCCTCACTGGCTTCGACAACGCGGCCTTCCGTTCCTTCGTCCCGGTCTCGTCCCTGGTGATGGGCTACAGCTCGGCGTCAACCTTCACCCCGAGTGGCGGATTCTCGGGAGGAGGCGGCTTCTCCGGCGGCTACAGCGGAGGCGGATTCTCCGGGGCGGGCTCCTCCTCGAGCTTCTGAGCCGGGCCGTGCTCGTTCGCCGGTTCTCGACGAGGAACTACATGCATGTGGATGAGATTGGACAATTGATGCTGCTAACCTCAACCCGCTAAGAGCGGAGACGGGACAGCCTTCGAGGTTGGCTCGGTTATTAACAAGGAATGTCACATGAAGCAATCTGCGATCATCCGCCTTGGAGGTCTTCGAGCGGTCGCAATGTTCGTGATGAATATTGCCGGGGCATTGATCGCGATCCTGCTTCTGCCGGCGGTGCTCCTCTACCCCTCCGCATCTGGGCATCGTCCCGATGTGGTCGTCCGCGATGAGGCCGGTATCTATCACGAGCAGACTCTTCGCCGCGGCCTGGAGGAGCAGCACTACGATCGCGAGCTTCGTATCGTGGTGCTCTCGGTCCCCGGAGCCGGTATCGGCAACATTGATGAGGAGACCGTCAAGTACGCAGCCTCCGGCGCACAAGGTTCGTCGTGGTTCCAGGGCTCCGACGTCGGTAGTCCGGTGAATGGAACGATCCTCTTCGTGGTGGCGCCCGAGTCTCATTGGGTGCGTTGCTACGCGGCGAAGGACTTGCGGCTGTCTGCCGACAAGCGGGAGGCGATCGAGAACGCGGCGGGAAGCCACTACGCCCAGGACGATTGGGATGGCGGAGCCGTGGCGATGGGGCGGCAGCTGGCGACATACATCGGTTCAGGCAGTGGGAACAGCACGATGATGTGGGTGGTCGGTGCGGTCCTCGCCTTCATGGCGGGAAGTGGATGGCTCGCCTTCTACATATGGCGGGGCGTCACCGCCCGGCGCCTTGGCAGGGCTGCTCACAAGAAGATGATGCAGGTCGTCTACGACTATGATCTCACCGAGCTCAAGGCGGAAACTCTTCCGGCGCAGTCCTCTCAGAGTCGTGACGTCGGTTCGGACTACAGGAGATTCCTCGCGGAGTACGACGTCGTCAGTAGGGCGTGGAAGGACTTCGGGGAGCCGCGCGGTGCTCAATGGTTCGGTCGCGGTGTTCGTGCTCAGGCCGCTCGTCTCGCCGAGAGGACGGCCAGTTTGGTCGAGCTTGACGCCGCTGTGAACGCCGGCGCCGCGACTCGGGTGGACACGATCCAGAATCCTGGGGGTACTGCTCTGTGAAGAAGCCGCCAACAGTCTCTGAGCTCGGTGGGTTACGAGCGATCCTCGGGTATCTAGGCAATCTCCTCATTGGTGTCGCACTTGTGGTCGCGCCATTCATCATCAACGGCGGACAATCACCCTTCTATCCCACGAAGCAGTTTCATCCGACAGTGGAGATCCATGACGAGGCCGGAATTCTCCACTGGGACCACGTCAAGTCGCAGCTTGAGAAGCTCACCTTCCGGCAGCCGACCCATGTGGTGGTCGTGAACCTCCCGAATTCCAAAGTCGAAAGCCTCCAAGACGAGGTGCGGAACTATGCTCGCACTCATCCCACGGATGTCCCATGGATCTCGTGGGAGGACTCGGGGCGCTGGGCCGATAATGTGATGATCGTCGCCCAAGCGCCGCATACCGACTATGATGATGTGCTGGCAGGGCAGGGGAGGAACTTCTTTTACGGGCCGAAACTTGATATCGACTCGGACGGCCAAAGTGAGGTGTGGTACTCGATTCAAAAGTATCTGACCCAGAGTGACCGTGACGAGGATGCGCTCGTGGTCACTGCCGTGAGAACTGCCTCCTCCTATATCGGCTGGCACCTGGGTTTTACCAGGATGTTCAGGGTCGCCGCACTGTTCTTGATCTTCATGGCTGCTGCCAACCTCTGGTTTCGATACTATCTGACGAGAGGAAGAATGGCGCGCTCGGGCATTGAGGAGGCTCGGCAGGCCTACGAGCGGGTAGTTGGCCGGCGTGCCGATATGAGTGCGTTCATGTCGCTCATTCCTGTTGACGAGCCGTACGGGGTTCAGGTTCTTGCCAGGTATATGGTGCTTCAGAAGCACTATCGTCGACTTGAGCGATCATGGAGTGCGTTGGGGACTCCTGTAGGACTTCAGTGGTACGGACTGAGAGTGGGGAATAAAGCAGCCTATGTCAAAGCCTACTCAATGCAATTGGATGCCGTTCAGCAGGCGGTCATCAACTGTGCCCGACTGTTGTCTCTGACCGAGTTCTGGCGGGACGCGTGGCAGAACGAGTGCGATGCGGTGTTCGCAGATATGCAGGCAGTCAAGCGGTTCGGCGCATCAGGCGGGCGCGCGTATGACTCGAAGCTCACGACTGCGATGCAGCAGGTGGCCTCCCTGCGTTCGTTGGTCGACGGCCTTGAAGGCAGGCTGTCTCAAGGTCAGATAAGGCCTGTGGAGGGGCTCGATGTTCTGGGTCGCGTCGCCTCGGAACTGAGGCAGATCGCGGAACGCTTTGTCGATGGGGTGTTTGCCGGAATGTCGAGGGGTGAGAGGAGGAGGTGTCGTCGCCGGTACAAGAAGTACATGAATTCGTGGAGCAGCAGCCCGCGCTCGAAGATCTCCATGATGCTGGGTGGTGCTCAAATCGGGCGTGACGGGCAAGAGGCTCCTCACGCCGAGGGGCTGAAGTCCGCTGATCGGTGGGGAGAAGTGCCGCGAATGTCAAGCACCGTGCGCATGCTCACGAGGTCACCCGCGATTGGTGAGGTCGCGGTAACGAGTGAGGGGGTGGGCGCACTATCCGTCAGTGCACCAGTGATGGATGTGTATAACGCCTACCGGTACGCTATGTTGTACAGGGATCCCTGGTGGAAACGTGAACCCAGCAAGAAGCGGAAGTGGGCAATACGATGGTCTTAGGGAGAGCTGTTCCGGAGCGTCGTCGGCGCAACACCTCCGATGTCGTCAAATTTGTTGCGAATATTGCCGTATGTGCGCTGATGATCTTTGCGCTTCCCATCGCGATTCTCGGTCCGTTTCGGCAAGGCCATGCCCCCACCGTCAATGTTCGCGATGAGGCCGGCATCTTCGATTCCCAGGCTCTTCAGCGTGATCTGCAGAGTCTGAGATTCCGGCAAGACATTCGTTTCGAAGTCGTATCGCTGACGGGTTGGGGTATCAACAACTTGGATGCGGCTACCGCGAACTACGCCGAGAACATCTTCGACTACCGGCAGGACTTTCGAGCCTCGGGCGGAGGTCGCTGGAAAGAAGGAGTGGTTGTCATCGCGGTGGCCCCTCATGCGCACCAGATGGCCTTCTACCCCGGCGCAGACGTGTCACTGGAGCGATCCGAGCAGGTCGCCATCCAGGACGCGGCGGCGTCACGTTTCGCTGCTCAGGACTGGAACGGCGGTGTCGTGGCGATGGGACGTCAAGCCGAGACCTACCTGGGTCCCTACGGTATGACGGTCTCGGGTATCGGCGTCGTCGGTGCAGGGGTGCTGTGCGTGGCAGGCGTGGTCAGGCTCGTCATCTACTGTCGGAGAGGGCTCAGTGCCCGTCGTCGAGCAAGAGCAGCCGCCCGTTCCTACGCACAGGTGACCTACGACTACGACTCAACCGCCCTGCGACTGGGAACGCTGGAGCCCGGTTCACCGGAGTCTCGTCAGCTCGCACAGCGCTACCAGCGCTTCGAGGCCGAGTATGACGACGTTGCACGAGCCTGGAACAGATTCGGTGAACCTCGAGGCATCGACTGGTTCACCAAGAGTGTTCAACACGAGGCCCTGGAGCTCGAGCGGCGCTCCGCAGCCCTTGACGACGGCGACGACGTCATCGTGGACACCGTGTCCATGCTGACGATGTCCCCGACCTGGGAGCAGGTCTGGGGCAAGCTGCAGGAACCGGTTCTTGAGAACCTGAGATCGGTGACTCGGATGGTGCGATCCGCAAGCCGCCGCCGGTCCGGGCTCCAGGTCGAGGCTGTCCAGAACTGGGTCGGCCACCAGAATCGGAGGCTGGGAGAGCTGACCAACAGCCTGGATCAAGGCGAGATTTCTCCGGCTGCCGCGCTGGCTGAGCTGGATCGGATCTCTCGCCTCGTGGCCGCCGTGGAAACGGCGGTGGCACGACGTCGTGATGTGGTCGCCAATGCCGCTGCCGCGACGTCGACGGCAACCGCGGTGCGGGTGTAGGCGGACCGTCACGCGGTGGGCATGTAGCCGACGATCTCGGTCCCGTGGATGCCGATCATCAGGTGCGAGTCGGTGAGATTGGCCTGAATATGCGCCAATCTCCCCGGAGGGGCGATGACCTGCGACGTGCGGGTGTCGATGACGAGGGACGTTTCATCGTTTGTCGACTGGCTCCACTGGCGGCTGAATGCGAACGGGGCCGCCAGGATGTGTCGGTCACCGGTGAGATGCCAGCCGAGCTGCAGCGTGCCTCGTCCCGGAGTCCGGTCGAGGCTTTCCTCGAGGGGCAGCGTCACGGGGGTGCCGTTGAAAGTGCAGGCGCTGGCGGAAGTGCACTCGACGGTGTACGCGGCCCAGGAGAGGTCGCCCGATTCGTAGGCTCGCTGGAACTGCTCCACGGTGGGGGTTCCCGACTCCGACAGGAGCAGCGCCGCATTGCTCCCGGAGAGGGGGAATGTCCCCCTCGGCTCTCCTTGAAGGGAGTAGGCCTCAGCGGTCTCGGAGTCCCGCGGGATGTGGATCCACCCGTCCTGCGCGGGGATGTATGTCGATTCCCTCCCCAGTTCCTCGCCCGCCCAGTCGTTGCGAACACTCCCGTCAGCGAGGTTCATGAGACCAGTCCTTGCCGCTTGGCTGTTGTCAGCCGAGGCAGTCGACACCAGGATGCTTCCAGTGGCGTCATCTCCAGCGATTCCTGACGGCTGAGGGTTGGTTTGGGTGTCGTACCTGCGCTCCCAGCGCCGAGTGGGGCGCCCGCCGCTCCAGTCCCAGGCGCTGCACCGGTTGGTGTTCCAGTAGGAGTCGCAGGTGATGATGAGATGAGGGGAGATGATGTACGGCCAGTTGTCTGAGGACCACGGGGCTGTTTCTGTGCGCCCGGTGGCCGGATCGAGAATCTCGTGGTTCAGAACCAAGTGTCCGCCCCACCAAGGGGATCCCCATAGGTTGATGCTCTTGTTCGTCAGCTCCCACAGTTTCTTTGGGCCTGCCTTGTCAAGGAGGTAACCGCGCAGGGTGTCCTTCTCTTCGCGGGACTCCACAACAAGGTAGTTCCCGCATCGGTGGATCACGGGGGAGCTCAGAGTCGCGGATGGGTCGGTTCCGCTGTCGAAGCGCCAGGCCTCACCCCACTGGGCCCCTGGTGTGGGGCTCGTGCTAGTGGAGGTGTCGCATGACGTCGTCTCATTCGCCTCGGCCGAGGCCTGCCAGGTCGAGTACGCCGGCGCCTCCGGTTGAGTGAGTGAGGACGCCATGACCGGTCGCTGCTGAGCCCACGCCTGTGCGAGCGTGAGGAACACAGTGATGACGACGAACACCAGCGCGGTCTTGAACAGGCGGCTGCTCCAGGCCATTCGAGCAACACGGATCCCCAGGTGCCGAAGGCCCACCGCACTGAATCGCATGGGACTAGCATTCCTCACTCCCTGCGGCCGCGGGACTGTTCTCTCTGTGACGTCGGGGGAAACCGGTGGGGAGAACTGCCGTGAGGCGCGTCATGGGGCGGCGACGGGCCGTCGTCGACCTCGGTGGGGCGCCACGTGGCCGGTAGGCTGACGGGCATGTCGAAGAAGAAGCGCCACGGGCGCCGTCCGGCCGCCGCGTCGGCCAAGCCCCGCAAGCAGAGCATCGAGTTCGTCGCCCGTCCCTTCGCCGGTCTGCCGGCCGAGGAGGACCTCGTGGCGATGGCTCAGATCATCCCGGCCGCCACGGCCACCGTGCGCCTGACCAAGGAGTACGGGGGCAAGCAGATCCAGCTCGTCACGCTCCTTCCCGAGTTCGTCCAGGGGCTCAAGCGCTCCGACGGCGAGGTCCTCGTGGCCATGCAGACCTCCATGCACTCCGGGGACGCCTCCCGCGACGTCGCCGCCGCCGTCCTGGCCACCCTCGAGCTGCCCGAGGGCCAGGCCCTGCGTACCGACGGACTGCCCGAGCCCGGACCGCGCCTCCAGGACATCCTCGACACCACTGAGCCGCCGGTGGTCTCCGTGCGCGAGACCTTCGACTTCTGGATCGACCCGCAGGCCGCCGGTGACAACGAGCAGGCACGCCAGGTCATCGAGGAGGCCATCGAGCGCGCCAAGGAGGAGATCGCCCCGACCCGGCCCGTTCCCGGCGTCGAGCACGCCTACTGGTGCCGACTGGGCGCCAAGGAGTTCGTTCGCTGGGCGCGCGGGGAGGACGAGGACGAGTTCTTCAACGCCTTCGCCCGCATCTACGCCGCGCGCGAGTCCGACCTGGAGGAGGGGGCGCGCTTCGTCGGCGCCTTCCGGGCCAACGGTCTGGCCATCCCGGTGTGGGAGCTCGTCCCCGGCACGGAGGCCGAGGAGCTCACCAAGCCGCTGCAGGCCATGGGCAAGCGCCTGGAGGCCGCACTGGCCGACACCAGCCCCCTGAGCCCCGAGGTCCGCCGCGCCAAGGCCGGCATCATCTCCCGCCAGGTCAATCTCTGACTCTTTCTCTCGTCGAGCCGGTCATTCGTCGCGTCGCCCCCCGGAATTTCTGCTGGGTACCGCGAAGAATGCCCGGCTCGATGGCGGCCGGGGCGGCTGAGTCCTTCTTCTGGCCTCCCCGGACCCCTTGCTGACGGGGACATTCCACGCCTGTGGGGACACCCTCTTCTGGCCGGGGACATCTCACGCGTCGGGGGACGGGTTTGCTGTCCCCGACGGCGTCGAATGCCCCCGCCTGGAACGACACGCCCCCGGCCGCGCGGAATGCCCCCGTCGGTGTTGGTGCTGGGGGTGGTGGCGGGCCGGTGCGCGCTGGCGACGTGACGAGGACGTGGCGGCGGGTCGGTGTGCGCAGTGCTCAGCCTTACGTGAAGACGTGCAGGTCGATTGGGCGGACGACGAACCCGGGGCCGCAGCGCGCGGCTCAGGTCTCGGCGATGCGCAGGCGCCGGCGCGTCACGCGTGGCAGGCCGCGTCCGTAGAGGGTGCCCTCCTTGGCCTTGACGGCGGCCACAAGCACGAAGCTCAGTGAGATGAGCAGCGCCCAGCTGCCGAACTTGCCGGCATGCACCAGGTGCCAGCCGTCGGCCTGGTTGGGGTAGCGCCAGGCGCTCAGCGCCGTGGCCAGGTTCTCCGCCAGCCAGAGGAAGCCCCCGATGAGGATGAAGGCCACCGTCGTCGGCATCCAGTAGCGGTCACCGCCGACAGTGAAGTGGACGGCGCTTCCCCACAGGGCGATGAGGAAACCGGCCGCGATCACCCAGCGCAGGTCGACGATGACGTGATGGGTGAAGAAGTTGAGGTAGGCGGCCACGGCCAGCAGACTCACCGGCCACCACCGAAAACCGCCCACGTGCAGGTCGAGGCGCCGGAAGGCCTGACAGATGTAGGAGCCGACGGAGGCGTACATGAATCCGGAGAAGACCGGCACCCCGCCGACGCGTACCACTCCCGCGTCCGGATAGGCCCAGGAGCCGGTGTGGACCTTGAACACCTCCAGCGCCAGCCCGATGAGGTGGAAGGCGCAGATGACGCCGAGCTCGCGCCAGGTCTCCTGCTTGAGGGCCACGAAGGCGATCTGAACGACGACGACGTAGATCAGCAGGGCGTCGTAGCGGGCGATCGGCGGATTCGTGTACTTCCAGATCAGGGCGCTGGCCGCGAGTCCGACGAAGATGGCGATGGCGAAGGCGCAGCAGGCCAGTTCCAGGAGGGCGAACTGGACCAGGCGGCGGGGGAGCAGGCGCCACCGACTCAGGGGGAGGCGAGCGGTATCGGGCACGACCGAAGTATGCCGTGCCTTGACGTCGCCCCGCTGATGGGGACATTCCCTCACGGCCGGGGACATCCTGCGCATGCGGGGACACTTTCTTCCGGCCGGGGACGT
>ERZ772920.918-NODE-918-length-15894-cov-11.939453_pt1 | contig 15894 bp, 9 predicted proteins | sample MGYA00511469_ERZ772920 | MGnify/ENA primary metagenome ERZ772920 (study PRJEB29015, sample SAMEA2738069) | human oral metagenome | biome: human oral; feature: human-associated habitat; material: saliva | place: China | collected 2216 ... | reverse complement strand
TGGAGCGGGGTCGCCTGGCGATGATCTACATCATCGCCTACGACATCGCCGACAATAAGCGGCGGCTGCGCGTCGCCAAAACACTGGAATCCTGGGGCTACCGCATCCAAGAATCCGTGTTCCAACTCCGCCTCGACACCGCGACGCTGGCACGCGTTCGCTCGTCTCTGGCCGCCCTCATCTCCGACTCCGAAGACGTCATCCACATCTACCCCATCTGCTCATCCTGCGCCGACCGCGCCGACATACTCGGCGCGGCCATAGCGCTGGACGACGTGGGGCTGTGTCGGGGAGTGTGGTGAGGACTAGCCGACCCACAACCCAGTTCGCCTAACTTTACCTTTGGTGACGAGTGTCGGACCTATGACGGTGACCTCTGTCCCTCCTGCTTCCGCCGCTTTCCCCTGAAGATCGCGCGGACTTACCTCTGCTGCCACTCGCACCCATGAATGACTCAACAAAGTCGTCACTTCTAGAACCCAGCCATAGCGGTCGAGGCGCAAGTCCACAGCCGTTCTTGGGTTCACCGTTCTCGTCAGTTTTATTATTCCTTCTATTCTCCTCAAGATTAGTGTAACGGACCGGAAGGCCGTCATCGAAGCCATACGCAATTCGTTTAAATGCGCGAATCGACGGTAGGTGCGTCAAGTCGCCGATCTTGGTATCCCCGAGCAGTTCTGGTGCCTTCTTGCTCTTAGATTCCGAGCCAAGGACAGTCGTGAGCTTCGAGTAACCCTCTGCAATGTCTGGGAGTTCTTGGAAGTGAACGAGTTCGTCAACAATGTTAACCTCGACGAGTCCGAGGCCGAGCGGTTTTCCGATTCCTAGCTTGTGATAACCGATCTCGGAACTCCCTACTGGGCTGAGATTTTGTGGGATGAGTGGCCACAAGAGGAATGCAAGTTCCTTTGGAGATAGATCCTCAAAGGTAATCCTGCACGAAAGGCTTGAGCCTGTCTTCAACCATGAGCGTACTCTGAGTCGAACTGAGTCACTGTCCTTAGTGGTGTCACGACTTCTATCGTATTCGGTAATGATGGCATCGAGATTCTTACCAATCGCCAATCGGTGTGTCGGGTATGCTGCCTCACCCAACGAAGAGGTTGACGGGTTGAAGAGATTCGCTCTAGTGTCATCAGATTGTTTGGACCATGTTCCTGTGTGCTTGCTATTGTTCGTCGGATTCGGAAAGTCTTTCCGAGAGACCAGAAAGCGACGACCGCTACTTGGCTTTGGACTAAGTAGTGGAGGGAGTATTTTGTATTCCTTCTCCTTTGGTGGACGTGCGATAGCATTTTCTGAGATGGAGACAGGGCTGACTTTAATGCGACCGCGTAGTGCGATTCCGTTATCGTCGTTGTCGCTAACGAAGCCGAACAGTCTGTCAGCTGCCGACGCCTCATTCAGGTTCTTAGCGGGGCAAACATTATCGCGCTCGGCAATACTTAGGGGAGAGTGTGAATAAGCGTGTCTTCCCACGCTAATCGGAATCAATTCTGAAATTGAGTCACTCTTGTCAATAAGAGCATATGCAAGTCTCCCCACTGCAAATGTCTCCTGTTTGACTTCGCCGCTAGTGAAAATGTTGCTCTTTCTAGGTTGCTCGTCTCTTCTCTTGTTTGACTTTCTCCGATTGTGTTTTGCGTTCCGCTTCTCTTTGGCGTTCTGTTCGTTGTGTTTGTGGCGAGAGTCTGCTATTTCTTGTTCGGTTTGGTATGAGTGAAGTATTGTTAGATAGGAGTCTATCACGGATTTTGAGCAGACTAGTTTTTTGTCAAAAGTATTGTTAGTGCTGTTCGAATCTTGGTCCCGTTGGATGAAGATCTTCTCCGACCATTTTCTCCTTCCTCGCTTCGTTCCGAAGTTTGTTGTGTTTTCCATGAGCTGTTCGCGGGGTGTAGTAATGTATAGGAATCCCGTGAACGTGTGTGCTGTCTTTATATCTTGGGGTTTAATCTCCTTTGATTGTTCGTATGTGCCGAGGACCAATTCGGAGGGTCCGTCTTCTTTTGATATTTTGCTTACGATCCACCGCTTCTTAATTCGGTAGGCTTCAAATCTGACTTTATCGAAAGTCTTGAAGCATTTCGCTAGCCTTTTGCCATTGTTCTTGTCGGGTTTAAAAGAGCCGAACGTGTGTTTCTTACCTTTAATTGTTTTGGAGTCGTCCAGTGCTGGGGAATCCTGAATCGGTATGAACGCAGGCTTATTGTCGTTGTGTCCGCCGCCGTCAAGTCGCTCGAACTCATATTGTTCGTCGCTATTTTCAATGGATGGTGCATATGTGCATCGCACAGGGACTAGTGATAGTGCCTGGTCTGGTTGTGTTCGGTATGTCAGTGGCGCACTGTGGGTTTTAGTGTCAAAGATTCGGAAGCGTGACGATGTGATTTGTTCGTACGTTGTGCTCAGAAGCCCTTTGATCATTGTTGGAGCAATGAAGGGTTTTCCGTCGACTTCCTGGACTTGAAGGTAATGAATGCCCTCTTCTTCTGTCTGTTCGCCGATGAGCAAAGGTGAGTGCGCGGTCAGCTGAAGGTCAAAGTAGCCGCTGAGTCTGTCAGAATGGAGGTGATCTAGGTATGTTAATATGCCCTCTCGATAAATCGCTTCGTAGTTTGCTCGATCGTTGTTCCGTGCGTCGTCTGGTAGTCGGGGTATTCGGTTCACACTTGAGTGAAACGTATGTTCCTCATACTTTTTTCCTTCGCGTTTATCGCCCATCTTTAGTTCCACCTTCCAGTAAATAGCTGGTCGACTACGACCGTGTTTCCGTACTTATCTTCTTCTTGAATGAACTCGACTGCCGTCATGTTGTCGGTTGCGGCGTGTTGTTCGTCTTGTTGTGTCTGACCAGAGGTGGGGTCCGAGGCGGAATCCCGATCACTGCTCGCGCCAGACTTGTGCTGCAGAAAGCTCACCTTGTGGAACCAGCCGCCGACACGCGCTGACTTCGTGCCTTCGGACGATGCCTCGGCTGTGCCGACCGTAAGCGTTAGCTCGACGGCACCCACGCCGTTCACCCACCGGTACTCGTGAGCCAGAACGCCGCCCTCTGTGGGTTCGTCAGGCAGTTTCACCGGTACCCACAGGCGTAGTTCAAAGACCTTCGTCGCATCGAATTCTCGTCCATCGATCGGCGTGACAGAGAGCTTCGGCTTCGCGTCAGAGGACCCCTTATCGAACCCCAACACGGTCCACGTCCCGTTGGTCGCGAACGCCAGGCCCTGCACGCCCTCACCCAAATGAGTGTGCACATAGGAGAGGAAGACGTCCAAGCATGGTGTGTCACCGGACTCCGAGAGAATCGGTGAATGTGCCAGTATCGCTTTCTGATTCTTGTCAGTCATCGGCGGCTCCCGTCCCTTCAGATTGTTTACGCGCGGCTCCTGGGCCGTTCTCTAGGCGCTTAGACCAGTCCGTTTCTTTGTACTTATCCTTTAAATGTTTCAGGACCTGTTCCGCGAGCTTGCGCTGCCCCTCGTAGAGGGTGTCAGTCATGACGCCAGCGCCAGTCGCCGGCTGCTGTAGCGCTTCGCAACCAGTGAAATTCCACGACGGAAGGGCAACACCTTTACGGTTAGCACCCTCTACCTTGATCGTTGAGACGACGACCTGGCCCAGGCCCCGCGTTGATCGGCTACCCAAGGGGAGTGTGCCCGCGGACAGCTCGGTGAGCACCAGCCCGAGCAACACGTAGGCGGCGTGAGCGTAGTCCGCGTGGGTAGGTTTCGGTTGCTCGCGCTCGACCGAACTGTCCTCCGCCTCGTCGGCGCCGACGGTTGTCCCATCGTCTTCCGGCCCCTTCTCAGCTTCGATGTTGTTCAGGAGCTGGCGCAGATCGATGTCGATCGTGATCGGCTGCCACTTCGTTCCCAGGTAGACGGCTTCAGTGAAGAGGCCGCCGTCGATGACGCCGCCCGTCCATCGGTCGATCGCGTTGTGCGTGACCTCGATGCGTTTCCCGCGCTTAGTGGAGAGACAGTCATGGACGGTGACCGCGCCCCGGTACTCCGTGCTGCCGAACATGTAGCGGACCAGGTTCGGTTCCGCAGCGATCTGTTCGTGAAGATCATGGGACGCGAACGTGGACAACTCGTTCTTTGCCGCGAGGACCGTCCGCGCGATGCGCGAGGCCCGTGAGCGCAGCGCACCGCGAATCGATGTGCCGGGGATGAGGAGTTGGGCGTTCTCCCACTCCTCTGATGGGTCCCGGAGCGGATAAATGACCTCGTGAACCTCCTCGTTGGTACCCTTCTCCTTATTTTCATCTTCTTTCGCGGCCTTGCGCTGCTTCGTCAGCTTTTCGTCCTCGGCGATGAAAATGCCGGTCGGCGACCACCAGTCGATCGTGATGCGCGCAGGTTCATCCAGGGTCCACCCGCCCAGTTCGAGGGGGAGTGACGTCCCTTCCGCGTCCTCACCGATGAGGGCATCGAGAACGTCCGCCGGTTCAGCCGGCGTGCCGGCATCGGTCGTTTTGGCGGTGCGACGCAGCTTCGGCTCAATAACCTGGATCGTTCCCTGGCCAGAGCCTGTCCGTCCACCGAGGCATATCGCACCGGATGTCAGGACGTCGACGATGAACTCGAGGATCTTCTTGACGGACTCGGATGACGCGGGCTCCGGAATCCCATCCGACTGTTCGCGTCTCATCTTTTCACCATCGCGTCCCTCCGCGGTGATGCGAATGGTGAACCTTGTGCCGCGGGGTAGGAATTCGTGCTCGTAGAGCGCTCCGTCCGAGGCAGCTCCCGTCGTCCGGTCGATGCCGACGCCGTGACGCCTCGGCAAGGGGGACTCTCCGGAGTCGGTGTCCTTGTATTGCGGGAAGGACACCGCGTGGAATGTGAGTGCACTCTTCCTGATTGGGAGCGACGCATCACTTGGCAGCCCGCGATCATTGGCGGATTTGCCGGTGTAGTCCGTGTCATCGCCCCATAGGGAGATCCAATTCTCTTTCGAGAACGCTCCTCCGTCCTGAGTCGCCGGATCCGCGGACTCCTCCAGCGCCTGGCGGGCGACGTCGCACGCCGCGCGAACCGCGCCCCTGATGGACCTTCCTGGGATCGTCGGCTCGTCGAGGCCGTTGCGGCAGAAACGGATGACGGTTCCCTCGCCGTCGCGGTCGGGGACAGCGTCGACACCGCCGATGTGGAGCTCTGAGGTCAGCTCAACGGGGATAGTGAGTTCATAGCGCGTGAATGTCACTGATCTTCGCCTCCTTCGGGCGCCTTCTCGCACACAAAGTGTTTGAGCTTTGCTTTCGTGACCTTAATGGATTGGATGTTGAGAAGGGGATGATCGATGACGAAGCGCCCGTAGCCCTGCGCCGTCAGCTCGCCCACTCCAAAGGGGGCGAGCTTCAGGAGCTTGCCTCGATCCTCTTCGCTGACCTGCACCTGGATGACGGAACCTGCCTGGATCGCTAGGCGACTCGCGCGCGGTCCGTTGTCCGCAGGCGACCACGAGTCGACGCGGCGGTGTCGGATTGCAGGAACTCCGACTGGCTTCAGCGTGATGCCCTCGCGCTCGAACGCCCGAATCAGGTCGTCGACGGTCCCTCCGGCCCCGAGCCCAGCGGAGCGTGCGATCACGTCGGACGTGAACCACAGCCACACGCCCCTGGACGAAGCCGTGGTGCCCTCGCCGGTGGCCGTCCCGTCAGCGGACGACGAGGCAGCGCTCGTGAGCTGCGCGCTTCCGGCGTTACCGAAGTGGCTGCGCGCCTCCCGCTCGGCGGCTGTCTCTTCGCGCAGCGTGCACGTCGCGGACCCGAAGGTGCCCGTGAGCTTGCGCGACCCGAGCCGGGCCTCGCGTGTCTTACCAAGCAGATCGGAGACAGAGGCGGCCTCCCAGAGCTCATCCGACACCCAGACGTGCGCGCGCATTTTCAGGCCTTCGGGCAGTGCGTCGACGAGGACCAGTTGGCCCTTGCTGGCCGCGCCCGTCTCGTGGTTGATGGCGGTCGTCTGTCGCCCACGCAGGGGTGGCTTACCGTACCAGCCCTGAGTCTTCGTGCCGGGCTCTTTGCCGTCGCCTCCCTTGGCGCCGAAGAACACGTAGCCGCCGCGAACGGGGATCTTCCCCTTATTCTCGTGGGAGCCGCCGTACAGGGTGATGGGCGACTTCGAGGGCGACGTCTTGTCTGTCTTGAGTGTGAGGGGAACGGGGAGTCCCTTAATGTCCTCAATGACGGGCAGCGCGTCCGAAACGAGCAGGTGGCCGCCGGTCACGGCGTTGGTAATGACGGCGTCCTTCTCTCCGCGCTTCTTCGACGACACCAGCCGGTGCAGCCAGGGGAGCAGCACCGTCCCGCGCAGGAAGTCCAAGGAACGAATTTCGTTCGAGAAGGGGACCTCGTAGGACACGATAGGCGAGTTGAGCGTGAGGTCGAGGATCAGGTGGTGCCCGCCGCTGTGCGTAGCTGCGGAACCGTCGACGGCCCCGACCTGGTGTTGTGCGCTGCGCTGTGGGGCTGGGAGCGCGTTGACAACCTCTGGCTTGAGAGACCGTGCCTGATTCTTGAGGTTTGTCCTCAGCTCCTGCGCGCATGACGAAGCGAAGGCGACGATCTTGGACGTGGACTGCCCGTCGCACGCCTTAATCTTGTTGTTGGTCACGAGGACCGTGCACTCGCCGTCGCCTCCGCTGCGGCCCGAGCCGATGCCTCGGACCATGAGGCCCGCGACACCCAGGAGGAAGTGCGCCGCATCGATCGTCGGTTTATCGGAAATCTCGGCCCCGGCCTCGTCGATGAGGGTGAACGTGCCCGTGAGGACGCCGGCGGTCGCGCGCTCCGTGAAGCGTAGGAACTGGTCGCGCGCCGTCCCCGTGTCGGGGTCGATGGACAGGGACACCGTGTCGTGGATGTCAATCGACGAGGCCGGGGTCGCGTCCGAGAAGAGAACGTGACGCGGGTGGGGGGTTGAGCCCGGCTCGCTGTCGGGGTCCTGGCCGAAGAGCCACAGGGCGAAGTTGGTCCACTTCTTAGGGGACTTCTCCTCTGGCCCGTCGAGGGCCTTCGCCGCCAGCATCGCCTGCTCGCGCAGGACACCCGTGATGACCGTGCCGCGCACGACCGGCTTGTCGTTCCTGCGCTCGATTGTTGAGTGCGTGCGACCCGCCTGGCCGACGCCCGTGGACACGCCCCAGTCGGACGTGAACACGATGGTGACGTGGCCGCTCGCGGTAGGAGAAGTGGTTGGTGAATCGGTGGTCACTTGGCACCTCCTGCGGTGGAATCGACTGCTGTTTGCTGGGAGCCGACGCGGTTGGCGTCCCGGCTAATTCGGGAAGTGAGGTAACCGTCGGGCAAGTTCTCGGACAAGTCGATGAGGTCCAGGAGCCACCGCACCTGCTCGACGCAATCCTCAGTGTGCTCGTCGGGATCGTCGAGGCGCGTCTTCGAGGGCAGCGGCCCCAACGCCTTCACGAGCGTCTTCGTGCCCCGCGCGTTCTCCTGTGCGTCCTTCCATTCGATACGGATCGCACAAATAGGGTGGTCGCAGCGCTCCGTTATCCTCTTGTCGTCGTCCGACTTTTGCTTGTCGTTGTCGATCTGCTCCTGCGTTGCGAACGCTTCTTCGTTGTCCTTCAGGACGACATACCCGAGACACTCGGATCGCGCCGTATCATCCTTGGGAACCGTGACATAGTCGGCGAGGAGCTTGACGATGCGGTTCGCGCGGGCGCGCGGGAACGGATCGCCGGTGGTCTGCGTGGGGTCGTCTGGTTTCTTGCCGTCGAAGGCAGCGACCGCCTGAAGGATGCGCGCCCAGGAGGACAACGGCTGCGGCGTCGCGGTGGGTGATTCCTCGGACGAGGTCGTGGTCGCGTCCCCGATCCGATCCGGCGCGTAGTGGCCGATCAGGAAGGGGCGCTGCGTGCGGCCCTTGTACTCGTCCAGCGTGTCGTCCGGGTCGAGGACCGTCGCGTCGCGCAGGACGTGGAAGTTGATCGTTGAACAGGGGACCGTATCCTTCTTCTTGCCGAGCTTCTTCCCGCGCGACACCAGCTCTTCCGCCAGGTCGTAGGCGATATGGAACGGGAAGTTACGACCCACGATGGCCACGCCCGCCGAGGCAGTGAGCGGTCCCGCTTCATTCGCGCCGGCGACGCCTGCGAGCTGTTTGAGAAGCTCGTCCTTCTCCGTGAGCTCCTCGTAGTGGCGGATGTAGGCCTCGGCGAAGGGGATGGCGAACTTTCCTTCGACATAGACGGTGAGGTCGTCGCCTCCCACAAGCACCGGGACAACCGGAGGAGCCTGGCGTCCACGTGCGTAATCTTCGACGTCCTTCCATGCAGCAGCTACAGCAGCTTTGACGACACCGTCGAGACGGTAGTTCACCTCCATAATGAACCACTGGAAACGAGGCGGCTTCCTGCTGTACGAGCGAAAACGAGGGGGCTTCTTGCTGTAGGGGCGGAAACGAGGGGGCTTCTTGCCGCACGGGTTGGAATTTCTCGGATATGGTGCTTTGGCGAGCTTATCGAGCGTGTTGTTTGTCTCCTTGAATGCCTTGCCGAGGTCGCGCATGATCGCGCCCACCCCGTTACCGTCAATATGGACCACTCCAACTGACGACAGAACGGGGGGAGTGGTCTCCAGGATCGTTTGTGGGTCCTCGGGTGCCTCGCCTTCTAGGACAATTTCCTGCTCTACGACTACCGCCTCCTGAAAGGCCGCTTCCAGGCGTGTCGGGTCACGATAAAGATCAGCCATGGAGGTCTTCAATTGACCTGAGACGTCATCAAGCTGCTTGTAACGTGCAGGCAACGCCCACGCACGCTTGAAGCGCGCTGGAAGAGATAGCTTGTGGTCGGGCTTCGCATCTTCCTTCGTGGCTGTGTACAGGATCGAGTTAAAATCAAGCAAAACCGTAGATTGGGAATCCTTGTCGTCTTCTTGCTTCTCCTGTTTCTTGCGCTTGACGCGTCCCTCGTATGATTCCTTCACTCCGACTGCGCGCGCCGTCGCGCAAATCTTATTCGTGTCTGACTGTGTCAAGGGTGCAACCGCTGGAAGCGCCGATTCATCTGCTCTCTCCAGGAACGGGAACTGCGGGAAGCGTGCCGCCGCCGGTCGGCGGTTCAGCGAGTATTCACTGAAGACTCGGTCGAGTTTTTCGAGGTCCTTCGCTTCGAGGGCACCGGGCGCTGCTGGGACGAAGACTCCCGTGACGTCGAGGCCCGGGGCGTCAGTCAGCGCACGGAGCGTCACCTCTCGGATCAGTCGCTTCGCTAAATCCTTTGGGTCGCCGTCAGCCTCGGTGAAGCGAACAATCACCTTGCCGGACGAGTCAGAAACCCAGAAGGACCTCGGAAGGGTCTTCGTATCAAGGAGTTCTTCTGCTTTATCCTTCACCCACTTGGACAGCAGGGTAATCTCGAAAGACGCACCGATCTGCTCGCGCAGGCGGGGAGATGAGAAGATAAAGGGCTGATTGCTGTTCGTCTGCAGCATGACGAGGTAACTTGTCATGGTCGGTTCCTCCCTACTCTCCGTTGCGCGGGGGAAGTGTCGTCAGGAGTGAATGAATGTCGCTGAGGACACGACCCTGAGCATTGACGATGGTGCTAAATCGCCGCTTTTTAAGGTCCTTCGTTATCTCGGCAGAGTCATCAAGCTTTCCGACGGTAAGCACAATGAGTGCCTGGGAGTCGTCGAGATCGTTAATGGTCTGTGTGAGTTTCTGCTCGGCGCGATTTAGCTTGTTCGCAGTCTCTTGATCGATCTCCTGCCGTCGGCCGTTGTACCAGTTGAGATCGAGTGAAAGGATGACAAGGTCTGCTCTACGAGAGACAGTGGATCGATCCGGGATAATCTCGTTCTTCATCAGCGCAGATCTGTGTAAATCATCTTCAATTCGATCAGAGAAAACCGGGTATCCGAGTAGCTGAATGACACGTTTGGAAAGGCCGTATGACAGGCGCTCGTTGTAGTTTTCAAGCACCTTGTCAGCGATTATTGTTCCAACCGCTGTGACAATGATGGCTCCGGCGATCGTATAGATGAACGGAAATATGAATGCTGTTGCGACTTCACGCCAGGTATTGTTATCGAATTGGCTGAAAAGAAGGATAGTTATGGCGAGAGTCATCGTTAGAGTGATGATGATCCCGATGTAGATGTGCCGTTTCTTGTTCATGAATTCTGCTCTTCCTTGTTGCTTTCCTCTGCATTTTCGGCCGCTTCGTTTGTGCTCCGGTGATAATTTTCCGAATTGGAGGCTGTGTATTCCACAAATGTTGACTTGTAGGATACTTTGCACTCCTGCATTGTTGGAGTGGTCTGCATATGTTGATTCTCAGGTTTTTTGTCCTGTTTTCCCTCGGGAGCGGCTTGTTTTACGGTGTCTTGTGTATCGGTATTGCCGCCTTTTGACTGTGTTGAGTCGTTATCTTGTGCCTCAATCTTTTGGGTCTTAGACGGTTGTTTATCTTGTTTGTCTATGCATGGTGCAAAAATGAAAGCGGCGACAAAGATTGCGATTAGCAGAGCTAGTAACGGAAATAGAAAGTAGCAAGCAATTGTGTGCCAAGTTTGGTTATTGTAGTGGATGAACTCGATGATCGTGATAGCTGTGAAAAAACCGAGGACTATAAGGGTGAGCAAAGAGTGGATACCATATTTATTCATGGGAGCCTCCGAATGGTCTATGCGGCCACAGCGTCTATGACGCCCATGCCGAAGCTCGTGTGTGAGCCGACGTTCGTGTATGCGGACAGGGCCATGAGGCGCGAGAAAATGCGGGTCGCTTCGGCGCCCTCGACGCCGCTGATGCGCAGACGGCCCTCGTGGGCCGGGATCCGGCGCGAGCTCAAGCGGCCCTGGCCCGCGTTGCGCGGCATCGCCAGCGACACCATGGACGCGCGCGTGAAATCCTGCGTCGCCAGCACCCTCGCCATAGCATCCCGGTCAATGCGTGGAGGAGCGAGCCTCCGATTCCACGCCCACCAGCGCTGCTGCAAACTCGTCGCAATCGTCGCAGGAGACAAGCTCGGCACATGATTCCCCTTCGACGAAAACGTCGTCGGAGTCACCAGGCGTATCTCCCACGTAGTGTCCTGATCGCGCTCGGCCAACTCCTCCCACGACGCCTGGTTAACGATCTGACCCTCAGTCGCAACCAGCACCGTGTCATCCTCGGTTCCCGCACCGAGACGCATGACGCCACCCCACGCCAGCCACGCGTCAAGCGTGTCGACCAGGCGATCGTCCAAGAAGCGCACCTCGACCCCGAACCTGGACTCCGAACGACTCAACTCTCCGAGCGAATACGGCTTCACACCACCCGCCCCATGCAGTGGTCGATGCGCCAGCGTCGGAAACCGCGCCGCCCTCGCTGGGCTGACCCCCGGCGGTAGGTCCAGCACCGCCGACAGGGCAGCATGCAGTCGCCTCGGCGTGGCTGGCACCCCCTCGGGCGCGTCAAAGCTCACGTAAACGGATGCTGGCATCGCTGCCTCCCATCACTCGGGTGTGACTGCCGTCTCTGACCGTATCACATGTCTGATGATGGGTCACAGTGGAACTGTCAAGATGAATGTCCATGTGTAATGACACCGGTAGAAACAAGTAAAATAGTGGAGTGTGCAGTGTAAGCATGATGAGATATTTCAGAATGCGCCAAAGTGTCAAGCCAATTGTGTGATGCCTGGGTCCGAACGTCGGCACGAATTGCAAGATCGGTAGTTGAGTGTCAAGGCTTGATCGCCCCTCATGAGGCGCACCGGTCGCGCCTGTGAATTCGGGGCTTGCTCACATCTGATCGGCTTCCGACAGTCGGACATTCCCGCCCAATCCTGAGAAGGTCAAGACTTCTTAAAATGTGAAACCCTCTATGAGGTTTGTCAGCAACCTTGGAATCATTGTTGGATGACGCGCTGTCTGGACTGACCAGGGGCCGCGTCTCCGTTAGCACAGCAGCACAGAAACGAGGAACTCTGATGCATCAACGCTCATGGAAGGCCCTCATCGCGGGAGGAGCCGCCCTCACGGTCGGCTTAACCCTCACCGCGTTCGGAGCGCCTTCCCACGCAGAAGGCGTCGCCGGAATCACCTCCGAGGCGCGCGCCCAGGACGAGGTCATGAACTACGCGGTCAACCTGCCCGCCACCGCCTCGCGCTACGACTTCAACGCGGCAGTATCCAAGGCCTCGGAAAATGGCGTGGTCCTAGCCCAGTACCCCGAATTCAACTCCTTCTTCGTCCAATCGGTGAAAGCCGCATACGCGCCCGACCTCGGCAAGAGCCTCGTGGACGGCGGCATCTCCTACGACTCCATCGGGCCCACCCGCTACAAGACCGTCACCGGTGACGAGGTGCGCACCGAACAGCCCACGAAGACCGAATCCGAAGAAGCGGCCGTCAACGAGGCAGCCGCTGTCCACGACACTGGCCTGTCCGCCGACTCCCAGCTCAACGACTTCACCCCCGACGAGGGCGACGCCAACGCCTGGGGCCTCGCCGCCATCGGCGCGATCGACGCCCAGCAGGTCGACGTGCCCCGCGAAAAGGTCACCGTCGCCGTTATGGACACCGGTATCGACCCCGACCACCAGGACCTGAAAGACCGCATCGACGCCTCCCGCTCCGTCGGCTGCCAGGTCAACGGCATCCCCAACCAGGACCCCTCCGCCTGGAAGGATGACCACTACCACGGCACGCACGTCGCCGGCACCATCGCCGCCTCCCACAACGCCTACGGCGTCGACGGCGTAGCCCCCGACGCGACCCTCATCGCCATCAAGACCTCCAACAAGGCCGGCTCCTTCTACCCCGAATACGTCGCCTGCGCCTTCGACTGGGCGGCCGAACACGACGTCGACGTGTCCAACTCCAGCTACTACATGGACCCCTACGCCTTCTGGATGCCCAACGAAGCCTCCCAGGCCGCGGGCCTCGAAGCAGCCTCGCGCGCGGTGCGCTACTCGAAGGAACACGGCGTCGTTAACTTCGCCGCCGAAGGCAACTCGAACGACGACCACGACAACCCGACGACCGACAACGAATCCCCCAACGACGTTGACGGCGCGGCCGTCGAGCGTAACGTCGCGGGCGGCATCGACGTGCCCGCCATGCTGAACGATTCCGTCCTGTCCGTCTCCGCCCTCAAGCTGCCCACCGGTACCGACCCGGCCACCGCCACACTCGAGCGCGCCGGCTTCTCCAACTACGGCAAGAACTCGGTCGACGTGGCGGCCCCCGGCCAGCGCATCTGGTCTGACCTGCCGACCTGGGAGAAGGAGCCGCCCTTCGGTTACCTGTCGGGCACGTCCATGGCATCCCCGCACGCCGCGGGCGTCGCCGCGCTGATCAAGCAGATTCACCCCGACTACACGGTCGACGAGGTGAGCGCCCTGATGAAGAAGCAGGCTGGCTACACCTTCAACCGCCTCGCCGAACCCACGGACGGCAAGGAATACCGTGGCGCCGGCCTGGTTAACGCCCTGGCGGCAGTCCTGCAGGATCAGCCCCAGCCGATCCTCGGCAGCGTCGAGTACTCCTTCGACGGCGGCACCGACTGGCGTCCCCTGGCTGACGCGCACGTCGGCGGTACCATCTGGGTGCGTGCCACCGTCACTGGCCCCGTCACTAAGGCCACCCTGCAAGTCATGGACAAGGATCCCGTCACGGTCGAAGGCACCGGTGACTTCACTGGCAACCAGGTTGTTCTGCTCGCCGGCCCCTACGACACGGCCTCGCTGATCGGAGAGAATCCCCTCTCATCCGTCACCGTCAGCGCCGAAGGTCGCAACATGGATCCGCGCGCGGATGACGACGTGACTGACTCCGTCCACTTCCACGTCGACGAGTCAGTCCACGAAGGCGGCGCCTGGGTTAACGACGCTGCCGGCTGGAAGTACTGCTACGCGGATAGTACCTGCGCGAAGAACGGCCCCCTTGTCATCGGCGAGGACACCTACTACTTCGATGCCAACGGCCTCATGGTCACCGGCTGGGCCTTCTACAACGACGCCTGGCACTGGATGGGTGCCTCCGGTCGTGCCGCCACCGGGTGGGTCAACGACCGTGGCGCCTGGTACTTCCTCAATGACTCCGGTCAGATGGTGACCGGCTGGACCCAGGTGAATGGCTCCTGGTTCTACCTGACGGACTCCGGCAAGATGGCGTCAGGCTGGACCAAGATCGGCGGCTTCTGGTACTACCTGCAGGATTCCGGCGCGATGGCGACCGGTTGGGTCAAGGACGGTCGCACCTGGTACTACCTGAACGAGTCCGGTCAGATGGTGACCGGTCGCGTCCAGATCGACGGCACGTGGTACACCTTCGGCTCCTCGGGTGCGTTGCGCCCCTGAGCCTCGATTAACGAGGCCGTGGCCCCCTCCCCGGTTACGCGTCCTCGCGCTCGACTGAGAGCTAGATAAAGCGGGCGGGTCCGAACGTATGGTTCGGACCCGCCCCGTCGTCTCTCACAGGTCCCGGGAGAGATCCGGGCGCGCCCCCACGGTGCCCCCGGGGTGCGATGGGTGCTCAACTCAGCGAATCGAAGAGAACCTGCAGGCCCTCACCCATGGTCGGGTGCGCGACGGGCAGGAAGCGCAGCTGCTCGTAGGTCAGGCCTCCGGCCATCGCGACCTGCACGGCTGTGATGACCTCGGAGACGTTCGGGCCGATAAGCGTCGCCCCCAGAATCTGATGCGTCTTCGCGTCAACGACTCCCTTCCAGAAGCCCTCGCCCGCGTAGCGCAGCGTCTTAGCGCGCGGGATCGCGGCCGTGGGAACCTTGGCGATACGCACGTCCAGGCCGGCCTCGTGGGCCTCGCTCTCGGACAGGCCGATACGCGCCAGCTCCGGAGTAGTGAACACAGCGTAGGGGATCGTACGACCCTTCGTGGTGGTCGTCGGATCGTCCAGTGATGCGCCGGTCAGCTGCGCGCGAATGATGCGGAAGTCCGACCAGGACGCATGCGTGAACATGGGGGTGCCCGCGCAGTCGCCGGCCGCCCACACGCCCTCCGCGGACGTGCGCAGGTGCTCATCCACCGCGACGAAACCGCGATCCGTCAACCTAACCCCGGCCTCGTCTAGGCCGATGCCGTCCGTGTTGGGAACGCGACCCACGGCCACCAGGACCGCCTCGGCGGATACCGTGGAGCCATCCGTGAGCGTCAGCGTCGTCGTGTTGCCTTCGCGCGAGGCCGACGCCGCGCGTCCACGCACGATGCGCACGCCGGCGGCCTCAAGGCCAGCCTCAACGACGCGGGCGGCGTCCTCGTCTTCGCGCGGCAGCACGTGATCCCCCGAGGAGATGAGCGTAACGTCCACGCCGAAGGCCGCCATCATCGATGCGAACTCCACGCCGATGTAGCTGGCGCCGATGATCGCCAGGGAGGAAGGCAGCTCCTCCAGGCGCAGGATCTCCTCGTTCGTCCACGCGCCAGACTCCCACAGGCCGGGGATCGCGGGACGCGCCGGGCGCGAACCCAGGTTGATGAGGACGCGCTCGCCGCGGATCGTGCGCTCGCCGCCCTCCTCAAGCGCGATTGTCACCGTACGCTCGCCCGTGAAACGAGCCTCGCCACGGATGAAATCCAGGCCGGGGGCCGCGAACATCTTCTCGTGCGCAGCCACCATGGCACCGACGATGCTCTCCTTGTGGGCGCGGAGCTTCGCCAAGTCCACGCGCGCGCCCTCGGTACCGACGATGCCGAACGCCTCATCCGTGCGGGCGTCGTTCAGGCGACGAGCCGAGTTGACCAGCGACTTCGTGGGGATACACGCCACGTTAATGCAGGTGCCGCCAACGAAACGCCGCTCCACCATGGCGACCTTCCAGCCGGCCTTCGCGCGTTCCATCGCGAGGGATTTGCCGGCCTTGCCGCCGCCAACAACCAGCAGGTCGACGGTCTCGATTGCGTTCGTGG
>ERZ772920.914-NODE-914-length-15954-cov-10.550852_pt1 | contig 15954 bp, 10 predicted proteins | sample MGYA00511469_ERZ772920 | MGnify/ENA primary metagenome ERZ772920 (study PRJEB29015, sample SAMEA2738069) | human oral metagenome | biome: human oral; feature: human-associated habitat; material: saliva | place: China | collected 2216 ... | reverse complement strand
TGATGAAGTAGCGGAAACGCTCCTTCTGCACCACGTTGTTCGTCACGTTGAACTCAAAATCCGTTGTCTTCTTGGCAAATATCGCCGACCACGCATCAAAACATCGAATGTCCTGCCGTTCCAGCTCCTTCGGGCGCAGGTACTTGAACAGCAGGTACAGCTCAGTCAGCGAGTTGCTGATAGTCGTGCCGGAGAGGAAGGTCGCCCCCAAGTCCTTGCCCGTGCGCTCCTGTATGGTGCGGATAGCAAAGAGCATGTTCAGTGCCTTCTGGCTTCCCTCGCTGTTCCCCAATCCCGCCACACGGTCGTGGCGCGTGTTGAAAGTCAGATTCTTGAACTGGTGCGATTCATCAATGAAAATGTGGTCGATGCCCATCTGCTTGAAGTCCACCACGTCGTCCGTGCGTGACTTTATGGCGTGTTCCACCTTCTCCAATTTCGCTTCAAGGTTATGCTTGCGCTTCTCCAGACCTTTCAGCATCGCCCGCGATACGTTCTTTCCCTGCTGGCGCAGCACTTCGAGGTTTTCCTCCACCGTGTCAAGCTCCGCTTGCAGGATGCGCTGCTGCAACTCCGGCGACTGCGGTATCTTGCCGAACTGGTCGTGCGACATAATGACACAATCGTAGTCGTTGTTCTTGATGTTGTTGAAGAAACGCACGCGGTTGGCGGTCGAAAAGTCTTTCTCCGAAGCGTACAGAATCCTCGCGTTGGGATATGCCGCTTGATAGGTGGCGGCAATCTCCGCAACATTGGCTTTCAGCCCGATAATCATCGGCTTGTGCGCCAAGTTCAGACGCTTCATTTCATGCGCGGCGATGCACATTATCAGCGTCTTGCCGGTTCCAACCTCGTGGTCACAAATTCCGCCGCCGTTCTGTTTCAGCATCCAGACGCAATCCATCTGCGAGGGATAGACGCTCCTGATGCCCCGGCTTGCCAGCCCTTTCAGATTGAGGTCGGGAAAAGTCTGATGCGAGCCGTCATACTTCGGGCGCACGAAACAGTTGAACTTGCGGTTATACATCGTCGTCAGCCGCTCCTTGAACTGTGGCGACTGCTCTTCGAGCCATTCGGAGAAGCCGTTTCGTATCTCGTCAATCTTGGCGTTGGCGAGCTGTATTCCCTCGCTGTCGCGCACCTTGATGTCGTTGCCATGCTCGTCCCTGCCGATGGACTTCATCATGTCGGGACAGGTGTTGTGCAGGGCGTGTTTCAGAAGGTGCATGCCGTCATAGTTACGGTAATACCCCTTCACCAGAAACTCGTCCGTGATTTTCATGGTGCGGTAGCCGCACGCCACCGAAAACTCGTCCATGCTTGCAGAGTAGGCGATTTTCACCTCCGTGTCGAACAGCCGGCTCATGTAGGCGGCATAGACACCCGTCGGAATCCAGCGTTCCCCGAAATTGAAATCAAGGTCTTCAAAAGCGATGCGCGGCGGTTCGGCATCTTTCAGAGCCTCCAACGCCTGCTTCACCTCCGGCATACGTTCACTTTCGGGGTTTTCGCCCATCCAAGCCTCTATGCGTTCCGCTTTCTCTATCACGTTTCCGGCAATAAAGCGGTCCTTAATCTCGTAACCGGTTACGAGCGGATTGTAATAGATGCGCCCTTGCAGGGCTGTGAGCAAATCCTCCGCCGTACTGTCGGTTATCTCCCGCATATAGTCGAGATCGACAGTGCCGAACTTGTTGAGCGACGCGGACAGTGCTTCTTCGGGTGAGCCGACGTTGGCATGGCTCTCCACGGAGAAGGAAACGGGACGCTCGAAGATGTCCGCCTTGACAAACTTCCCGTTCTCCGCCCGTTCCAGCGAAAGGATGTCACGCCCGCCCGCGTCCATCATCACTAACTTCACGTTCTGCTTGGCGTTGAGGTTGCCGTAGCGCATGACAAACTCATCGTAACAGGTGTTTAGATGCTCTCGCCACGGGACATTTGCTTCATGCAGGTTCGATTCATAGCGGTACAGCCGCTCGTAGGCGTCACGGAGTAAAACATACTGTAACGCCTTCTCCTTCTGGTAGCCTTTCAGGTCGAGCGGCTGGAATGTCGCCCCGTATGGCGTGATGTCCTTCAGGTAGCCGATGTTATGACGCCCCCTGTCAGCCACCAGCGACCCTTCGCGCAGGTGCATCTCCGGCGTGCGGTGGTAGGCACGCGGCGAAAGGTCCACGACTTCTTCCTTCGGCTTCTCCGCTTCGATGTCGGGGAAAAGGGAGGTCGCCACCGCTTCCGGTGGGGTATCTGTAACGGCAGGTGCGGTGACTGCTTCCGGCTGTGTTTCCTCCTGCCGTGGTTGCTCACGGGGAGTGTCCGGCACGGCTTTCACTTCCATCTTTTCCGCCGCCGCTTGTTTCTCGTTATGCTGCCTTGCCAGTTCCCGAAGTTCCTTCCTGCGTTCCGGCGTCAAATCCATCATCATCTCGTAGAAGCCGTTGATGGGAGGATTGGTATCCCAGTCCAACGTGGCATAGATGTCGTCCGGGTCGGCAGGCTTGGCGGTGTTCTCCGTTTTAGCCTCCTTGTTCTCTGTTACAGTCTTAGGGGTGGTAGCCGTCGGCACAGCCGTAACATTTTGTGTGACATGCACCTGTGGCTTGGGTAGAACGCGCCTTGCCGAGCTTTCCTTTTTCGCCTCCTTTTTCTTTTTGGCGGTTTTCGGTTGTTGGCTGACTTCTTCCGTCATCCCCCAGAGATCGAGCAAGGATAGCTGCACACCGTCAGAATATTTCGGACGTGGCTCTATCTCCGGCTTTTCCTCTGTGGGTTGCGGTTTCTCCGTCGGAGTTTCCACCGCCTGCATCGAAGATGTTGTTTCCATCTTTATGGCAGTACGCTCCACCTCCTTTTGAACGGTAACTTTTTCTTCCGTTCCCGACTGCCGGATTGAACCCGAATACAGACGCATGGCGAGCCTGTAATGGAAATCCTCGTCGAGCATACGGTGCAAATCCCCGGCGATGCCTGCTGCCTTGCCCTCGTGCAGATAGACCATAGCGGGCTTCCCGTATGGGTCGGTGTCAAGTTTCGCCGTCGTATGCACGATGCGTTCCGGGTGGTGGATGAAATAGGCGTTGTCGGTCAGGTCGGTTTTCGTGTCCGTCTGTATTACGGTCATCAGCCGCTCGTCCTGCGACATTTCCTTCTTGCTGAGGTTCTTTTGCAGGACAATCAGGTCACTGCCCACTTCTGTCCCCGCGTTGTCCGTGAACAGGTTGTTGGGCAGGCGTATCGCGGATACCAGATCAGCCTTACTGAACAGCTCGTTACGCACGGAGGTCTTGGTGCTGTTCAATACCCCTTGCGAGGTGATGAACGCCACGATACCGCCGTCACGCACGGCATCCAGTCCTTTGAGAAAGAAATAGTTGTGGATGGCTTTCTGGGCGGAGCGTCTGCCGAATGAGTCGCTCCGCTGAAACTCAGGGTCGAACACGGCTATGTCTCCGAACGGAATGTTGGACACCGCCAAGTCGAAATAATTGTTGAACGGTCTTTCGATTTTCTCAAAACCGCAGGTGCGCGTTTTCTTGCCGGGATAGAGATGCCTCAGGATTGTACCCGTGAGCAGATCCTTCTCGAAAGCCATCACATCCGCATTGGGGTTGTGCCGCAGCATGGAATCCACGAACACGCCAACCCCCGCCGACGGTTCGAGCATACGGGCGGGGCGGACGCTGTAATCTGCCAGCACGTCCGCGATGGTGTCGGTTATCTCTTTGGGGGTGTAGAAAGCGGTCAGCACGGACGCTTTCAGCGAATCCACAAACCGCTTGTACTCTGTTTCGTCCTTGCTGTTCTCACGGATAAGCCTGTGCAACTCCACTGTCGGGGCGAACAGTTCGAGGTCGGATTTCGCCCACCGGACGGCATCCGTCAGTTCCTTTGCAGGGTTGAGGATACATTTCAGACCGCCGAAACCGCAGTACCTTTGAAGTATGGCACGCTCTTCGGTTGTCGTTGTCCTGTTTTCCCTGTCAAGGATGAATGCCGTCCGTATCGCCTCGATGTTGTCCCGCAGTTTCTGTTTGCGGTTAAACGCCATATTCCCCGATGTAAAGGACGGTTGCCCCCGTCAGCTCCGTGTAGAGCAGGTCGTAATCGGAAGACAGGGCGAAGTTGTCGTCCGAAAGGTCATAGACGGAGAACACGTTGCCGACAAGCGGCATGAGTTTCAGAATTATTGCTGTCTGGTAAAAATAAACTGAAAGCTCTGTATCTTTTTATCCATCTGTATTGCAGTCGTTTTACTTATCCATGGGCTTGGTTTTCAGTTTTAAACTGTAAGCATTATAAAATGTGCTTATATTGACAAGGAAAGCGCTATAATAACCAAATAAATTAATGAAATCATAAGTTTAAGTCTATTTTATCTAACACAGATAACTCTAAAAAAGTTTTATCGGACACCAATATTTCAGAATAAAGGCTTCTTGTTTCTCTTCCGGCACTTCGTCGAAAAACTCGCTCTCCACGACTTCACGGAGAATGGCGTACCGGGAATAGCGCAGCCCGCGCAGCAGCGTGTCCATCGCCTGCTCTTGCGCGCCATCGGCGGGATAGCCTTCGAGCCGCGCCTTTTCATACGTTTCGGCGGCACGGTCGGCCCGTTCCCGTATGAAAGCGGTGTCAGTCGCCTGTTCAAACTTGTTCGTGCGGAGGTAGTCCAGCAGGTACAGACCGTAATAGGAAAAGTCGGTCTGACCCTCGTTTTTCTTCTTGTTGTTCATTACTTTGGAGTTTAGTGGATTGATATTTAACGGGATAATTGATTGGAAAAAGGAAGAAAAAGGCACTCGGTATCCCTCCGAGTGCCACCACTAAATCCAAAGTATGAGTGTAATCCGGTATCGAAGAACAATTCATTACTCTGAACAAGTGGCAAAGTTAGTGCAAATCGAAGACAATACGAAAAAAACTTGTTTGTTTCTATTGTTGAGATGCAGCCTAACTTATCAAAAGTTAGTGATTATTTCCTTTTTTTCGGATAGGAAGACTTGCATTTCTTTTCCGGGAACACGAACGTCGTGTTATATTCCCCGTCAAAGGCGACTATGGCATCGAAGTTCTTGCCCTGCTTGCTCTTGAAGCCTTTGAGCGGCTTGGTGTGCCCGTCGGTGAGCAGGTCTTTGATTTCGTCGTCGGACAGGGTGCGTCCCGCTTTCTGCCGGAACACGGGCAGTCCGCACTCCGTGTTGTCGCAACGTACCACCTTGCCGTAGAACCGCATCCTGCCCGTGCCGCACTTGGGACACGCGCAGCCGGAATCACGGCTGCCGAAGAGCTTGTCGCACGAGAGCAGTTCGGAGGTGATTTCCCGTGTGTACGCCTCTATCTCCTTGCGGAAAGTGTCGGCGGGCAGTTCCCCGCGCTCGATACGTGCCAGTTCCTTTTCCCATTCGCCCGTCATGGCTACATCGGCGATGCGCATCGTCTTCACCACGGAATTGAGGGCGAGTCCCTTTTCGGTGGGAACAAGCGACTTCTTGCAGCGTTCCATGTAACCGCGCTTGAAAAGCGTTTCGATGATGGACGCTCGTGTGGCGGGAGTGCCGATGCCGCAGTCCTTCATCGCCTGCCGCAGCGCGTCGTCCTCAATTTCCTTGCCCGCTGTTTCCATTGCCGAGAGCAGGGTGGCTTCGGTATGCAGCGGCTTGGGTTTGGTCTTTCCTTCGGTGATGGAGGTGGCTTTCAGCGTGAGCGTGTCGCCATCCTGCCAGCCGGGGATGGTAGTTTCCTCCTTTTCCTCGCCATAGACGGCACGCCATCCGGCTTGCTTCACGACACTGCCTTTCACGGTGAACTCCACTCCGGCACATTCTGCCGTGACAGCAGTCACGTCCTTGACGCATTTTTCGGAGAATGCCTCTATCATTCGTCCGGCAATCATCTGATAAATGGTGCTGTCCTCTTTGGAGAGGAAGAGCGGTTTCTCTCCCGTGACGAGCAGGGCATGGTGGTCTGTTACCTTGCCGTCATCCACGCTACGGCGTGTCGGGATGGCTTTTGCCCGCACCTTGTCTTTCCATTCGGGCTGCGTGCCGATAAAGGCGAGTAGCTTGGGGATTTCAGCGAACACGTCTTCGGGGATGTAGCGGCTTCCCGTTCTCGGATAGGTTATCAACTTCTTCTCGTAGAGCTTCTGCGCGATTTCAAGCGTCTGTTCCGCCGTGAAGCCGTGCTTGGCGTTGGCTTCTTTTTGGAGCGTGGTCAGGTCGTACAGCAAGGGAGTTTCCTCCGTCTTCTCCTTACGCTCTGCTTTCGTTACCGTTGCGCTGCCTGCCGCCTTTACCTTATTATATAGCTCCGTTGCCGGTTCTTTCGACTTCCATTTCTCGGAGGATGAGAGTTTCACGACCTCGCCGTCGCAACCGTCTGTTGCGATATGGAGCTGCCAGAATGCTTCGGACGTAAAACGGCGGTTCTCCCAATAGCGTTCACACACCATCGCCAGCGTGGGTGTCTGCACACGCCCCACCGAATACGTGCCATGTCCGGCGGCTATGGATAACGCCTGAGTGCCGTTGATGCCCACGAGCCAGTCGGATTCGCTCCGCGCTTTGGCGGCGAGGTATAGGTTGTCGTACCTGCTGCCGTCTTCGAGGTTGCGCAGTCCCTCACGGATAGCCTTGTCGGTGAGCGAGCTGATCCACAGACGCACGAAAGGAGTGGTGCAACCCGTATAGTGGTAGAGGTAGCGGAAGATAAGCTCTCCCTCGCGTCCGGCATCGGTCGCCACGATGATTTGTTCGCTTGTGTCGAACAGTCTTTTGATGACTTTTATCTGCGACACCACGCCGCTGTCGGGCTTGTAACCTTTCTCCGTCCTGACCTGACGGGGGACGAGCGTGAATGTGTCGGGAATAATCGGGAGGTTGTCACGGACAAATCCGCGCACGCCGTAGCCGTCGGGCATGGCAAGCTGAACGAGGTGTCCGAATGCCCATGTCACGGCATAGCCGCCTCCTTCGAAATATCCTTCCTCTCTCTTTGTCGCGCCCACGATGCGGGCGATTTCACGTGCCACGGAGGGCTTTTCTGCAATGATTGTCTTCATGTTTTCTTGCTTTTTTGTTGATACTTTGGATTTTATTTTGGATTCAGTGGCGGACACGGGATTACATTTTCATGCCTTTGTTGTTCTTCTTTTTCGGCTTCTCCTGCTGCTGTTGCTGGCGGTCGTCCTTTGGGGCGGTCTGACCTTTCTGCAAAGGCTCTTTCAGGTTCTTTGTCGCCTCGTTGGTTTTGCCCTCGTTGTTCACCGCCACCTGTGTGCGGCTCTCGTTGGACGGGGCGACCTGCTGGGCGTTGTCGGGGTTCGTTTCGTAGCGGTACGGGCGGCCCTTCTCCGGGTTGAACTTGATATACATCGTGGCATGGAAGCCCTGCTTGTCGGTCACGTTCTCCAGTTTCACGGCTTTACCCGCCACGTAGTCGGCTTTCTGCTTGTCGGTGAAGTTCACGCCGCTCCATTTGCTGATGGGGCGGATGCTGCCGTCCTCGTTCATCCACGTGTTGCGGCGTTGCTCCTTCTTGGTCTGTGCGGCATTTTCCCCGCCTTGCGCCTGACTTTTCGAGGTGTCACCTTTGGCTTCCTGCGTCTGTGCGGTACGGGGCGACCTTCCGGTTCCCGGCACGAACTCCACGCCGCGCTGCTCCACGTTCACTTGAAGGGTGGTGACGAACTTCCTGCCGTCGTTGCGCTCGATGAGCTTGTCGCGCACGGGCAGTCCGGCGCGGAGCATGTCCTGCTCCTGTTTGGTGATTTCCGTCTTGCCGATGCGCTCCGGGATGCGCACCTTGTTTGCCGGAATGTCCGTGATTTCATTCGTCTTGCGGTCGATGCTGATGTAGGAGGGGATGATTTCGCCCGTTTCCCTGTCCACAATGTCCACGACCCTGCCGAGGTTGCCCGTTTCGCGCAGGTTCTTCCGGTCATCGTCGGAGAATTTGTGTTCCTTGTACTCATCTAACTTCTGCTCCTTGCGGATGAAGTGCGGCACGAGGCTGACATTTCCCTCGCCGTCCTTCTTGAAGGAGAGGCGGGCGTCCAGCTCGAATGATTCGCCGCCGAAGGTGGGCTTGACCTTTACCAAGTCGGACTTGCCGTAGTGGAGCATCTTCGTAAGGTCTCTGGACTTTTCAAGGTCGTCACGCTTCACGCCCCATCTGTCCTCCAGCTCCTGCCAGTTGATTTTGCTCTCGTTGATGGGTTGGTAGCCCTGTCTGCCCTGCGTCTGTTGCGGGCTTTCCTGCTGTTCTTTCTGTTGTTCCATGTTTTCCTGTTTTTGAGGTTCTTGTTTCTCTGTCTTTTGTGCCGCCATCTCTTCCTGCACCTGCTGTTGATAAGGGAAGGTGTCGATTTTGTGCGGTGCAAGGATTTGTTTGTTCTGGTACGGATGCTGAAGCAGGTCTTTCATCACGCCAAGCATGGAATCCACTTGGTCTGCCGCGATGCGGTAGAAACCGAAGCGGCTGGGTTCCTTGCACTGCCGGAAGAAGTTCTTGAAGAAGTTGTCCAGCACGTCGCCGTGTCGGTCGAATTGCAGGAAACTCTGCGCGTTCTCAGCTTTCGCAGGGGTACGCTTGGGTGTGTCGTCTGCATTCAGCCCGGCTACCACGCTGATCTCGCCCGTCTTCTCGTCACGGACTACCAGCACGTCCTTTTCGTCTTTTTTCTTTGCCATTTGAAAAATGTTTTAATGGGTTATTTATGAAAGAAATTATGGATACGAGCCTTGTAGAAGGCTATATCTTCTTTTTTGAAGTCCTTGATATGGTTGGAAAGGAATGTCAGCACATCCTCCTCGCTGTAATAGGTTTTCTTGCCCAGTGTCTTGTAGGGCAATGCGCCGACACTGCGGTAGCGTTGCAGTGTGCGCTTGCTTATCTGGAGCAGCATGCACAAATCCTGATTGTCGAAAAGGCGGATGCTTTCCGTGATAGTAGGCTGTTTCCCCTCAGCCTTCATCGCCAGCAGCAGTTCGTCCTGACGGTCGAGCCGTTCCATCAGCTTCTGCATCCAGCCCTCGAAGTTGTTTCGTGTGAGCAGTTCCATGACCTATGTCCTCCTTCCTTTTGGTTTGCCGCCAGTGCGCAGCGTGTGGTTGCGTTTCAATTCCTGCGGTGTCGCCGCGTCCTCGTTGACGGCACACGCTTCAAGCAGGCGGTCTATTTCCGACTGCCGGTAGCGGCATTTACCGCGAAGCACGACATAACCGATGCGTTGCTCGCTGCGCATACGCTGGAGGGTGCGGGTACTCACGTTAAGCAGGTGCGCCGCCTCGCGTGTGGTGAGCAACCTGTCGGGCGATGCCGCTTTCTTGTCGCCGGAGGCGGCACGGACGTGTGCCGCAATCTCCGCTATCTGTTCCGTCAATGACCGGAAGGCAGAACTTTCCATCGTTATCACTTTCATATTCAGTCCTTTATTTTTGTTTATTTTCATGAACATAGGCTGCGCCTCGGCATACCGTTCAAGCAAGTTTGACGCTCTACACTCGGCTTGCTCTATGTTTCTGCGACAAAATTCGGCAATAAACAAAAGGGGCTTTAACAACTCACTACGTGACTCACGTAAGATTTTTACGGAAGATGGCTCCGTAACCCGGTCAAACGGTGCAACAGGCAGCCTTTCAGCGGAAAACGGTACGTGTTAAGGGCTGCATCGTTACCTTTGCGGGCAAACCGATAATTGCATGAATATGGAAATAGTATCTATCGAGAAAAAGACTTTCGAGATGATGGTGGCGGCATTCGGCGCACTCTCGGAGAAGGTCGCCGCCCTAAGGCGCAAAAGCGACACGGGGCGCATGGAAAGATGGCTCACGGGCGAGGAGGTCTGCGGGCAGTTGAGAATAAGCCCGCGCACGTTGCAGACGCTGCGCGACAGGCGGCTTATCGGCTACTCGCAGATAAACCGCAGGTTCTATTACAAGCCGGAGGAGGTTAAGAGGTTGATACCGCTTATCGGCACGCTCTATTCGCACGGCAGATGATTTGATTTATTCACCCACTGAATCCGAAGTTATGATGAACGAGACCAACGATGTTTTTACGATGGAAGACGAGCCGATAGCCTCTGTGATGCAGGATATGCGCAAAGGCTCGAAATGGCTGTCTGTATTTCTGGAAAGTTACCGCCCTCCGCTGGACGGGGAACGTTACCTGACTGACGGTGAGGTGGCGGAACTGCTCCGTGTCAGCCGACGCACCTTGCAGGAATACCGCAACAACCGCGTGTTGTCCTTCATACTTTTGGGAGGGAAGGTGCTTTACCCGGAAACGGGGCTGCGCGAGGTGCTGGAAGCGAACTACCGCAAGCCGCTGGAGTGAGGCGGCCAACATGAAAAAGGAAACGGGCGACATTTTGTGGTGCTGCCCGTTTACTTTTTATATACTTGGGTGTTTTAATGACCTTAAAACCAGTTTTTTGATTGATCCAACCAATTTCTATCGTTAGAAATTCATATAGTTAATAAAAAGTTGTAACTTTGCATTTAACGCAATCTAAAAATTAATTGTAATGGCAATTTTAAACAACATTAAAAATGTACTATCAGAAAAAGGAGTTATGAGCAAATGGTTGGCAAAACAATTACAGAAAGATCCTGCAACAGTATCTAAATGGTGTAATAATCATTCTCAACCTGATTTGTATACATTTGTTCGTATTGCAAATTTGCTTGATGTTGATGTTCATGAACTTATTTGTCATACAAAAAAATAGTATCTAAAGGAATATAGATGTTTCACCATTTTTAAGCATGTAAATAAAGTGTATGAGCAATAAAATTTGGAATTTTGATATATTAGTTGATGATTGTTTTGTTAATTTTAATACAAAAAAGCAAGAAATAAATCCAGATCATAATGACAGGTTATTATCAGTTGCTAATGGCTTTGAAGATGGCAGTTGGAGATATCGTCAATTCAAAGAATTTGTTTTCAGTAATATTGCAGAAACAGCTTTGTCTGCACAAGAACGAGAGAAATTAATAGATAATGATTACGGTAGGCTTATTGAGGCTGCCAAACATTTACGACTTGTTGACAAAGAGCAGAATGGAAAGGGAAGTGAAATAGCGGAAATTATTCTATATGGCATAATGAAGAACCATTATAAAGCCTTATCTGCAATACCTAAAATTTTTTATAAACAGAATGATAATGATAATGCAAAGGGCTCTGATTCTGTACACATTGTAATTGACCCAAATGGAGGCTTTCAACTTTGGTTAGGAGAAGCTAAATTTTATAATTCTCTTGAGGATGCGCGATTATACGAACCAATAAATTCTGTTGAACAAATGTTGCGCAAACCTATTATGAAAAAGGAATGCGGAATAATGACCAATCTCAATGAACTTGATAAACAAATTGAAAACCAAACATTACTTAAAAAGATAAAAGAATGTTTCGATGAGAATACTTCCATTGACGAAATAAAACCCAAACTACATATACCTATTCTTTTATTACATGAATGCCAGATAACAGCAAGTACTACTGAAATGAGTGATGAGTATAAAAATAGTATTATTTCTTTTCATAGAGATCGTGCTCATTCGTTTTTTAAGAAGCAGATCAACAAGCTTAGTTCTGTTCATAAGTATTCGGAAATAAACTTTCATTTGATTCTTTTTCCTGTTCCTGATAAAACAAAAATAGTAAACTGGTTTATTTCACAAGCAAAAAATCTCAAAAATGATGCAGACGAATGATATATATAATACATGTTTAGATATAAGTAATGTTCTAAATGCTGGTGATATAAGTAATGCAAGATCCAAAGTAATTACATTACTTCATGAGATTAATGGTACTAACAATAATTCATATATGGAATTAGTCAACCATCTTATTCGTGAAGTGGGGCTTTTACCGTATATTGATACATATACTGCATCTTGGGAAGATCGGTTTGTATGTGAAGTTTTTAAAGTTAATATTGGAGAAAGAAAACCTTGTGTCTTACATACTGCTCAATCACAGGTATTAAAGAAGTTATTAGAAGGGAAAAGCGTTGCGGTGAGTGCTCCTACAAGTTTTGGTAAAAGTTTTGTTATTGATGCATTTATTGCGATTAAACAACCAATTAATGTTGTAATATTAGTACCTACGGTTGCTCTTGCAGATGAAACAAGAAGACGAATTTGCCGAAAATTCTCTCATCAATATAAAATAATTACAACAACAGATGTAGAACTTGCGGAGAAAAACATATTGGTATTTCCGCAAGAAAGAGCTTTTGCCTATATAGATAAACTTCCTTCAATTGATATTCTAATCGTTGATGAGTTTTATAAGGCAAGTACAAATTTTGATCTTGAAAGAAGCTCCACTTTACTCAGTTCAATGGTAGAACTCGGAAAGAAAGCTAAACAAAGATATTATCTTGCCCCAAATATCCATGAAATAGAAGAAAATGTATTCACTGAAGGGATGACATTTCTGCGTATGGATTTTAAGACCGTTGTAACGCATGCATGGCGGTTATATAAAAGCAGACCAAAGAATGAAGATAAACAGAGTTTTAAGACACGTAAACTTATTGAATTAATAAATACAGGTATAGGTAAAGCTTTGATATATACCGGCACATATAAGGGAATTGAAGAAGTAACAACAATTCTTAACAGAAATTTATATAATAAAGACTCTGAACTGCTTGCTAATTTTTCTGATTGGCTGGAATGCAATTATGGAGAAAAGTATATTCTTAAAGATTTAGTCAAACATGGTATTGGTATTCATAATGGTCAGCTACATCGTTCTCTTAGTCAAATTCAAATAAAACTATTTGAAGAACAGAATGGGTTAGATTATTTGGTATCGACCTCGTCTATAATTGAAGGAGTAAATACTCAAGCAGAGAGTGTCGTTTTATGGTCAAATAAGAACGGGGCTCATAAGATTGATTATTTTACCTTTCGCAACATCATTGGACGCGCAGGCAGAATGTTTCGTTATTTTGTAGGTCGTGTCTATATGCTTGAAGAGCCACCAAGTCAAGAAAATACTAAATTGAGATTAGAGTTTCCTGATGATGTAGTAAAAAAACTTGATGGAAATGACCCCGGTATAAAATTGAATAATGAACAATATGTAAAAATTCAACGATATCAAGATGAAATGATAGAACTTCTTGGAACGGATATTTGGCATAGAATTGAAAGAATACCACAAATCAGAAGTTGTAAACCATCAATGTTAAAGATAATTGCGGAAAAATTGAAAACTGATTCCAATTGGCCAACAAATTGCGATGCTTTACAAAACAATAATACATGGGAATGGAGGGATGCTTTAGGAGATATCATAGAAATTTTGGAATATCATCGAAAAGGACATTTACGGTATTATGCATGTGCATGTAGTAATGGATGGAAAATGACTATAAAAGAGCTATATAACACAGTAAAAGATTATGGTATTACATATGAGGATATATTTACATTTGAAAGATATGTATCCTTTAATCTCTCATCTATTATTGCGGTAATTAATATTATACGTCAAGAACTTTATCCTAATTCCTCAAATATCGCCAATTTTGTATATAAAGCATCAAATGCCTTTTTACCTAAAATTGTATTTCAACTTGAAGAATACGGATTACCGAGGATGATTAGTAAAAAGATACAAAATGCAGGTCTTATAAATCTTGAAGACGATTCTAAAGAGATTACAATCGTTATACAGGAATTTAACACGATAGGAATTGAATACCTTGAACAAAAAATACCTAATCTCCATTCATTTGACAAATATATATTAAAACATTTTATGAACGGAATTCGTTGCATAACGACAAATCAAAAGAATTAAATAATAGCCATATTATTACCTCTATATTTTTTGAGATATGATATGGCTATTTAGATAAGGATCCATATAGAAATTCTTTCGTATAATTTTCATTTGATATCTTCAACAGTACGCAGTTTTTCCGTTCTGTATAAACATCACGTATGTTTGCCGCTTCTCTTGTGAGAGAACCTTTCCTACCAGCCACATGCGGAACAGGTAGGTGTTGTAGGTGTTCAGCCGAAAAGCAATCAGAATAATGATTTCAGGCGCGTACACGTCCGCGTACAGCCCGTTTTCAAGCTGCATGTAGCGGCACACCTTGTAGTCGTTCAGCACGTCAGACTTGCGGACGGCTTTGATGACGGCGTTCACTGCCGGGACGGTCGTATGGAACAGTCCGGCTATTTCGGTGGCGGTCATCCACACATCGTTACCGGTTACGCTGACCGCCTTGTCCTCTATGATGATTATGTCACGTTTCATGGCTCCTCTTTTTTAGATGGTGCAACCTGCAAATTCCTCGACGTTGTTTAACCTTGCGGCAAGGTTTTCCATATCCTGATTGAGTTTTTCTTTGGTTATCTTCGCGTAAATCTGCGTCGTCTTTATGCTCTTGTGTCCAAGCATGGAGCTGACCGTTTCGATGGGTACGCCGTTGGAAAGGAAAACTGTCGTGGCTGCCGTGTGGCGGCTTTGATGCCACGTGATATGCTTGGTGATGCCGCAACGCTTGGCGACGGCACGGATACCGGCAAGGCACGTGTTATAATGCGGAACGGGGAATATCCTGCCGTTCTCGCATAGCCCACGGTATTTGCCGATTATGCGGTTGGCGATGTCAAGCAGGCGGATGTTGGACACCACGCCCGTTTTCTTGCGGTTGATGTTTATCCACTCGTGTTCGTCGAAATAGGTACGGATATTCTCTTCCGTGAGGTTGCGCATATCCGCGAACGACAATCCGGTGAACGCACAGAACAGGTAGAGGTCGCGGTACAGTTCCTGTTTGGCGTTTTTCAGTTTCCCCTCCATCAGCAGGCGTATTTCGTCTTTGGTCAGGAAACTGCGTGTCGTTTCCTCCTTCTTGATTTCATACTCGCGGAACGGGTCGCGTGTCAGCCACTCGTTGTTGATGGCTATGAACACCATTGTCCGTAGCGGGCAGACGTACAGCCACACGGTATTGGTGCAGCAGTGCTTGTCCGTGCGCAGGAACATCTCGAAGTCGGAGATGAAAGCGGGAGTAAGCTCTTTTAGGGCGATGTCCTTCACATGGTAGCGGATGTCGAGGAACTCTTGCAGGTGCTTGTAAACGACACGGTACTTTTCCAGTGTACCTTTTGCTTTCATGCCTGCTTCCACCTGTTTCTCATAGTTCTCGTTGTGCCGACGGAACACCTGCATCAGCGTGTGGTAGCGGTGTTCCAGTCCGAGAAAGGCGTTCTTTACCTTCTCCGCCGTGACGAAGTTGTCACGCTCCATGATTTCCTGATAGTGTCTGTTGATGCGCACCCGCATCTTGTCAAGCATACGGTTCGTTTCGAGTGCCGCCGCGCTTCTGCCCGTGACACGTCCCCCTTTGGTGTCCCACAGCTTCGGATCGACACTCAACTTGCAACTGAACTGCGTCTGGCTGCCGTCCACCGTGATGCGTCCCATGACGGGAACCGTCCCGTCCTTTTTCACTACCTGACGCTTGAGGTAGTAGATTACTGAAAATGTACTCTTCATCGTTCTTAATTTTTGGATTTCAAAATTAGTTGGTGAAGAGTCCGGTGTCGGTACGCAAAACGGGGAGGAACGGCGCAATCTTTTTTCCGTAACCGTATTTGTTACGTGAGTTGTGGGTAACTCACTATAACATAGTGTCTTGTTTCGCCATTCGTACCCGTTTGTCGCATTTTCGGACATGGTTACGAACAAGTAACGTTGCGGCGTCAAGATTTGGCTTCGGCAAGGATTGTAATGGCTTCACGAATTATCGCCACTTTAACTAAAACCCTTGTAACTCAATTCTATCACTATATCTTTCCGCATTTCACTTTTTTGTAGTAACTTTGCAGCATAAATTTAGCGTAAGCTTTTAAGGTATTTAAATGCAAGATATTCGTAACATCGCAGTTATTGCGCACGTAG
>ERZ772920.902-NODE-902-length-16125-cov-8.554387_pt1 | contig 16125 bp, 15 predicted proteins | sample MGYA00511469_ERZ772920 | MGnify/ENA primary metagenome ERZ772920 (study PRJEB29015, sample SAMEA2738069) | human oral metagenome | biome: human oral; feature: human-associated habitat; material: saliva | place: China | collected 2216 ... | reverse complement strand
CAAAAACCATTTAAAGAAAGTTTCTTGCCTCGTGGGGTTAAGGACAATGCTGAAGAAGAAGTAGAACGCTATAATCAAATTTTGGCTGACCATCCTGTTGATTTACAAATCTTGGGAATTGGTCGCAATGGACATATCGGATTTAATGAGCCTGGTACTCCATTTGACAGTCAAACGCATCTAGTAGAACTTGACCAGTCTACTATCGAAGCCAATGCACGTTTCTTTGACAAGATTGAAGACGTTCCAACTCAAGCCATTTCAATGGGAATTAAAAATATCTTGAATGCCAAGTCAATTATTCTCTTTGCTTACGGTGAGTCAAAAGCAGAAGCCATTGCTGGAACAGTATCAGGCCCAGTGACTGAGAATCTCCCAGCAAGTAGCCTACAAAACCACCCTGATGTGACTATTATCGCTGATGCAGAAGCGCTCAGCTTGCTTGAAAAATAAAAATTACAAGAACCGCTTGCTCTTTGGAGTGAGTGGTTTTTTGATGCTTATAAGCTAGAAGTAAAATTTTGCTAATTTTATTTAAACTATAAAATATTTGAATAAAGAAACTATATAAATTTTAATGCAGGGGAAATATATAATAAAATAACAATCAAAGTTAGGTATACGTTGTTTTTTCTTTTATAATTTAAATAATAACTAAGATTTTTTAAGTTTACTTAGTAGCGAAGCTATAAAAAAAATTGTATAATATTCTGAGTTATAAAATTATAATTAAGGAGATTATAATGGGGAAAGATTTATTTAATCCATGCCTTCATAAGTTTTCTATTCGAAAACTAAATGTAGGTGTTTGTTCTGTGCTCTTGTCTACTTTAGTCCTTTTGGGAGCAGCTTCTCGAGTTAGTGCTGATGAGACGAGTGTGACAAACTCTTTAAACGAGGTAGCTAAAACAAACCTTGATAACACAACAGAGACTTCTATATCAGCTACAGATTCTAAAACATCAGAAAAGTCTGAAACACCATCTATAGTAGAATCCTCTCAACCAACTAAAGAAACAGCAACTTCAAATTCTGGAACAGAGCCTGCGGATAAAAAGAACAATGGCCAATTGGTTATCTCTGAAACATCACAGTCTCCTGTTGAAAAACCAGTTACTTCTCCAGAAGATAAATCTAGAGAGAGTGCTAAACCAGAAACTGCAGTTGCTCCAATAATTGCTGAACCTACTGAGACGTCTAGTGCTACTGAACAATCTACACGTTCTCGTAGAGTACGTCGTGATACACAGGCAACTACAGTTTCACCAGCTAGTTATGCAGGTGCGGACGATGCGACTCCTGTACCACGTACATCTAAACCAGAATTGTCTGAATCAGAGAAGAAAGAAAGTACACAATTAGCAAAACAAATTAACTGGATTGATTTCTCTGATACAGCAAGCTTGAAAAACTTAGATCCTCAGGGAGGGTTTAAGATTGGAACTACTTATACGAAGGAAATTTCGCCTGGCTATGTAGTGACACTTACCGTTACAGAGCTCAAACCATTTCAATCAACTGAAATCTATAAAAAACGGGTTGAAGGAACTTCATCTGCTGGAACTTATGATCCAAATGCAACAAACAATTATTTAAAAAATTGGAAAGATTATGGAAAAACTCCACCTCCTGTATCAGGTCAACCTCAAGATAAATGGAGTACTATTGGTGGACAAGGTTTTGATACAAAAGGTCATAAAACACAAATTATCGTACCAGTTGATGGTGTAAACTGGGGGGTTAAATTTAAAATAGAAGCCACTTATCGTGGTAAAAAAGTAAAACCAGCAGTTGTTATGGCTGATGGAGAAGATGCTAACCCTGGTGAATATGGTATTTTTACCACTAACGGTGAAGGTTGGGAATACGTAGGAGAATGGATGAAAGGTCCTCGTGCAAAGGGTCCTTACACTGTTACGACTGAAGAACTTGTTAAGCAGGCTGACAAGACAACAAGAGGTGGTCTACTAATCCTAAAAGATAAGACTGTCGATTGGAATAAGTTTTTGAGTCCTGATACAGTTACAGGTGGTCTAGGTAGCCAAGTATTTGGACCAATAGTTTCAGCAAGTAAAGCAGTGCCAGTTGTAATGACCCGTGGGGCTTCTGAGGTAGGTTTTTATGTTGCGACCGCAGGGCAACAGGCACTTATGATGGGATTCTTGGTAGTTGATGGTGGTGATGCGCCAGAAAGTTACGGTGAAGCTCACCATACTATCTCTACACGCGATTCGATAACAAATGCTCAAATAAAGCAACCTTACTTAGGTTCTACAGAAGCAGATATTGATGTGGATTCTAAAAATAACTGGACTTCTGATGATCGTGAGGATGTTTCAGATGAAGGTTCACAGCAATTGCTAACTGCTGATCAATATAGCAATACTAACGACCTCTTGGATTTAAACAAAGCTAAGAATGGCACTTATACTCTTAAGATTAAGGCTAATCCAAATGGTAATGCTAAAGCATATGTCAAAGCATGGGTGGACTTCAATAATAACGGGAAATTTGATGATAATGAAGGAAGTGTAGTTAAAGAAATAACTGCTAATGGAGACCACACTTTAACATTTAATGCAATTCCGAGTCTTAGTGGTGGATTAGTTGACCAACTTGGAATGCGTGTGCGTATTGCGACTAATGCAGGTGATATTGAGAAGCCTACCGGGATGGCATTTAGTGGCGAAGTAGAGGACATGTTGGTTCGTCGTACTTATCCACCCCAAGGTGAAAAGAAAGAAACAACCGGTCTTCAAGGTGAAACACAAAATGCTACAGTTCACTTCACACCTAAAGGACCAGATCGTTCAGACTTTGTAACTAATGCTAGCATGAGTAGCCAAGCGCCACAGATTTTGGATAATCAAGGAAATGTATTGACTCCAACAAACGGCAATACTTATGTGCGTCCGGAAGGGACCTATGTAGTGACTACTAATGGAGATGATATCGATGTAGCGTTCACACCAAATGCAGACTTCACAGGAACTGCTGAAGGGATTAATATTCGTCGTACAGACTCGAACGGTTCATCAACTAACTGGCAATCAACTGATGCATCAAATCCAAATAAGAATGACATTCTGAACAATATGGATGGTCGATACATCCCTACTGTTCGAAAGATACCAACATATGAATCGACTGGTGTTCAAGGTCAAGAACAAAACAAAAATCTAATCTTTAATGATGGTGATCCTGCAAAAAGGCCAGTGACTCCAGATGCTTCACGCCCTGCGACCTTTGTGAATGCTAACGGCCAACCTATTACTGGTAACTCAGTTCCTGCTACATCCAATGGTCAGTCAGTTGGAACTTATGAGTTAGACCCTAACACTGGTCAAGTCACTTTCAAACCTAACAAAAATTTTGTTGGTACCCCGGACCCAGTTACTGTTCAAGTAAATGATTCTAACGGTGTTCCTTACCGAGCACATTATAATCCAACAGTGACTAAAGTGACACCTACAGGGACTAACGCAACCAGCACAGGCCCTCAGGGTGTTCCACAAAAAGGAACTCCAAACTTCCAAGGTGGCGATCCACTTGTTCCAATCGATGAAACAGTAGAGCCAACCTTCGCAGATGGAAGCAAAGAGAAGTCTATTCCAGGTCAAGGGACTTACACGATTGCGCCAGATGGAACTGTAACCTTCACTCCAGACAAACAGTTTGTTGGAAACCCAGCTCCAGTTACAGTGAAACGTGTGGATAAGAATGGTACTCCAGTCACTGCGACTTATAGTCCAACAGTGACTAAGGTAACCCCAACCAGCACTAACGCAACCAGCACAGGTCCTCAAGGACTTCCACAAACAGGAGCCCCAAGCTTCCAAGGTGGCGACCCATTGGTTCCAATTGATGAAACAGTAGAGCCAACCTTCGAAGATGGAAGCAAAGAGAAGACCATTCCAGGTCAAGGAACCTATACGATTGCTCCAGACGGAACAGTAACCTTCACTCCAGACAAGCAGTTTGTAGGCAAACCAGATCCAGTCACAGTCAAACGCGTAGATAAGAATGGTACCCCAGTTACTGCGACTTATAGTCCAGAGTTTACGAAAGTAACGCCAACTGGTTCAGGTGATAAGACAGAAGGTCTGCAAGGTCAGGTACAAGAAGGTAAAGTGACCTTCACTCCAGGCCATGATTCTGTTCCATTCCCAGCTGATTCAACTCCACTATTTGACAATGGTGCAACTGTGAAAGAAGTGCCAAATGTTGGTAAGTTCGAAGTGGACGCAGATGGTAAGGTGACCTTCACTCCTGATAAACAGTTCAAGGGTGAAACACCAGAACTTGAATTGACTCGTGTGGATGCCAACGGAACTCCTGTTACTGTCAAGTACCAAGCGGTGGTGAAAGAAGTAACCCCAACCAGCACTAACGCAACCAGCACAGGTCCTCAGGGTGTTCCACAAACAGGCACTCCAAGCTTCCAAGGTGGCGATCCACTGGTTCCAATCGATGAAACAGTTGAGCCAACCTTCGAAGATGGAAGCAAAGAGAAGACTATTCCAGGTGAAGGAACTTACACGATTGCACCAGACGGCACAGTGACCTTCACCCCAGACAAACAGTTTGTCGGAAACCCAACTCCAGTTACAGTCAAACGTGTGGATAAGAACGGCACCCCAGTTACTGCAACTTATAGTCCAGAGTTTACGAAAGTAACACCAACAGGAACTAGCGCAACTAGCACGGGTCCTCAGGGTGTTCCACAAACCGGTACCCCAAGCTTCCAAGGTGGCGACCCACTGCTTCCAATTGATGAAACAGTTGAGCCAACCTTCGAAGATGGAAGCAAAGAGAAATCTATTCCAGGTCAAGGAACCTACACGATTGCGCCAGATGGTACAGTGACCTTCACCCCAGACAAGCAGTTTGTTGGGAACCCAGATCCAGTTACAGTGAAACGTGTGGATAAGAATGGCACCCCAGTTACTGCGACTTACAGCCCAGAGTTTACTAAGGTGACTCCAACTGGTAAAGATACTTCTTCAGTTAACATTAAGGGTCTTGTTCAAACAGGTACGCCAACATTTGAAGGTGGTAATCCGCTTGTTCCAATCGATGAAACTGTGGCGGCGACATTTGAAGATGGAACAACTGAAAAAGTGATTCCAGGTGAAGGAACTTATGCAATCTCACTAGATGGCATCGTCACCTTCACTCCAGAAGCTAATTTTGTAGGAAAAGGAACAGGCGTAACGATTGTCCGCAAGGATAAGAATGGTACTCCAGTTACTGCAAGCTATCGCCCAACAGTTGTAGATCCATCTACTGGTCATGACACGACTTCTACAGGAGCAAAAGGCCAACCACAAGTGGCAACACCAGTGTTTGAAGGACATATCGATTCGACTGTACCACCAACCTTTGAGGATGGTAGCACGACTATGGTTGTTCCGGGTGAAGGAAGCTATACAATTGATAAAGATGGTCAAATTACCTTTACTCCAGAACCAGACTTTGTTGGTACAGCTAAAGGATTGGTTGTGAAACGTCTGGATGTGTATGGAAATGTAGTTATTGCTCATTACACACCAACTGTCCTTGGACAAACACAAGTGAGTGATGCGACATCAGAAGGTCTTAAAGGTCAAACTCAGACTGGTAAACCAAACTTTACAGGTGATGTCGATCTGACAGTTCCGCCAACCTTTGAAGATGGAACAACTGAAAAAGTCGTTCCAGGCGAAGGAACTTATGTAATCTCACCAGATGGCACCGTCACCTTTACTCCTGAGGTAAACTTTGTAGGACAATCCAAAGGTGTGAAAGTGATCCGTAAAGACCGTAATGGAAATATCATTTCAGGATTCTATACTCCAACAGTAGTAGAACTTCCTGTAGTTGAAAATCCAGAACAACAAGGTATTACAGAAGAAAGAACTACTAAAACTCTTCCAAATACGGGTTCTGAGGAGACATCTCACTTGACAGCTGGTCTATTGGCTGCTTTATCAGGTATGGGATTAATTTCTCTAGCTCAAAGAAAAAAATCTGAGGAAGAATAATTAGTGGTGAAAGTCATCTAGTAAGTTGTTTTAGATACTTGATTGAAATGATTACATTCATTGCTATCTAAGAAGATATCAGTCTAACAGAAAGAGAGAACCAATTGGTTCTCTCTTTTTGGTAATTGATTTGAAAATCGTCTAATTATTTTGCCTCAATTGTTCACTATTCTGCTAAAGTGGTATAATATAGCTATACGAGGAGGCTCGACTTTGATTTATATAATTGGTTTTACTTGTTTTTTACTTTTAATGTTACTGTTTTCTCGTCTCATTCAGCAATCAAAGAACCCTTCGGGCTTTCTAGGAAAACGAATGATGAAATTGTGGAATCGAGCCTATCTCCCCATGTTTGTATGGGCAATTCGTCATCTGGATAGGACATTTTACCCTGTAATCTTAGATGTAGGAGTTGGGAATGGTCGTTCAACCATCCTACTGAAAGAAACTTTTCCGCAAAGTACCATAACTGGAATCGATATTTCAGATACTGCAATAGCTCAAGCCAAACAGATAGAGATAACTAATATAAATTTTGAACGAAGATACGTTAGGGAGACAGGATTTTCTGATGAAAGTGTTGATTTAATCACAGCCTTTCAAACTCATTTTCATTGGCAGGATCTAGAGGCTTCTTTTATGGAACTTCGAAGAATACTCAAATCAGACGGGATGCTCTTACTGGCTTGTGAATATAACAAGTTGTCTTACTTTTTACCAGAGATCCAAAGCGAAGAAGCATTTAGAAGATTCTTGTTGTTAATAGGGTTTGAGCTCGTAACTAGTCAAAGAAAGGGATCGTGGATCCTTTATAAAATTGTTAAACATTAATGGAGGTATAATCATGAAACAATTATTTTTATGTTCATACTTTGCTGGAGTCAAAAAGCTTTTTAGCGATTATGCAAAGGAAAAGAATCTAGAAAACAAGGTTTTATTTATTCCTACCGCTGGGAACAAAGAGGATTATACTGCCTATATCGATGAGGCTCAGCAAACATTCAAAGATTTAGGATTTGAGATAGAGGTTCTAGATATTGCTTCTTGTGATCGAGAAACTGCACAGGCAAAGATTTTCCAAAGCAAAATTCTTTATATCTCTGGTGGGAATACATTTTATTTATTACAAGAATTAAAGAAAAAACAACTCCTATCTCTTATCAAAGAACAAATAAGAGATGGGCTGATCTATGTGGGAGAATCAGCAGGGGCTATCATTACCGCCAAGGATATTGACTACAATAAGCTCATGGACGACAAGACGGTAGCGAAAGAGTTATCGGATACAACGGGATTGGATGAAGTGGATTTTTATATCCTTCCACATTATGGTGAGGAACCTTTTACTGATAGTAGTCAGAAGACCTTTGAAACCTATAAAAAGCAGCTTGAATTGCTACCGCTTCATAACCACCAAGCAATTATCGTTAACGATGAGCAAATAGATATCTTGACAATAGAATAAAAGTGTGGTTGGAAGAACATTGATATTTTACCACTAAAACGATTAGCGGTTGATAATTCACTTAGTGGGAATCTGCCATGGATAGATTAATTTTATGAATTCAAGAAGGGAAAAGTTATGAAAATAAAAACGTTAGATAAAATAGGTGGGATTGTTTTCTTGTTTCTAACGATTGCTACCATTGTCGTTTTTTTATCAGATACGAGCTTCTTTGAGTGGGCGTTTACTAGACACCAGAATACTCTGAGTTGGTATATTCGCCCTCTCTTTATTATTCCAATTGTAATGGGAGCTTATAAAAAATCCTATAGCCTGATTTTCTTTTCTATATTTTGCCTATTTACTAGCATGTTTTGGTTCCCAAAGCCGGAAATAGTTGATGTAAAAGTAATTGAGTTTTTGAATTTTGAGAAGACTTATTTTACGAGCGGATGGAGTATTGAAAAAGTTATCATTCTGGCGACGATTCTAGCATTTTTTACGGCGATTATATCCTTAACATGGAGTAGACGTTGGTATGGATTATTAGCAACAGTAGTGATCGGAGCGTTTCTGAAGGTTGCCCATAGTCTTTTATTTAGTGGAGGAAGTGGCATATCGATTGTAAAACCAGCTGTTTTGGGCTTGATTCTCTGCATCTTAGTGATTTATTTCATCTTCAAAAGAAGAAAGTAAAAATAATAGAAGTTTATGGTTGCTTTTCTCTTGACAATTATTCACTTTGTGTGTAAAATGGAATAGATCTTGAACTTGAAGGGAGTGAAAAAAATGTCTAAAACAGTAGTACGTAAGAATGAATCTCTTGACGACGCACTTCGTCGTTTCAAACGTGCGGTTACTAAAGCTGGTACTCTTCAAGAAACACGCAAACGTGAATTCTATGAAAAACCTTCTGTAAAACGTAAACGTAAATCAGAAGCAGCTCGTAAACGTAAAAAATTCTAATTTGAAATGAAAGGCTAGACTTGTCTAGTCTTTTTTTGCATAGTATTTAGAGGAACAAATTCTTATGAAAGAGTATATAAAAGAATATCAAAAGATGCGTGATAATCACTTGGAAGATTGGGGTTATTATGCTGATCCGATAGATTGGAAGGAATTTGAAGAGTCAAACCAAAGAATTTTTGAAAAGTATTTGACCGATTCAAAAGTATTGTCTGACAAGGTTTTAAGAGTAAAATTGTACAGTAGCTTATTGCTAGATGATATTCAATATTTTGCCTATTATGCTGCGTTTTTAGATGGGGATTATAAGCAGTTAAACAACGCTCTATGGCAAACAGGAAGAACCGAGCTGCTGAGAGGCGGTTTGTTGGCAAGTGGAACCATCTACACAGATGGAATTTTGAAAGGCTTGTTTACCTCTTTTGCTTGTAATGATTTTTCAGCCATTCCATCATTCGTCCCCAAAGATTTACCCTTGTTGAAAGGAACCTATTATCCAGAAAATGTGATGAATCTTTTATACGCTCTTTATTATCAAGATGAAGAAAGATTATTCGAGTCGCTCTCGCTGGCACAACATTTTTTGGAGAAGAAAAAACGAACTGGTATGGAAGAATTTTCTGTTCGGTATTTTATAAACTTGGCAAGAAAAGATGCTGTTGCATTAAGTGAGTCCTTACAAAGTTTATGCCAAGCTTATCAGAGACGAGGTTATCCCTATGAAAAAATTGATAAGTGCTTTGCGGATGAGATTCATGGTCTATATCGTTTGGTACGATTTTTTGACCATTCCTTGTTTGAAGAAGTCAGTATGCCATCTCATAAGACTTTTTTGAAGGAGTTTGAAGAATGGCAAGTCCAAAATCAGTTTCCACAAGGTCAACAGTTCTATACCTATCCTCAATATATGGCTGATGCAAATAGAATATTAACAAAAGGACTTCCAAGAATTTACTTAGAAAAATCTGGAAGGGACTTGGTGATAGACGTTGACCGATTTGCAGTAGATTTGTCTCGGTTAATTTAAAAGAGTACGAAAAGACTTCCTAGTTAAATCTTTTCCCAAGCTACATCAAATAAATACTGTAAATCCTGCAAAAAAAGGAAACTTCCACCTACAATTTGATATAATAGTAAGGAGAACTCGATTGAAGGAGGAAATTATGTCGGTTTTAGTAAGAGATGTCATTGAAAAACTCAGACTAGATATTGTCTATGGTGAAGGCGAATTACTTGAAAAAGAAATCAATACTGCGGACATTATGAGACCTGGTCTTGAAATGACAGGCTATTTTGATTACTATACACCAGAACGGATTCAACTGTTAGGGATGAAGGAGTGGTCCTATTTAGTTGCCATGCCTGCCCAGAACCGTTATCAAGTTTTGAAGAAAATGTTTCTACCTGAAACACCTGCGGTTATCGTGGCTCGTGGCCTGGTAGTTCCAGAGGAAATGTTGAGGGCTGCTAGAGAATGCAAGATTGCGATTTTAACCAGTCGAACTGCAACCAGTCGTTTATCTGGAGAACTTTCTAGCTACCTTGATTCCCGTTTGGCTAAACGTACTAGCGTGCATGGTGTCTTGATGGATATCTATGGCATGGGTGTCTTGATCCAAGGGGATAGTGGTATCGGTAAGAGCGAGACAGGTCTTGAGCTTGTGAAACGTGGACACCGTCTAGTAGCAGACGATCGTGTAGATATTTATTCTAAGGATGAGATGACTCTTTGGGGCGAACCTGCTGAAATCTTGAAGCATTTACTTGAGATTCGTGGAGTTGGGATTATCGATATCATGAGTCTCTATGGTGCAAGTGCTGTAAAAGATTCTTCACAAGTTCAGCTAGCAGTTTATTTGGAAAATTATGATACGCATAAGACCTTTGACCGTCTAGGAAACAATGCCGAAGAACTCGAAGTTTCTGGTGTAACGATTCCGCGTATCCGCATCCCAGTAAAAACAGGACGCAATATCTCCGTTGTTATTGAGGCAGCTGCCATGAACTATCGTGCTAAAGAAATGGGCTTTGATGCGACGCGTTTATTTGAAGAACGCTTGACAAATCTAATCGCTCAAAATGAGGTGAAACATGATTAATCCAGTCGCATTTGAAATTGGCCCCTTTGCTATTCGTTGGTATGCTTTGTGTATTGTAGCTGGTTTGGTTTTAGCAGTTTATCTTGCCATGAAAGAAGCTCCTAAAAAGAAAATTCTATCAGATGATATTTTGGATTTTATCCTGATTGCTTTTCCGGTAGCTATTTTAGGTGCTAGACTATACTACGTACTCTTTCGCTTAGATTATTATCTGCAAAATCCAGGTGAAATCATCGCCATCTGGAATGGTGGTTTGGCCATTTACGGAGGTTTGATAGCGGGCGCTATTGTCCTTTATATCTTTGCAGATAGAAAGCTGATCAATACTTGGGATTTCTTAGATATTGCAGCACCGAGCGTCATGATTGCCCAGAGTTTAGGGCGCTGGGGGAACTTCTTTAACCAAGAAGCCTATGGTGCAGCGGTAGATAGTCTGGATTATTTGCCAGGCTTTATCCGTGACCAGATGTACATTGACGGTAGCTACCGTCAGCCGACCTTCTTATATGAGTCGGTTTGGAATCTGATTGGATTTGCTTTGATTCTGATTTTTAGACGAAAATTGAAGGGAATCAGACGTGGTCATATCACTGCTTTCTACTTGATTTGGTATGGTTTTGGTCGTATGATCATCGAAGGAATGCGGACAGACAGCCTCATGTTCTTTGGCCTACGAGTTTCCCAATGGTTATCAGTTATCCTTATCGGACTCGGTATTTTTATCATACTTTATCAAAATCGAAAGAAAGCCCCTTTCTATCATACAGAGGAGGAAAAATAAATGTTAGAAGTTGCATATATTCTTGTTGCGATTGCTTTGATTGTCTGTTTAGTCTATTTGACAATCACGATTCAAAAAGCAGGTCGTATGATTGATGAGACAGAGAAAACCATCAAAACGTTGAGCTCAGATGTGAATGTTACCTTGCATCAGACTAATGAATTGTTGGTTAAGGTCAATGTGTTAGCAGACGATATCAATATCAAAGTTGCGACGATTGATCCACTTTTTACAGCGGTGGCGGACTTGTCTGAGTCAGTATCTGATCTCAATCAACATGCACGTGTTTTAGGCAAAAAAGCTTCATCTGCTGGTTCAAAGACCATTAAAACAGGAGCAGGCTTGTCCGCTCTTCGTGTCGCAAGTAAATTTTTCAAAAAATAAAAAAGGAGAAATCTTATGGGAAAACTATCTTCTATCCTTTTAGGAACAGTTTCAGGTGCAGCTCTTGCTTTGTTTTTGACGAGTGACAAGGGCAAGCAAGTTTGTAGTCAAGCTCAGGATTTTCTAGATGATTTGAGAGAAGATCCAGAATATGCTAGAGAGCAAGTCTGTGAAAAACTAACAGAAGTGAAGGAACAGGCAACGGACTTTGTGCTGAAAACAAAGGAACAAGTAGAATCTGGTGAAATCACTTTTGATAGTGTCCTTGACCAAGCTAAAAACTGTGCTCGACAAGCGACGGAAGCATCGAAGGAAACCTTTAACAATCTCAAGGAGCAATGGCAAGAACAGTCAGCAACTCCAGACGTTGCTGAAGGCCAAGAAGAAATCATCATCGATATTACTGAAGTATAAGGTATCACCATCTCTGGTTTTTGGAGATGGTGATTTTTATCTGCAAGCCTGTCTTTGTGGTATAATAAATACTATGCAGAAAAAACCAACGTCCGCCTATGTGCATATTCCCTTTTGTACACAGATTTGTTATTATTGTGACTTTTCAAAAGTATTTATCAAGAATCAACCAGTAGATAGTTACCTGGAGCATCTGCTAGAGGAGTTCCATTCTTATGATATCCAAAAGTTGCGAACTCTCTATATTGGAGGTGGGACGCCAACAGCTCTGTCCGCTCCGCAATTAGAGTTGCTCTTAGATGGCTTGACTAAAAATCTAGACTCATCTGTCTTGGAAGAATTGACCATTGAGGCCAATCCAGGCGATTTGGACGCAGATAAGATTGCAGTTTTGAAACAGTCGCCAGTCAATCGTGTTTCCTTGGGTGTGCAGACTTTTGATGACAAAATGCTGAAAAAGATTGGGCGTAGTCACCTGGAGAAGGATATTTATGAAAATATCGATCGCCTCAAACTGGCTGGTTTTGACAATATCTCCATCGATCTAATCTACGCTCTACCAGGTCAAACTATGGCTCAGGTCAAGGACAATGTAGCTAAGGCTATCTCGCTTGATATTCCTCATATGAGCCTTTATAGCTTGATTTTGGAAAACCATACGGTCTTTATGAACCGCATGCGACGTGGGAAATTGCCCCTGCCCAAGGAGGAACTGGAAGCGGAGATGTTTGAGTACATCATCGCGGAACTGGAGCGAGCTGGTTTTGAGCATTATGAGATTTCGAATTTCTCCAAACCAGGCTTTGAAAGTCGCCATAATCTCATGTACTGGGACAATGCTGAATATTATGGTATCGGTGCGGGTGCTTCAGGTTATGTGAACGGGGTGCGCTATAAAAACCACGGTCCTATCCGCCACTATCTCAATGCAGTAGAGGCAGGAGATGCACGGATAACAGAAGAAAACCTGACTCAAAAGGAGCAGATGGAAGAAGAAATGTTCCTAGGCCTCCGGAAAAAATCCGGGGTTTCTATGGCGCGATTTGAGGAAAAATTTGGACGATCCTTTGATGGACTTTATGGCGAAATCATCAGAGATTTGGTTCAACAAGGACTTATGCAGATCGACGGTGATCGTGTCCGAATGACAAAGAGGGGTCTCTTCTTGGGAGACACTGTAGCAGAACGATTTATTTTGGAGTAGAACAATGGGCTTAACTTATCAAATGAAAATGAAAATTCCTTTTGATATGGCGGACATGAACGGTCATATCAAACTTCCAGATGTGATTTTGCTGTCCTTGCAAGTATCAGGTATGCAGTCGATTGAACTGGGAGTTAGCGACAAGGATATGTTAGAACGTTACAATCTGGTCTGGATTATTACAGACTATGCGATTGACGTGGTTCGCTTGCCTCGCTTTGCTGAAGAGATTACGATTGAAACAGAAGCATTGACTTACAATCGTCTTTTTTGCTACCGTCGTTTCACTCTCTATGATGAAGCAGGTCAAGAAATCATTCGCATGGTAGCAACCTTTGTTCTCATGGACAGGGACAGTCGTAAAGTTCATGCTGTCGAACCGGAAATTGTTGCGCCTTACCAGTCTGAGTTTGATAAAAAACTCATCCGTGGGCCAAAGTATGCTAACCTAGAAGACCCGATCAGTAAAGACTACCATGTTCGTTTTTACGACTTGGATATGAATGGTCATGTCAATAACAGCAAATACCTGGATTGGATTTTTGAAGTCATGGGAGCAGATTTTTTGACCAAGTATATTCCAAAGAAAATCAATCTCAAGTATGTCAAAGAAGTGCGACCAGGTGGCATGATTGCCTCAGCTTATGAACTCAAGGGACTAGAAAGCAAGCATGAGATTATCAGTGATGGCGAGATCAATGCCCAAGCTATGATTACGTGGCAAGAAATTGAAGGCAATTAGAAAGGACGATATGGCTTATAAAGGTTATTTAATTGATTTAGACGGAACCATTTACAAGGGGAAAGACAGAATCCCGGCAGGAGAGGCTTTTGTCCATGAGTTACAAAAAAGAGAAATTCCCTACCTCTTTGTGACCAATAATACAACTCGTACTCCTGAGAGTGTTCAAGAGATGTTGGTTCAGAATTTTAATATCAACACGCCTCTATCGACTGTATACACAGCAACCTTGGCAACCATCGACTATATGAATGACTTAGGACTGGAAAAGACAGTCTATGTCATCGGCGAAGCGGGGCTCAAGGAAGCTATCAAGGCTGCTGGTTATGTGGAAGACAAGGAAAGTCCAGCCTATGTGGTAGTTGGACTGGACTGGCAAGTTGACTATGAAAAATTTGCGACAGCAACTCTAGCCATTCAAAAGGGGGCTCACTTTATCGGAACCAACCCTGACCTCAATATCCCGACGGAACGAGGTCTCTTGCCTGGTGCTGGTTCACTAATTACACTTCTTGAAGTCGCTACACGGGTCAAACCAGTATATATCGGAAAACCGAATGCGATCATCATGGAAAAGGCCGTGGAACATCTGGGTATAGATCGAGAAGACTTGCTCATGGTCGGGGATAACTACTTGACTGATATTCGAGCAGGGATTGACAATGGCATTCCAACGCTCTTGGTGACCACAGGTTTTACCAAAGCAGAAGAAGTGGCGGACTTGCCAATCGCACCAACTCATGTAGTTTCTAGCCTTGCGGAGTGGAATTTTGATGAAAACTAAACTGACCTTTTGGGGAAGTATGCTCTTTCTCCTCTCCCTGTCTATTCTCTTAACCATTTATCTGGCATGGATTTTCTATCCTTTAGAAATTGAGTGGCTGAACTTAGCGAATCGAGTCTATCTAAAGCCCGAAACCATTCTGTATAACTTTCATATCTTGATGAATTACCTGACCAATCCCTTTAGTCAGGTCTTGGAGATGCCAGATTTTCGTTCATCAGCTGCAGGTTTACACCATTTTGCGGTGGTGAAGAATCTCTTCCACTTGGTTCAGCTAGTTGCCCTAGTGACATTACCAAGTTTCTATTTCTTTGTTAGAAAGATTGTGAAAAAAGGATTTCTACCCCTATATCGTAAAAGTATCTTGGCTCTAGTGCTACTGCCTCTAGTCATTGGGCTTGTAGGAGTGTTGATTGGTTTTGAGCAATTCTTTACTCTTTTCCATCAGATTCTCTTTGTGGGAGATGATACCTGGCTTTTTGATCCAGCAAAGGATCCCGTTATTTGGATTTTGCCAGAGACTTTCTTTCTCCATGCCTTTGTACTTTTCTTTGTTTTATATGAAGGAATGTTTGGTTTCCTTCTTGCTAAAGCTTCAAGGAAATAGTGGAAAAAGTTCTGTATTTTTAATAAAAAACGAGAGAAGTTGCTCTACTCCCTATTTATTGTTAGGTTATCCTAAAGATAAACTTGCAAAGCAGGAGATTTTTGCAGAAAACAGTCTATTTTCTATGAAAAAATAGGCTTTTTTTCTAAAAATACCTAGTCAAGCGCTTTATTTTTTTGTATAATAGAAATAGCAAGTATAGATAAAAGAAGAGAAAAGCATGATTACACTATTTTTATCACCGAGTTGTACATCATGTCGTAAGGCAAAGGCTTGGTTAGAGACGCATAAAGTGCCCTTTCAAGAGCATAATATTATGACTAGTCCTTTAACAAGAAAAGAATTACAACATATTCTTTCCTTGACCGAAAATGGTACTGATGACATCATTTCAACTCGTTCAAAAATTTTTCAAAAATTGAATATTGATGTAGAGAGTATTTCGGTATCGGAATTGCTTCATTTGATTGAGCAGTATCCTAGTCTTTTGCGTCGTCCCATTATTATTGATGCCAAACGCATGCAAATCGGTTTTAATGAAGATGAGATTCGTGCTTTTCTCCCTCGTAGTTACCGTAAACAAGAACTAAAAGAAGCAACATTGAGAGCTGGTATAGGATAGATGAACAAACAGTATAGTTACCCACTAGATTTGTCGTGGAGCACTGAAGAACTTG
>ERZ772920.897-NODE-897-length-16218-cov-9.383902_pt1 | contig 16218 bp, 16 predicted proteins | sample MGYA00511469_ERZ772920 | MGnify/ENA primary metagenome ERZ772920 (study PRJEB29015, sample SAMEA2738069) | human oral metagenome | biome: human oral; feature: human-associated habitat; material: saliva | place: China | collected 2216 ... | reverse complement strand
TCAAATTAAAACCCATTTGGCGTAATTTAAACGTCATGGGGCGATAACCATCTCGCTTTCTGTTCTTTTTATACAGCGATAAGATAGCCTCTTTTACTTCATGATAATTTCGCTTAATCTCTTTATAGTAAAAGCTTGAGCGAGGCATTTTAGCCACACGAAGTAAATCATTTAACGCGTGGTTTGGCTTCAATCTTTCAATGATTTTTCTTTTTTCTGTCGTTGTTTTTGACGGTCGAGCGCCTCCAACTCCTTTAGGTAAGCAATCTCCGCACGAGCCAAGGCGAGCTCTCGTTGTAACTTTTTAAACGCTTTAGGTGAAAAGTCTGTAGTTTCTGGAATTTCAATGTCTTTCTTTTTCATCTTTGGCTTCACTATTTTCGGTGTTTGAAGGTTTGTATGAGGCGATTTTACGCCATCAAGCCCTCTTTCCCGAAATGCTTTTAGCCAATAAATGACGAGAGCGTGGGAAATTTGATGAAGTTTAGCCACTTCACGGATACCATAATCCTGTTCGGTGACGAGTTTGATAATTTTCAAACGAAATTGATAAGAGTAGGACATAATCTGCACCTCAAATTAGGTGTCCAGGTTTTGGGGTGCAGATCAAAAGAGCGGTCAAAAAACATCATGAATTTTGACCGCTCTTTCTATTTGAATAAATTACATAATGGCATTATAGAATACTGCTGCTAAAGCCGCCCCGATAAATGGCCCTACAACTGGAACCCAACTGTATCCCCAGTCAGCTTTAGTTTTTAATGTACCACCCAGGAAAAGACCTAAGGTTAAGCGCGGACCAAGATCTCGAGCTGGGTTGTTCGCAGAACCGGTTGTACCACCTAAGCTCAAACCAATTGCCCAAACTAGAATGGCTACTGGTAATGCTCCGATAGAGCCTAAACCAATTGGCGTACTTTCTGCTGTGCCAGGTAACGTAATATTTGCCCCTGCAAGGTAGAAAATCACAAAGACAAGTACGAAGGTACCAACAATTTCGTTCACTAAGTTGATTGGATAGTTACGAATTGCGGGTTCAGTACAGAAACAAGCGCGTTTTAAGCCCTCTTCTTCGGTCGCTGCAAAGTGATCTTTATACATAATGTAAACCAACAACGCACCTACCATGCCCCCCACAACTTGTGCCGCGATGTAGCCTGGTACCAATTCCCAAGCAAATGCGCCTTTCATTGCCACGCCAAGTGTTACCGCAGGATTTAAGTGTGCCCCACTGTAAGGACCTGTTACAACGACGGCCACATACACTGCAAATGCCCACGCGGTAGTAATCACAATCCAACCAGAACTTTGCCCTTTCGTTTTATTTAAACATACGTTGGCTACCACACCGTTACCTAACAGGATTAAGAGTGCTGTGCCAAAAAATTCTGCAAAATAGGCATTCATAATAGAATCTCCAAATAATGATTAACTTAATGATTTCATTAAAGAAATCTTGTTTTGCAATTCGTTTCGTTGTTTGATCAAATATTGAGATACTCAAAGTGAGTGGCGCCATTATCTAGTTTTAACCAATTAATTCAATAGATGAAATCGATCTATTTTCTAAAAATGCGACAAAGATCACATTATTTTGTGCGTTAACGCAATCGTTTACATATTTTAATAAAAAAATCTGTGATACTTATCACAAAACCAAACATTGCTTATTCCAATTAAGTTCGAATTCAATTAAGTTAGGCGCGCAATTTGTTCGTTTAAGCTCAAAATTTCTTCATTCATTTAACGAGTGCCAAGCACTCTAAGGAATAGAACCATGACAGACAAAAAATACATCATCGCTTTGGACCAAGGTACCACAAGCTCTCGTGCAGTATTATTAGATCACAATGCGAATGTTGTCGAAATCGCCCAACGTGAATTTACACAAATTTATCCACGCGCAGGCTGGGTGGAACATAATCCAATGGAAATTTGGGCAACACAAAGTTCAACATTAAACGAAGTAGTTGCAAAAGCAGGCATTACCTCTGACGAAATCGCGGCAATTGGTATTACTAACCAACGTGAAACCACCATTGTGTGGGAAAAAGCAACCGGCACACCGGTTTATAACGCGATTGTGTGGCAATGTCGTCGTACTGCAGATATTACAGACAAACTTAAAGCGGATGGTCACGAAGAATATATCCGCAACACCACAGGTTTAGTGGTGGACCCATATTTCTCAGGTACCAAAGTAAAATGGATTTTGGACAATGTCGAAGGCGCGCGCGAAAAAGCGGAACGCGGTGAGCTTCTATTTGGTACCGTCGATACCTGGCTTGTGTGGAAATTAACCCAAGGCCGTGTGCACGTAACGGATTACACCAACGCATCCCGTACCATGTTATTTAACATCCATACGAAAAAATGGGATGACAAAATGTTGAAATTATTAAATATTCCACGCTCTATGCTACCTGAAGTACGTAATTCGTCCGAAGTATATGGCCAAACCAACATCGGGGGTAAAGGAGGCGTACGTATTCCTGTTGCAGGTATTGCGGGTGACCAACAAGCAGCACTTTACGGCCATCTATGCACACGCGCAGGCCAAGCGAAAAATACCTATGGTACAGGCTGTTTTATGTTGCTACACACCGGTGATAAAGCCATTACCTCTAAAAATGGCCTATTAACCACCATCGCCTGTAACGCTAAAGGCGAACCTGAATACGCACTTGAAGGTTCTGTATTTATTGCAGGTGCTTCAATCCAATGGCTACGTGATGAACTCAAAATCGTTCATGACAGCCATGACTCCGAATACTTCGCACAAAAAGTCCCTGATAGCAACGGGGTATATGTTGTTCCAGCCTTCACTGGTTTAGGTGCACCATATTGGGATCCGTATGCACGCGGTGCAATTTTCGGCCTTTCTCGTGGTTCTAACCGTAACCATATTGTACGCGCAACCCTTGAATCTATCGCTTACCAAACCCGTGACGTATTAGAAGCAATGCAATCTGACTCAGGTCAACGCTTACAATATTTACGTGTTGATGGCGGCGCAACCAACAACAACTTCTTAATGCAATTCCAAGCGGATATTTTAGATGTGAACGTAGAACGTCCAGTCGTGAAAGAAGTGACTGCACTTGGTGCGGCTTATCTTGCCGGTCTTGCGGTTGGTTTCTGGAAAGATTTAGACGAACTTCACGACAAAGCACGTGTAGAACGTACCTTCACACCTGATAATGACGAAGAAAAACGTGAACGTCGTTATAAAGGTTGGAAAAAAGCGGTTAAACGCTCATTAGAATGGGCAAAAGAAGACGCAGAATAACCCCTTCTAGCCAATAATAAAGTGCGGTTAAAATGATCTGCACCCCAAAAGTTGGACTAAACAACCAACAATTGAGGTGCAGATTTTTTATGGGTAAACACTACACAACAGAATTTAAATTACAGGTTCTTCAACCTATCCTAAAAGGGAAAATGAGCATTCGAGAAGCCGCTCGTTTTTACAATATTCCCTCTGACGCATTAGTCGGAACCTGGTTGAAACGCTTTGAAAAAAGTGGCATAAAAGGACTTATTCCTTATAAATCATCAGGACGACCGCCAATGAAACCTAAATATGCCAGAATGCCTCCTCCACCTAAAACAGAAGAAGACCGCTTACGTCTGAGAATTTTACAGCTTGAAGCGGAGGTCGCGTACCTAAAGGAGTTGAGAAAGCTCAGACTTCAGGAAGAAGCCAGGCAGCGGAAGTTATCCAAAAGTTAAGAGCCCATTATCCCCTAAAATATCTATTAGGTACTGCAGGCTTAGCGCGCAGTACGTTTTTTGCTCGATGCCAGGTTAAACCAGATAAGGATAAAGGGCTTAAAGCCGCGATTATTGAGATTAAAGCAAAGCATCCCGATTATGGTTACCGACGGGTTCACACCTGTTTACCAGGCGTGAATCATAAGAAAATCCAACGTTTAATGCGAGAGCTTGAACTTCAAGTGCGGGTAAGAAAAAGCAAAAAATTGACGACTTATTGAGGTACGCTGGGGCCTATAGCTCCGAATCGTCTTGAGCGTGATTTTACGGCTACCAAGCCGAATCAAAAGTGGGTAACGGATGTGACCGAGTTTAAAGCAAAAGATGGCAATAAAGTCTACTTATCCCCAATATTAGATTTATTTAACAATGAGATAATCTCATATACCCTCAGTTATTCCCCAAACTGGGCGCAGGTGGAGAAGATGTTAAAGCTGGCGGTTAAACGATTAGATAAAACAAGTGGTAGCATTTTACATTCAGACCAAGGCCGGCAATATCAGATGGCGGCTTATCGTCAAATTCTTGCTGAGCACGGCATCATACAAAGTATGTCAAGGAAAGGAAACTGTTTGGATAATGCCGCAATGGAGAGTTTCTTTGGACGATTAAAAACGGAATGCTTTTATGGTCGGGAATTTAATACACGAGAGGAGATAGTTAATGCGGTAAGGGATTATTTGGATTACTATAATCATCGACGGATTCAACTAAAATTAAAAGGACTGAGTCCGATACAATATCGTCTTCAGTCCTTATGTGAATAGTCCAAATTTTTGGGGTCAGATCAAAATCGCTTGTGTTTTTGACCGCACTTTTACTTCTTGAGAATAAATAATGAAATTTGAAAATTAAAAGACCTATAATTTTAAATTAACCAATATAAAAAATTAGTGACCTCTCTATTCTATGATTTTATTTTAAAAAATATTTTATTCTTATTTATATTATCTATTTTTAATTTCTCAGTTTTATAAGGATCAATTTCTAAAGAGTTAGAGTCAGTAGTAACTTGAGAATCTGCATCACTTATATTTTTCTGATAAATTCCTTTTTTCATATTAAACTCATTAATCTTTCTACTATCTAATAAGCGCGCATTAATACTTGTATTTAACCTTCTACTTTTCTCATTAACCTCTTTAATTTTATCCTCTAACGTATTATTGAACTCTTTAAGTTTATTCTCTAACGAGTTAATTTGTTTAAGCCTTTCATTTAATTCATCATTAATATTAGACAAAGCGCCATCCATTTTTTCTAGCCCTTTATCTATTCTTTGCGATTCTCTAAATGAGAAGAATAATGAAATAACAGTAATTAAAATTGCATACAGAGACAGGGAAAAAGTGAGAACATCGATATTTTTATCATAAACCCTCAAGGAATTAGATATATTATTCTCTAATTCATTTTTTATTTTCTTAAGCTCATCTTTTGTGTGCTCTATCGATTTACTAATTCCTAAGCAACTTGAATTCTTCTTATTTAAACAAGAATCTACAGTAAACGATTCTGGTACCATCAGAGTTATAGATATAGTCTCTTTATTATCAATATTTTTAAATATAGTATTAATGCTAGATATAAGAGGAGGTAATGCTAAAACAATAATCAATATAAACCAGAACCAATGATTAGTTATTTTTGTTTCTTTCAACTTTCGTTACCAACTTCAGACTTAGTAATCTTATCATTTATTCTACTATGGCTTGACACTATTAGCGCAAAGATTTCTTTTAAATTTCTCACAGAGAGAATTTCCTCATCTATAAATAAATCAATAGTGCAAATCATATCCTGATCATCATCTATAATCCATTTTAAGAATCTATAATGATAATTTTCCTCTAGGAGAGATTCTTTGTATATATTGTTTGCTTTTTTATCTTTGATTGGGGAGAAAAAATTAATTCCTCTACCTTCCATTATTATACTTATAAGAATCGATATCGGAGTTCCCATATCTGAGTCAGGTTCAAAGTTAATAAGAATACTATGTCCATCCGATGGAGTAAAAGAAAACCCCCCGTTATCCAATAAATCCTTCAATTTTTCATACATACGATTTTCTACTGAAATACTGTTTTCTTCTGACATCTCTATACTTTCCTAAACAAACCACTGAGATTCTAACACTACACTCTCCATTGTGTCTACAACTAGAATTATGTGAATGGTGTTTATTACTATCCCAACTACTACTATTAATAGAAACGAACTATCCTTAATTGCATCCAGTGTAAAACGTAAACTCACAAAATAACAACCCTAAATTATTACTTTTTCAATTCTGTACCATAATCATAAACATACTCTAGTCATATCATTTAAGAACAACGTCTGGATAAAACTTAACTAATCTTTAGAGCATCTAAAAAAGTCAAAATCTCCTATGTTTTTGATCGTTTCTTTGCTTCATCTATTAACTATAGCTGCCGATACTTCTCTAAATTATCTTGAAAATGCTGAATGTAATAGTCGATATCTTTTTCTCGGTAGCCAAGAATTCGTCCGATTTCACGTTCCACTTTTGGATCAAAACCATTCACAGTGCTTGCAGGAAGTAACACTTCCATTTGTTCAGCGAGTGCAAGAGATTGAGGTAAATAGACAATAAAATCAGTTAAGCAAACATCATTAACATGGCGTTGCACTGTTTTTGAATGAAGCATTCCTAGCTCAAGATAAGGGAGAAAGGCGTCAGGAATACCGAGCTCCTGATTGAATAATGCCACTTGCTTTTCGCCCCTTAACATTAATTCCAGCTCCTTGCCTTCATGCGGCCCAAGAATACCTTTTTCCATAAGAATATTCCTTTCGTTGAAATAAAAAAGGGGATTGGATGATTGACCAGATCCCCTTTATTGTACGCCTATTTGGCCACAATGTTCATCTAAATGACGAAATTATTTTTTCCAATTTTTCAACGCATCGGCAAAGGCATTGCCCATCGCACTATTTCCTCTTGGATGACGATCTTGGCGAGGCGCATTGCTTCTTGGTTTGGCACTTAAAGTGCGGTCAGATTTGCCATCATTTTTGACCGCACTTTCATCTAATCGCATCGTCAACGCAATACGTTTACGCGGCACATCTACTTCCAACACTTTCACTTTCACGATATCGCCAGTTTTCACCACTTGGTGTGGATCTTCCACGAATTTATCGCTTAATGATGAAATATGTACTAAACCATCTTGGTGAACACCAATATCCACAAATGCGCCGAAGTTAGTCACATTGGTGACGGTACCTTCTAAAATCATACCCGGTTTTAAATCGGTGATTTCTTCCACGCCTTCTGCGAATACCGCAGTTTTAAATTCACCACGCGGATCGCGCCCCGGTTTTTCCAATTCTTTGAAAATATCTTGGACGGTCGGTAAACCAAATTGCTCATCAATGAATTGTTTTACATCAAGTTGGCGCACCACGCCTGCATTGCCCATTAAATCTTGAATAGATTGCGCGGTAGCTTGCAAGATTTTTTCGACCACAGGGTAAGCTTCTGGGTGGACACCTGAAGCATCAAGTGGATTTTTCCCGTCTGCAATACGCATAAAGCCTGCACATTGCTCAAAGGCTTTTGGCCCTAAACGAGGCACTTTTTTCAATTCGCTGCGGCTTTCAAAACGACCATTTTCATCACGATATTCCACAATGTTTTGCGCTAAGGTTTTCGTCATTCCCGCCACGCGAGCAAGTAACGGTGCTGATGCCGTATTCAAATCCACACCCACCGCGTTTACACAGTCTTCCACCACCGCATCAAGTTTACGCGCAAGTTGGGTTTGGTTTACATCGTGCTGATATTGCCCTACACCAATGGCTTTCGGTTCGATTTTCACTAATTCTGCCAATGGATCTTGTAAACGACGAGCAATAGATACCGCACCACGTAAAGACACATCTAAATTCGGGAATTCATTTGCGGCAAATTCAGAAGCAGAATAAACCGATGCGCCCGCTTCGCTCACTACAACGGTTTGTGGTTTATTTTCTTTGATTTCTTTAATCACCTCTTTCGCAAAACGTTCAGTTTCACGAGAAGCCGTACCATTACCAATGGCAATTAATTCCACGTTATGTTTACGGATTAAGCTGAAAATCGCCACTTGTGCTTCAGCTTCACGACCCGTGTGTGGATAAATGGTGGTGGTATCTAATAATTTACCTGTGTTATCCACCACTGCGACTTTAACTCCCGTACGCAAGCCTGGGTCCAAGCCCATGGTACTTTTCGCACCAGCCGGTGCAGCCATTAAAAGTGCGGTCAGATTCCGAGCAAAAACATCAATGGCCTCTTCTTCCGCTTTTTCACGTAAACTTGCCATTAATTCCGTTTCTAAATGTAACGAAACTTTGATTTTCCACGTCCACGCAATCACTTGCTCACGCCATTTATCCACAGGCTGCCCCGTGAAACGGACATCTAAATAATCACGAATAATCTCTTCACAATAGCTTTGGCGACTACCCTCTTCTGCATCAGGATCCGCATTTAAGCTTAATTGTAAAATGCCCTCATTACGTCCACGGAACATGGCTAATGCACGGTGAGAAGGCACATTTTTCAATAATTCTTGATGGTCGAAATAATCTTGGAATTTTGCGCCTTCCGTTTCTTTACCTTCGATCACTTTAGATACAATAACCGCATTTTTTGCTAAATAATCACGGACTTTCGCTAATAAACCCGCATCTTCAGCAAAACGCTCCATTAAAATATAGCGTGCGCCATCAAGGGCGACTTTGGTGTCTGTTACACCTTTATCTGCATTCACAAATTCAGCTGCGGACGTTTCAGGATCATTTTTCGGCTCATTCCAAAGTAAATCAGCCAATGGTTCAAGACCTGCCTCAATCGCAATTTGCCCTTTAGTACGACGCTTAGGTTTGTACGGCAAATACAAATCTTCTAATTCGGTTTTGCTTTGTGTCGCATGGATTTTGTCACGCAATTCATCGGTCAATTTCCCTTGCTCTTCAATAGATTTCAAAATGGTTTGACGACGATCTTCTAATTCACGTAAATAAATTAAACGGGTTTCAAAATGACGAAGTTGGGTGTCATCCAAGCCACCTGTGGCTTCTTTACGATAACGGGCGATAAATGGAATGGTGTTGCCATCATCTAATAATTGAATGGCGGCGAGGATTTGTTGGGGTTGAACGGTTAATTCTGCCGCAATAATTTGGCTAATTTGTTGATTTAACATTGTCATACTTCTTTGTTATTAAAGGATTCGATAAAAACGGGAATAGAATACTGGTTTTAGACAACAGGCTCAAATATAATTCAAAAAAATTTCTTTTATTTTTATTATGGCAAAATCAAATTACATTACCCGTCAAGGCTGGCTTGCGCTTGACCAAGAACTTAAATTTTTGTGGAAAGAAGAGCGCCCAAAAGTTACCCAAGCGGTTTCAGATGCCGCGGCGCTTGGTGACCGCAGTGAAAACGCAGAATATATTTATGGCAAACGTCGCTTACGTGAAATTGATCGCCGCGTGCGTTTTCTTTCCAAACGATTAGAAGTGCTACAAATCGTGGATTACCATCCGAAACAAGAAGGTAAAGTGTTTTTTGGTGCTTGGGTTGAGCTAGAAGATGAAGAGGGTGAAGTGAAGCAATATCGTCTTGTCGGCTGCGATGAATTCGATCCCGCTAAAAACTGGATCTCCATTGATTCTCCCGTCGCGCGCGCTTTAATCGGGAAAGGCGTTGATGATGAAATCCATGTGGAAACACCCTCTGGAAAAGTGGTGTTTTATGTGAATCGAATTTGGTATGAAAAATAGCAAGCATAAAAAACAAAAGAGCGGTCAGAATTGACCGCTCTTTTTTATTCTATCAATCGGGAAAATTATGCTTTATCTCCAATTAATACGGATTCTAACGCAATTTCAATCATATCATTGAAGGTTAATTGACGTTCTTCTGCCGTGGTTTGCTCGTGTGTACGAATATGGTCTGAAACGGTACAGATACAAAGTGCTTTTGCACCATATTCTGCTGCTACGCCATAGATACCCGCTGCTTCCATTTCTACGCCTAAGATGCCGTATTTTTCCATCACATCAAACATTTCGAAATCTGGCGTATAGAATAAGTCTGCAGAGAAGAGATTCCCTACGCGAACTTGCTTACCTTTTTCTTTCGCTGCTTGAACCGCTGCTTGTGTCATATCAAAATCAGCAATTGCAGCAAAATCGTTATCTTTAAAACGGATACGGTTTACTTTTGAATCAGTACATGCACCAAGACCGATGATGACATCACGTACTTTAACATCCATACGTACAGCACCACAAGAACCAACACGGATGATTTTCTTCACACCGTATTCAGTAATTAATTCTTTCGCATAAATTGAGCAAGATGGGATACCCATACCGTGCCCCATAACAGAGATACGACGACCTTTATAAGTACCGGTATAACCCAACATATTGCGAACGTTAGTCACTTCTTTCGCATCTTCTAAGAATGTTTCAGCAATATATTTTGCACGAAGCGGATCACCTGGCATTAATACAACATCTGCAAATGCGCCTTCAGGAGCGTTAATATGTGGAGTCATTGTTTTTTCCTCTTGTTGATAAATAAAAAGTCATTTAAGCAAACGTTTTCGCCTGCTTTAAAATACAACACCACGAACGATTCGTGGTGTTGAGAGATAAAGTGCGGTCAAAATTCACCACATTTTAATTACATTGCTACGCCGCTTAACTCGATGAATAAACCTGCGATAGTTGCACTCATTAAGTTAGCTAATGTACCTGCGACAACTGCTTTTAACCCTAAGCGAGCCACATCACCACGACGATTTGGTGCCATACCACCAATACCGCCGATTAAGATTGCGATAGAGCTGAAGTTAGCGAAACCACATAATGCGAAAGTAATGATGGCTTTGGTTTTTTCACTTAATACCACCGCTGTATCTGGTTGTAAGTATTTAGCGAACTCTAAGTAACCCACGAATTCGTTCACCGCTAATTTCATCCCAATCATTTGACCCGCAATTGCAGATTCATCCCAAGATACACCGATTAAGTAAGCTAATGGTTTGAAGATCCAACCAAAGATTGATTGTAACGTTAAATCACCGTAACCGAACCAGCCGCCTACGCCCCCTAAAATACCGTTAATTAAAGCAATTAAACCCACGAAAGCGAGTAACATCGCACCTACGTTTAACGCTAATTGCATACCGGCACTCGCACCACCTGCCATTGCTTCAAGCACGTTAGTCGGTTTTTCGCTATCATCCGTTTCAGGTTGTTTATCGGTAAATTGTTCAGTTTGCGGGAATAAAATTTTCGCAAATAATAAACCTGCTGGTGCAGCCATGAAAGAGGCTGCGATTAAGTAAGTCAACGGGACGCCCATTCCTGCATAACCCGCCATCACTGAACCCGCGATAGAAGCTGTACCACCCGCCATAATAGCGAACAATTCAGATTGGGTCATATTTTTAATATAAGGACGAACCACTAAAGGTGCTTCAGTTTGGCCAACGAAAATATTCGCTGCTGCAGACATTGATTCTGCTTTAGATGTGCCTAATGCGGCTTGCAATGCACCACCGATCACTTTGATGACAACTTGCATAATGCCTAAGTAATAAAGCACAGAAATTAAACCAGAGAAAAAGACGATGATTGGTAACACTTTCACCGCAAAGATAAAGCCGGCATTTGAAGGATCCGCTAAGCCACCAAAGACGAAGTTAATCCCTTCATTACCATAGGCGATAACATTTGATACACCATTTGCTGTCGCTTGTAATGCATCGCGACCAAACGGCACATACAAAATAAGGGCCGCAAATCCGATTTGGATCGCCAAAGCCCCTAATACAGTACGTAAATTAATCGCCTTACGATTATTTGAAAATAATACGGCAATGACCAGTAATACGACAATGCCTAAAACGCTACCTAAAATACCCATTTTTTTCCCCTAGGTTGGTTAGATAAGTAAGTGAATAAAATTGTCCTATTCTACTTGTTTTTCGGTAAAAAGTCGGAATATTTTTGCTACTTTTCGATATGTTTGCTTATAAAATGGTCACAATTTTGGTCAGACCACAAGATTTTGCATAGTTTTCAAGTTCTTGGGTCTGCTTAACAGTTGGGACATAAGGGCTGAGCCCTTCAGCGTCTCGAGCACCTTTTGTGTGCATTCGGATAATTTTGAACAAAACATCCGGATAATCTTTCAATAAGGAAGCGACTTTTTCCACCAACTTTTCTGCATCAAAAAAATTCGCCACATAAACTAACCGCACTTCTTCCACTTTATTTAATGGTAATAATTGCGCCAAATTCTTCAAATTGCGATCTAAATTTTCTTGCTTGATATGTTGATGAGCGGGAATGATGTTTTGAGGGACAATGCCTTGGCGATTTTGTCTATCAAAGCACAAACTTTGTAAGCCAAGCCCTTCTCCTTTCAGGTCAAAGAGAAATTTGTCTGTCACATCAATTAAAGGTCGAATTGCTTCAAATTCAAAGAAACCACTGCTATCTAAATAGCAAGTTAGCCCTTCCTCACGTAGCTTTTGAAACAACGGAACGAGCTTTTTATGGTGAATGGTGGGTTCCCCGCCGGAAACCGTCACACCACGAATGAAAGGTACTGCATCCATTACTTGCTCATACAAATACTGCAGACTGACTTGATGAGCCCCTTCCGCATAACGAGGAATGGTTTCTGGATTATGGCAATAAAGGCAGTTTAACTTACAACCTTGTAAGAAAATACTGGTACGATTCCCCAGCCCTTCTACATTAGAAAAAGGAATAATACGATGCAGGGGAACATAAATATCAGAAAGTGCGGTCACAAAAAACGCTGTTTTCTAGAGTAAGTTATCACTTACACAAGCTTCATTTGAAAAATCACTAATTCCGCTTGGCAGCAGAATGTGAAAACCGCTTTAAGTACATATCCCTCTTCAACCTGTTGAATTTCAGACTGAATTTGACAAGGTTCACTTTCTACATCACGTGCTTTTAACGTGAAATATTCCAATGCGCCTTCTGCATCTTGACGAGTCGCGTAAAACTGTTCGATAGGTAAACTACAATCACTGTTATCAAACAATGATTTCATATCGAAAGTATTACAACCTACACATTCAATTGGTTTTTCAGTTTGAATGGCCATCTTTTTCTCCTTATCTAAAAAAGCCGTGATATAACACGGCTTATTAAGTTTAAAATTATTTTGCAGTAACAAAGCCGACGGCTTCGTACACTTTGGCAAGGGTTTCTTTCGCTCTTGCGCGGGCTTTTTCTGCACCTTGACGTAAAATCTCGTCTAAAAGTGCTTCATCGTTACGATATTGATAGAAACGTTCTTGTAAACCCGCAAGTAAGTTTGACACTTCGTCAGCCACCGCTGTTTTTAAGTGTCCATACATTTTGCCTTCAAATTCTTTTTCAAGGTCTGCCACAGATTTATCCGTTACTGCAGAAAGGATATCTAATAAGTTAGACACGCCCGCTTTGTTTTTCACGTCATAACGTACAACAGGCGGTTCATCAGAGTCTGTTACCGCGCGTTTGATTTTTTTCGCCACCGATTTAGGATCTTCAAGCAAAGTCACCACGTTATTACGGTTATCATCGGATTTAGACATTTTTTTATCAGGATCTTGCAAAGACATAATACGTGCACCGGCTTTGCCTAAGAAGATTTCAGGAATCGTGAAAATATCACCATAAAGAGAATTAAAACGAGCGGCAATATCACGGGTGATTTCTAAATGTTGTTTTTGGTCATCCCCTACCGGCACGCTTTTCGCTTGGTAAAGTAAGATATCTGCTGCCATTAAAACTGGATAATCAAATAAACCCACGTTAATATTTTCGGCATAACGTGCTGATTTATCTTTAAATTGAGTCATACGGCTCATCTCACCAAAATAGGTGTAGCAGTTTAATACCCAGCTTAGTTGAGTATGTTCTGGTACATGAGATTGCACGAAGATCGTGCTTTTATTCGGATCAATGCCACAAGCCAAGTAAAGGGCGAGCACATCAAGAGTTGCCTTGCGAAGTGCTACAGGATCTTGACGTACAGTGATGGCATGTAAATCCACCACACAGAAAATACACTCATAATCTTCTTGCATTTTCACCCAGTTGCGAAGTGCACCTAAATAATTCCCGATAGTTAATTCGCCGGAAGGCTGCACGCCACTGAATACAATTGGTTTTGTCATTGGTTATCCTTTTATTCTGTAAACTGAATTGGCGCTATGATAACAAAAGATAGGGCGTTTTTTAATGATTGAGTTCAAAACAATGTGTAAAAATGCTATATTACGCCAAAAATTTCTGCAGCTCACAATTTATAATCCCAATGAAAAATTATAATGATATGGCTCTGGCACTTGCCGGTGTTTGTCAATCAGTCTTATTAATCAGTCAATTAGCACAAAAAGGCGAAGTTGATAACCAAGATGCATTCCAAACGACCATTCATTCTCTTCTCATTACTCAACCCGAAGATACATTAGCCGTATTTGGCGGTGATGTTCAACATCTTAAAGTGGGATTAAACACGCTTATCGAGCAACTCACCCAATTAAACGACAAAAATTTATTAAATTATTGGGGTAGCTTGTTAGCGTTAGAGAGCAAATTAAACAAACAACCTGAAATCAAACAAGAACTTGGCCGCCGTATTGCTCGTTTACCGGAACAACTTGCTTATCACGACAATCAATTTGATGATGAGATGTTTTCAATCATGGCAAACATTTATGTCGATACAATTAGTCCTTTAGGCAAACGCATTCATATTATTGGTTCGGCATATCATTTACAGCAACAAAATGTACAAGACAAAATTCGTGCGTGTTTGCTTGCCGGCATTCGTTCTGCCGTTTTGTGGCGTCAAGTAGGTGGCAGCAAATGGCAACTGTTATTTCATCGTAAAAAATTAGTGCAAGCAGCACGACAACTCTACTCAACTTTAAATTAATCCTTGGAGAACTCTTATGCAACTTTCCGCATTAACCGCTCTTTCCCCGATTGACGGTCGTTATCAAGATAAAGCCACTGCATTGCGTGGTATTTTTAGTGAATTTGGCTTGCTCAAATTCCGTGTCACCGTGGAAGTACGTTGGTTACAAAAATTGGCGGCGACCGCTGAAATCCAAGAAGTTTCTTCTTTGTCTAAAGAAGCAAACGATTACCTTAATAAAATTGTGGAAGAATTCAGTCTTCAAGATGCTGAACGTATCAAAGAAATTGAGCGCACCACGAATCATGACGTCAAAGCGGTTGAATATTTCTTAAAAGAAAAAAGTGAAGCTTTACCAGAATTAGCCAAAGTCTCTGAATTTATTCACTTTGCGTGTACATCGGAAGACATTAACAACCTTTCTCATGCCTTAATGTTAAAAACGGCGCGTGAAGAAGTAATCTTACCGGAATGGCAAAAACTGATTGATGAAATCACCCGTTTAGCGAACGAATACAAAACCATTCCATTACTTTCTCGTACACATGGTCAACCTGCCTCACCAAGTACTGTGGGTAAAGAAATGGCGAACGTGGTTTACCGTTTAAAACGCCAATTCAAACAACTCCAACAAAATGAAATCTTGGGTAAAATTAATGGTGCTGTGGGTAACTACAATGCACATTTATCTGCCTATCCAAATATCAACTGGCACAAATTTAGCGAAGAGTTTGTCACCTCATTAGGTTTAGATTGGAACCCGTATACCACTCAAATTGAACCTCACGATTACATTGCTGAATACTTTGATGCCGTGGTACGTTTTAATACCATCATCATCGACTTCGATCGTGACTTATGGGGTTACATTGCGTTAAATCACTTTAAACAGCGCACTATTGCGGGTGAAATTGGTTCATCTACCATGCCGCATAAAGTGAATCCTATCGACTTCGAAAACTCAGAAGGTAACTTAGGTTTAGCCAATGCTGTGATGACTCACCTTGGTCAAAAATTACCAATTTCTCGCTGGCAGCGTGACTTAACCGACTCTACTGTATTACGTAACTTAGGTGTGGGTTTAGGTTATTGTTTAATTGCGTATGCTGCAACGCGTAAAGGTATCAGCAAATTAGAAGTGAACGAACAACATCTCCGTGATGAACTCAACCAAAACTGGGAAGTTTTAGCTGAGCCAATCCAAACCGTGATGCGTCGCTATGGTATTGAAAAACCATACGAAAAATTAAAAGAGCTGACTCGTGGTAAACGTGTTGATGAAAAAGCAATGCGTGAATTCATCGAAAAACTGGCTATCCCAGCCGATGAAAAAGCCCGTTTACAACAACTCACTCCTGCAACCTATATTGGTGCAGCTATTGAGTTAGTAGAAAAACTTTAAGAAATAAAAGGGCGTTTTATAATGCCCTTAAAAAATCAAAGTGCGGGCCAAAAAA
>ERZ772920.894-NODE-894-length-16260-cov-6.385930_pt1 | contig 16260 bp, 19 predicted proteins | sample MGYA00511469_ERZ772920 | MGnify/ENA primary metagenome ERZ772920 (study PRJEB29015, sample SAMEA2738069) | human oral metagenome | biome: human oral; feature: human-associated habitat; material: saliva | place: China | collected 2216 ... | reverse complement strand
AGATAGACCTTCCTTAGAAGGTGCTACTATTTTAGCTAAGAGAGGTTTATAATGACTATTCTATTTTCGGGATCAGCAGATAACAGCAATTTCAGTTATATAACTGAACAAACAACACCTAACTATCGAGTGATTCCACCGCCACCTGGATCTCCATCACACGATGCCCGTCTAAGATTAAAAAATAATCAAAAGGTAGAATTTATAGACGAAATAATTATAACAACCAAAGAGGGTGGTGGAACTAACAGTCCTGGGCTTATGGCTATTGCTCCAGGCAGTGAAATAACTTTCGATAGTTGTAATATCCTTATTAACCACGCATTTAAAACAAGACGTGTTACAGAAGGAAACATCAAGTTTATTAACTCTAATGTTTTAGTATTGCCAGATGGTGGTCGTCTAAATTTTACCGCTAGTTTAATTGAAGGTATGCACTTAAAAGTTAGAAGAAGATCACCATCTGAACAGTTGTTTTTATACACGAACCAAGGTACTATCATTCGAGGACTACCTGGAAAACCTAATATGTTTGAAGGTATGTGGTGTCTTGAACTTGCTAAAGGTGTTAAACTAACTGACACTACATTCAAGAACTGCGGGCCAAACTTATTAAACTGGAATGCAGGTAACATAGGTGTTCGTGGTTTAAGTCTATATGACGGTACACCAAAAGAGAACTCTGTAGATTGCGATGCTTGGATTAATGGCGGTAACACTCTTACATTCTTCTCTTGTAAGTTACGATTAAACTATGTTAATAACGGTCAAGATGGTCGAGCTTGCCGATTTGTTTGTATCAATGAGTCATTCAATATACCAAATGCTAAGATTCAGTATAGAATGAAAGCAGAAATACCATCTACTGCTAAGACTTTCATGACAGCTAATGCGACATTACATAAAGATGCTATCACTAAAGAGTCTATTTATTCTAATCAGTTTATTTATTTAGAAGATAAAAAGCTCAAGAAAACAGCAGGTGGTGAAGCAATCCCGTATATTGACCTCCTAACAGAAGTAACAACTAATGTAAGAGAGACAAAACAGACAGGTGTGCTTGACCCAACAAGTGTGGCATTACCTAATACAGAATTTGTGAATTGGGTTCGTACTATGCGACACCCAACAATCAAGACATACACTGATGAAATCAATAACCAAACTGAAGACATCGGTGCAACACTAGGTACGCCAACAGTAGCAGTCGAAGTTAAATTCACCATAGACGAAGAATATCGACCTATTGAGAATAATAGCATCTGTACCTTCAGTATGAATACTGATAAGATACACGTCCTTGTTAATGGAATTATGTCTACCCAAGACATATACAACAAGTGGAAAGAATTCTTATACACAGATGACGGTTTCGCATACGATGAAAACCTTATCACTGCTAAGAACGGTATCCTAAATATTAAAGGTGATGCTACAATACGTGCCTCAATCACCGCACCTCGTAGTGCAGATCACTTACAACAGATTATCGCTACAGGTACAATTACAATTAGTCCGGATGTAACTGTTGCAGTTCCTTATGCCGATATTAACAGCTTAGGTTCAATCGAAGTAATCGGGGTTAAAGGACACACTGTTCGTATTAAGAAAGTTAGTGATCGTAGCGTGATATTAGAAACCCCGGTTCAGAAGAAAAACAATGTTATCATTGGTATCACCAGTGCTATGATCGCTGAACCAATCTATATCACTAAGGTTGCAACTGACGGTTTAACGCAAGCAGGTACAAGTGCTATTCAATTAGTTAAAGGTGTTAATGATCCTGTTCAACTATACTCTGGGGAACAAGTACAGATCACTAACATTGACGACTTATCTAAAATCAAGAAAGGTCTAACACAAATAAATGGCGGTGTTAAGAAAGCTTCTATGCTTATTCCATACACTGATGACCTAAATATGAATTCTTAATAGGAGAATAACATGAACATAGATGTAGCAAAATTTAGAAAGTTTGCACCTAGTCTAACAGCAGAACAAGCAAAAATAATGGTAGACGCACTAAACAGAGAACTACCACGTTGGAATATCACTACACCACGCCGTATTCGATACTTCCTAACACACTGCTTTGCCGAAACATTAGGGTTCACTAAACTACAAGAGAACCTAAATTATACTACTGCGGCACGCATTGTAGCTGTATGGCCTTCACGCTTTAACCTATCTGGAACATCAGGTAAACTAAATGCAAACAACTATCTTCGTAATTCAGTGAAATTAGCAAACGAAGTGTATGCTAATAGATATGGAAATGGTAACGCAAGTTCTGGAGATGGTGCTAAATACTTAGGTCGTGGTTTCATGCACTTAACATTCAAAGACAACTACAAACGTGCCTCATTAGCAATATATGGGGACGATCGTTTAGTGCAACATCCGGAGTTAGTTTCAGATGATTTATCAGTAGCGGTTGCAACAGCTTGTTGGTTCTGGAAAACAAACGGACTTAACGAGTTAGCAGACGCAGATGAATTTACTGCAACGACTAAGAAGGTAAATGGAAGTACCAGACCAGTACAGGAGCGTGTACCTATTCTTCGTAATAGTAAAATGTTAGTAGAGTAGAATTATGAATTTTGATTTCTTAGTCAAATTCATAGAACAAATAAAAGACCTTAGTTGCAAACGTGCAGCCAGCTTGGTATTATCAATGGTCATAATGTTATCGGTCTATAAGATTGATACCATTATGCCATACGTAGATCATTACATTACACCTAAAGAACCACCAAAAGCAACTAAGGGTATTTTATATTCATCTGTGGATTTGGATATAAAAGACGAACACATAGATATGGTTACTTCATATTTAGAACAATATGCTACCCCATATGTTAAAGATTTCGCTTTTATCTCAATATACAAGTATATTCCAGAAGGACCTGATTATTCTTATCAAGGAAGAATTTTAGTGCAGTCGAAGTTTCACCCTACTTTAGCGGACACTCGCACTTTGAAAGAACTCAACTTAGGTTGGGTTCCGCTATGGTCAGGTCGCAACGTAACAGAACACTTGTTTGACAATCAGACGGTACTTGTATCATACGATGCAACAGTGAAAGGTTTTGTTATTACAAAGCCACCACAAGATAAGATTACACCGCACCAGTTACATAGCGTTAATACGGATATCTTATTTGATTTAGGTGTACGATATATTATATATCAACCTATCAAATACGGTGATCGTATAGTGGGATACGTGGCTATCTATTTAACTGCTTTAGACACTAAATACGATAGCTTGGTTGAAATGGCTCGTAGTTTGGGTTCACGGGTTGGTCGTTACTTAGTGGAGGACTAATATGAGATATATGGCTTTTATATTCTTATTAGGTTGCATAATTGGGACGTCAATCGGCACTACACATAAACAACGTATAGACCTCGAGAGCAAGGAAGTTGTCGAGGTTTACAAATTCAATGTAACCTATATCAATGGTGTGCCTTTAATTAGTAATCCGAGACTCACATATGGTGAAACGGAAAAGGCACTATTAAGTTTAAATGGATCTCACGGTCAGCAAACCTTACAACAACTATACTTAGGTACTATTCAAACCTTAGTTATAGAAGGTGATATTTACTGGCTAATTCCAATTAAAGATATAGAACGCAGACACCTTAGTGGGTTTATGCTTGTCAAATACACAGATTATCGACAGCAAGATTCACTCGCTAAATTAAGTGATAAGGTGGGTCAATATTTTAAACAAGGCTCGTTATGAAAAACAATAAACAGAAACGTTGGTGGTCATTAAGACCTTTATTTACTTCCCGACGTGGTGATGAACTCAGCTTGTCTAAGATTACTATGATAATCGGGATAGGGTTTTCATGTTACATCATGCACAAACTTACTAATGACGGTCGCATGACAGCAGAATATTTTATGATATTCGTAGGTGCAACCTTTGGTGCTAATAGTCTTAATAAAGCTATTAGTGTGTTTGGCGAACAACGCCGTTATACTGATGATTATCAATATCAGGGTGCACAACCTGAAGAAAGAGATGACATCGTGGAGAAAATTAAATGATTTCATTACTAAGCACGTTAGGTTTAGCGTCTAGCACATTCTTTAAAGGTCGTGCTTGCACTATTATTCTAGCGGTACTAGCTGTAATTGGTATCGTTACAGGTGCAGTTTTGCATACACAGAAAACTCGTTTAGAGACTCAACTTAGTATTGCTAACGAAACTATTTCTCGTCAGAATAGCAAGCTGACAGAATTGACTTCACAATTAGCAATCCATGATAAAGCTGTGCAAGAAGCAGAAGCCAATTATCGTATCACTAAGAACATACTTGAACAAGAACGATTAGAATTTAATCGTACTAAGAAAGGGCTTGAACAAAAGATTAAACGTTGGGATGCGCCTGAATACAAGTTCAACAACTGTTCAGATACAATGAACATTCTTCGTCAATCTGCAAAGGATAAACAGTATGCTTACTGATAAATTCACTAAATTCATTTCTATCTTAAGTTTGGGTTTACTTGTAGGTTGTACTACTTCAGGTTTTAAAGAAGTGAAAGTTCGTGATTTCTACTGCCCTGCACCACACATTCCACCTGCACCAGAACTTGCTATCAATGCTATTACAAGCTCTAGTACAGATAATGAAGTGGGTATTGCATACGGTAAAACAGTAGACCAGTTGATTGCATACAACAAAGAACTGTTACACGAACTTCATGCTTATGAAAAGATGGGTAAAGCTAATAATCAACTAGCTGAACCTGCTAAAGAAACTAATACATCAAGTCAAAATCCAATGACTGATACATCATCTAAGTACGACACTACGAATTAACTTCAATGTTTTATCATCAAGCGAAGCGGGATCTAGTTCTTCTAGTCCCGCTTTTTTAGCGATTTTTTCTAAGTTAATCTTCTTAGTTTTGATGTCTGCTTTCAATGCCTTATAGATTTCACGTTGAGCTTTCTGCCCAGGCTTAACACCATTAGCTTTAACTCTATCAGCGTCCATACATACTATTGGAGTACATTCATACTTATTAAGTAATCGTACCACACGGCGTTGTTTTTGGACACCCCACATATTAGTACCTAATATAGCTAATGCAGGTATTCCATGATCTATTAGGAATAAGGCATCACGTGGACCTTCCACTAACAACACACCTTTATAATCACCTGTTTTCAACATATCCCGAACTTTATTATATGGAAATAAACCAACATCTCTAACATTAGATGCGTCTGCCACTATATACGATATAGCACCTTTCTTTTTCTTCCAACGTGCCTTAATATAAGTAACTAGGTTTCTACCAACATAGATTGGTATAACAACATAACTAGCTTTCTCTCTAGGGTCAAATGATACCTTACAACCAATCTCTTCCATTAGAGACCCTGATATAGTACGCCAATCCCCCATAGATTTCTTATATTCAATACCAAAAGGTAATTCCACACCAGAACCACGACCTAATAAACGCTGTTCTTGTTTTTGTAATTCTTTAATATTGGAAGATGTAGTGCGTTGCTTAAAATCACCCTCTGATACTTGGGTCATATTAAGCTCTTTGGCTAACTTGTTCCAACCACCAGATGCACCACAACCAAAACAGTGGAAAGTCCCATAAGGATATTTACCACCTTCCACTAAATAGATACCTAATGACGGTGTACGTTCTCCGTGAAATGGGCAACAGATATATAGGTTTGTTTCTGATATTTTCTTTCTACCAGTATATCTATTAAGATTGTCATTGATAATTTTAACTGCTTCTAACATGAATGTGCTCCGTTGTAAAATATGCTAACATTTACAAAATGAGGATATCATGCCATGCTAAATCCAGATAAGATCATAAAACATTGTCATCAGAAAACAACCGAATTTACTTTAATGTATTCTAGCTTACAAAACAAAGTTAGAGGTGAACCACCACGAGATGTATATTTACGTCCTTCAATGTTACCGACATGTAGCCTTAAATTATTAGACGCACTTATAGCTGAAAAGCTCGTTGAACATGGTGATTGGGGATTTCCAGGTGATTATTTTACCAGTGTAGGTACAACAATACACGAACTTATTGAACGTTGGTGTGGACACACCAACTTTAAAATCTGGGGTCATTGGGTTTGCCCTAACTGTGGACACACACATGAATACACCCACGAGAATGATTGTTCTAAGTGTGGCACTAAGATGGGATACCATGAGATAGAAGTTGAATACATGGGTTTCAAAGGACACATCGACTGTATTATCATCACTAAGAAAGGCGTCCAAGTATGCGACTATAAAACTTCAACTAAAGACAAAGTTGAATATAGAAATTATAAGAAACATAATATGGGATATCCACTACAGATCAATGCGTATGCTTATATTTTAGAAAAACTCTGGGGACAACATTTTCAAAAGACATACAATAAGTTTGTGTGTGGTGCATCTCTACTATTTATATCTAGAGATAATCCATTCAAGTTTAAAGAATTCCATTGGACATCAGACGTTGGCTTTAAGATTGGTCGTGCAATATTACTTCGTTCTCTAGTACAGTTTAGGACGGCACTTTCTGACTATAAGAACAAGGAAGTACGCCGTACCATTTGCCATAAATCCTGTGTTAATAGAGATGATTATGAAACTCGGGAGAAGAAATTCCATACTTATGGGGACTGCTATTTAATGGATATTTGCTTTAATAAGAAAAAGCTAGAAACCTATTTCAATGAAAGATTTAAAATGCTAAAGAGCATACCAGTTAAGCACCTTGACAAATAGTCAGGTTGTGCTAAACTAATATTATTTAAACAACAAACAGGAGAAAAACCAGTATGGGTTATCAAATTTGTAGCAACCGCTATTACGTTGAAAACAGTGCAGACTTTTATGAACAGTTAGATGACTTTCTAAAAGATAACACTAATGTTGGGGAACGCTTAACATCAGCACCTGCACATTATCCGTGTGAAGTTTACTTTGAAGAAACCGCCACTAAGATCAACATTACTTGTAACTATGATAGACAAACCTGGGCTCATTCTAATTTATTGAATGATGTTCTAGGTTTCTTCATTAACTATCGTGGTTATGATATTCAGTTCATTACGACTAACAATGGTATTCGCCACGGTTGTATTATGACTACATCGTCTAACTACTGGACACTAATTAAGTTTCGCTTATTAAACTTATTCAAACGTGCCACTGTAAACGAACACACATTAGCACAACTAGCACCTTGCTTTGAGAACGTTGATATTCATGTTCTTAAAAACTATGCAGGTGCAGAAATCTTAATCACTGAAGAACTTATCTTGGGAGAACGTTTATGTTAGACGACATCATTTTCGCACTATCAGGTGCAACATCATTAGACATCCTTGTATTCAAGTTTGCTAATAAACCAGTTAGAACCATTGGCGGTAATCGTGCCAAAGTATTCACCTTTAATGGTGATACAATGAAGGTTGTGTTCTTACACAAAGGCAACAAGTATTACACAGTGGACATCGTACCACATAAACTCGGCGATCCATTAACCGTTCAAAACATGGGTGTCATTCACTTACATAGTGACCCTAACTATATTTGTGAAGACGATATTGTTTTCGGTGAAGAAACGTATATCACTCGTAGAGATGGCTTTGATATTAACGTAGTACGAGAACTTGCACTTCGTTCACGTTGGTTAATGACTCGCGATGGACACTTAGCTAAAATCATATCAGTTAAGAACGTGCCTATTCTACAAGTTTATGGCAGACCAAATGGATATTTAGAAGAAATCATCGACCAAGTTAATATTGACCTTAACACGTTGAAGATTAACCCATCAGATATCTTCCCACACAAATATGATGTCGTTGGTTTAGCACATAAGACAGTGATGTATAACAGAAAGGAAATAGCATGAAGTTAGTAGAACACTTTGTATCAATTCAAGGTGAAGGTAAATATACAGGCTACCCTAGCTTGTTTATTCGTATATTTGGGTGCAACTTTACTTGTAGTGGCTTTAGTTCTACTGTCGGTGATATTCCAGTTATTGATATGACGAACGTACATTCGGTGAAAGATCTAGATGGTAATGCGTTCACAGTAGGTTGTGATAGCCGATATGCTTGGTCATCTGAGTTTGCACACTTATACAAAGACTACTCAGTAGATGAATTAAGTACATTCATTAAAGTGATCTTGGCTGATAGAGGTATCAATCATTTAGTTATCACCGGTGGCGAACCTATGATGCACCAAAATGATCTATGTGATTTAATCGGGACATTCATTGATATTGATTACCCGCTTACAATCACAATAGAAACCAATGCGAGTATTCATCTTAAAGAAGAGAATATTGCTAAACTATATAAGGTACTTGAGAACCCTAGTCTTAAAATACTGTTTAGTAACAGTCCTAAACTAGCACATAGTGGAGAGGCATTAAAACAACGTATCCGTGGCAGACACTTATTCAGTCAATTATACTTAGCCTCAATTCGACCTCAAGCAGTTGAGATCCAATACAAATTTGTATGCGGTAATGAGCAACACATCTTAGAAGTATTCGATTATCTTAAATCGTATGATAATGAGTTAGCAGACGGTATTAAAGGCGCTAAAAAGTATGCTCTGTCTAAATATGGACTAGCAACTCAGGTGATACACCCAATCACTAAAAAGCCAGTACCTGCTGATGATTTTGTTTGGGATAATTTCTTACTTTATGTAGAGCGACACGTTGATGAAGTCTATCGTAATGTTATGATTATGCCACTCGCGGCAACTATTGAACAATACAGAGAGACTGCACCTCGTATTGCAGAGCTTTGTATTAAGCATAACTTACCATTCTGCGGTAGATTACATTTAGAATTATTCGGCAATAAGGTAGGCACATAATGGTATGCGTTCACGTTCAAACAGCGATACTAACTTCTAAAGGTTATTACCCTGTTGCACTCTTAAAACAAGGTACACCTATTATCATTTATGAAGATGGTGAATTTCGTTCAATACCATTAGAGTTCAGTTTAGGTAAACACGGTTTCCATCGTACACGCTTAAATCAAGAAGATGAAGTTAAGTGGAACGGTAACTGGATCCCAGGTGGTGGCTTTAGTCAATGGACTACATTACCTGTTGGTTGTAGCATACACACTAAACAAGGTCCTGTCCCATTAACTGATAGACCACGTCATATGCCGATATTCGATATCCGTATGTTGGGTATTCAGCAAACGCATAACCTTGACTATTTAAACGAAGAACATTCTAAAGAACGTATTCGTGAAAATGTTAAGAAATTCGTCAAGGCGAAATATACCACATATGAGGTACAGAAACTTAGTCGGATATATGAGTCTGACAAGTACAAATACAGACGTGGTCGTATTCGAGTAATGGACGTGAACGAACCAACTATTTTACCTTGTGTAAAAATCAAGGCACCAAACGTTATTATTTCAAACTTAATCATAATCGGAGAATCAAATGAAGATTAAACTAAAATCAAAGCCAATTCGTGACGGTCTAGCTATCGTGCAACGTGTAACAGGTGCAGACCACGCAGTCCTACAAGTTGAAGACCAAAACATTTATGTTAGTGCGACAGGTAACGCAAAGACAATCAAGTGGTTAGTTGAAGGTGATGTTATTGAACCACCTAAGAAAGATCCGGGCTTTGGTTTTAATATCTATACAATGACTAGCTTATGTAGTGGTCGTGATGATATTGAAGTAGAAGTGGTTAAGAACACTGTTCAATTCCATTCTAAAACGAAGAACTCAAAACTTAAAGGTGATTTCCAACCTTTACCATTTGAAGATATTAAAGTGTTGCATGAAAAAACCGAACCTGTTAAATTAGGTGCAACGCTAATGGCAAGCCTACTCAAGGCAATTAAACTGGTATCAATTCAGAACCAGTTTGGTACAGAAGCACTTAACCTATTTGTGAAGATCAACAAAGACGGACTATTCTGTACTGTGTATGATGTTCATCACTTGGCTTTCACGCATGACCCAACTGTAAATGCAAAACAGGAAATTCAGTTCGCGATTCCTTTACCATTATTCGATCAGCTTTCAGGTATCGTTGGTGAAAATGATTACGACCTAATTATCGGTAACAGTACAGTGTCAGCAATCAGTCTTGGCTTTGAGCTTAATATCCCTACAATGCAAGGTATGGATAAACAAAGTTTTGAACAAGCACACGGGTTAATCTCTAACTTGCCAACCACCAAAGAATACATTACGTTACCAGTATCAGACTTAACACAGTCTATTGAAAATCTTAGTGGTATTAGCGATGGTTCAGCTTCTGTAATCATTGGTGAAAGTAAAGGTAAGGTCAAACTTAGCTTAACATCAAGCTATGGATCAGCGTCTGAAATTCTTAAACACGAAGCACACTTAAAAGAAGAACATAGCATTAGTCCAATCTTGCTTAGTGATATCTTACGTGTGTATCCTGATGAAGAAATCAAATTGCAGTTCACATCAAATCAGATGATTGTAGATCTTGAACAGCGTAAATCCAAAGTTTATTATGTATGCGTACTCAAATAAAACCTTTGCAGTTTAAACGATTAGACGGTTCGATACTATATATGTTAGAACCGTTTTCGGATAATCTGGTAATATCTAATTTAGATTTAAGTGTGCCTTTTGTGAAAATGAAAGGCATATATCTAGGGTATGACGGTGTCTTAGTTGGTTACGATATTAAACCACCTAAGAACCATGTCTTATATCCAAACTGCCTAATAGTTGGAAGTGATTTTGATAACGCTAGTCCCTATGCAGGCTTACCCGGCTTACAAATATATGAGACCAATAATGGTATTTGTATTGTATCAACCAAGATTACAAATTTTTATGACAGGATAAATAAACCGCTATGAGCATGAAACCTTACCAAAAGATCATTAAGTATTGCCGTGATAACGGTATTGATTACAAAGCTAACGATAACATTTCGGTAGCCTTACAAGCTCTAAACATTAAGAAAGAAAAACTGATTTCTGAAGTCGAACGTTCTTTCCAACGTGTACTTACTAACCTGGTTATTGATACTGAAAACGATCACAATAGTAAAGAAACAGCACATCGTTATGCTAAGATGTTGATTAACGAAACATTTGCAGGTCGATATGATGCTCAACCTAAGATTACTGTATTCCCGAATGTTAAACGTATTTCACAATTAATCGTAGTTGATAACATTCGTATTGAAAGTGTTTGCGCCCACCATCACCAAAACATTCGCGGTGTATGCCATATTGCTATTCTACCTGATGAAGAAGGTAGTGTAATGGGTCTATCTAAATATAGTCGTATTGCTAGTTGGATTGCTCGTCGTCCACAAATTCAAGAAGAGCTTACGGTTGAAATTGCAAACACGTTAAACCACATCTTACAACCACGCGGTGTAGCAGTAGTCGTAAATGCTGATCACCAGTGTATGCAGTGCAGAGGCGTAATGGAGCCTAATGCTAAGACAACCACTTCACACTTAATAGGGGAGTTTCTTAACAATCCAACTTTACGACAAGAATTTTATAACATTCTTCAGTTGAGACGCTAATATGAAAGACGCTTTTAACGTAGTTAATACCAAACTGTTTCAGAACGTTTTAAAAAGCCTTAGCCACGTTACAATAGATCCCGATGAATATAGCCGACATATTATGGACTTACATAAGCGTCGGCTTATCACTAAAATGAATACCAAAGGTCGTTTAAGCAATAAGACACTACAAAAAGCATTAGTACAAGAGCAAGCGTATCGCAGTAAAATATTGGCTCTTAAGCTAGAGTGTAAATATTTAGTAGAACTTATTGAGCGTTTAGTAGAGGCAAGTGTTTTGCAAATCTTAAATAGATATGACAAAGAACTTCCTTATAAAACTAAATCTGAAAAACGACAATACGTCTGGGACGCATTTGTGGAACAGATTCCAATATGGATTAAGCTAGAAAACTGTGTTGAAACAGCAGATACAATTATTGAAGATATTGATAAGGCGGCTTGGACCTCTAAACATCTAATATCTTTATTTGAACTATCAACACGACCGGAGTTAAATTATGGCTAGACAGCCGAAATGTTGGGTATCAAATTTATATTGGTGTCCTAAATCCTACCTAAATATGCGTGAGGTCAAAAAGCACTTCACGCTCACTCTCTATGAAGATGCAGAAACCGTTGATGAACTTCATTGTTACAAAGAAGATGTTATTCGCGGTGTCAAATACATTGGCTTACCAAAGGGTCAGCCTAATCTAGTCCTACAATGCCTTACTAAAGGTGACCTTAAACAATTTGTAGATAAACAAACATATACTAAAGCCAAAATCCCACTTAAATTTAATGGTGAATATCGCGATTATCAAATCAGTGCGATTAGTGCTATGAGCAAAGCAAAAAATGGTGTTCTTAATGCTATGCCTCGTACAGGTAAATGTGTTGTTGGTAGTACCATCGTCCCTACATCAGTTGGGTTTTTCCGTATTCAAGATATACCCGTTTGCAAGGTATTACAAACAGATGGTATTGAAAGTTACTGTGAACCTGCTTTTCCAATGTTTGTACCTACTATTAGTGGTGTGGCACCTGTTCAAGCAATTTATACACGACCATACGTGCAGACATATACATTAAGAACTGAATCGGGACATATTATTACTTGTACTGATGATGAACGTTTTTACGATGGTAAACAGTGGGTCAAGCTAAAAGACCTTGCTGTCGGTCAGAAGATTAAACTTCAAACTAAGGTGTTTACGCCTTCATATGATTTCCACCAAGACCCACCTGATTTTGTATGGAATAAAGATACACTTACATTGTTGGCTTATCTTAGTCTATCAGAATGTATTGGTCATAACACTTATAAGATTTATTGTAATAAGAATATCCGTGTGTACTTGGATATATTGTTACGTCGTAACAACATCATGTATGCAGAGCAGAATGGTGTCTACCAATTCTATTCAGATATTATTCACACGTTACGAGGTTTCCTAAATAAATCTCGTAATATACCTGCTTTCATTTTATCTAATAAGAAATATCTAATGATCTATCTTAAAGGATTATTTGAAAAGCAATTTTATGTACGACGTGATATTGACGTATTTGAATTATCTGGTACTACACTAGCAGTAGAAGTACAATCTATTCTAATGAGTTTAGGTCATATGACTATACGTCGGGGTTCTAAACTTATATTCGAGAATGTGCGTCCGTTCATTCATCAAATAGGTTGGCGAGGTTCAAACTATCTAACAGGTTATACACCTAAGAAATTTGATAGATATGTTAAGATCAATGAAATAGCACCTGCCTCTGTAACAACAGTGTATGATCTTAGCGTAGGTACTTTTGAAGACCAACACAATTTTGTTGCAAACGGTTTTAACGTGCATAACACGGTTATGGGTACCGCAGTGCTTATCAAGAAACAAATGAAGGCACTTATACTTGCCCACCAAACTGACCTATGCCAACAGTTCTGTAATGAAACTATTAACGATCCAACAGAAAGATTGTTTAATGGTGCAACATTAAAGACACCAGTAGCGAAGATCTGTAAGAAATTTGAAGATTTCCGTGATACACCTATTGCTATTGCAACGTATCAGACTTTCTTATCTAAGGGTGGTCAAAAACTACTTAATAAGATTAAAGATATGTTTGGTGTCATCTTAATTGATGAAGTACACCGTACACCTGCTGAACGATATGCTCAGGTTATTTCACACTTTAGTGCGGCACACATCTATGGTTTAACAGCAACGTATGACCGTAAAGATGGCAAAATACTTATGTCTAAACTGATGATCGGCGATGTAGCTTATAAAGCTAAAGCTAGTTCATTAAGTCCGACAATAGCAGGTACTGTATATCGTAAAGTATTGCCTCCATCTAAGAGTGTACCTAAAACATGGAATGGTATGATGAGTCTACTGTTTAACGATCCAAAACGTAACCAACTTATTGCTCGTAAAGCAGTACATTATGTTAAGCGAGGTCATACTGTATTGATCCCGATTACTCAACACAAACACGCTGAGAACATAGCACTCGAGATACGTAAATTAACAGGTGATCCGGATATTGTGTTTCAATTTACTGGTCGTATACCTGCTAATAAACGACAATGGGCTCGTGATGAAATGAATAACAATAAGAAAATCCGTATTGTTATTGCACAACGATCTATGCTGACTGGCGTTAATATCCCGAGATGGTCGGTCATTTTTACTTGTGTCCCTATTTCTAACGAACCTAACTATACACAAGAAGTGTTTCGTGTTTGTACTCCAATGGACGGTAAACCACACCCTGAAATTCATTACATACTCGATCCTGTACTTGGTGCATCGTTTGGTTGTTTGCGTACCTGTTGTAAAACATTGTTAAGCAAAGAAAACAACTTTAAGGTTAAGAAGTCTTTTCAACGTGTATTAGATTACAAACCAAACTCTGATGTTCATCGTAATGTTAATGAAGATGAGCTAGTGTATCGATCTGAACATGGTATGAAAAACATCAAACATAGAATGAGATTTTAAATTAGGAACAATACATGAACTTCACGGAACAAGAAACAAAGCTAATGCGTTTAAAGGGACTTCCCGGATATATTTTATCTGAAAAGGAATTCCGTTTAGAAGATTATTTGAATAATTATACTTCAACATTAGAAGGTCTTAAACCACTGCCTGTAAAGAAAGAACAACAACTTTCTCACTTTAGAGAGATGATGTTGGATCCAGTACACGCACCATATATTGCCTGCATTAGTAGCAGTCCTAATGACCTAAGAGCTAAGATATTGGCTTCGTCTATTATGCAACAATGTATTAAGCAAGGTATAGAACCCTATTGGCATACAGTGATCGGTGGTTATAAAGATGAACTCCGTGATAATATTTCACATTGGCGTCGGAAATTAGGACTACTGATTATAACCAACTTCACACCTGATAGTACAGACGCCAAATACGAAAAGGTTCGTGATTTAATTGAAATCTATAATGATATACCTCGTATCATTGTAACAGCACAGGCTGAACCATTTTCTTTCTTTAATGCGATGGGTATTCCACTACATTATGGGATTAACGTAAAATCAAAAAGATGTAATCGTACACTATGAAACTATATAGTATAGAATTAGAGATGGGTGCTTTACGGACGGCACTCAAATCTAAAGATAAAATTAACAGAGCCAAATTCTGGGCTAAATTAAATGAAGATTTCTTCCACGATGAAGTTACATCAAGTATCTATAAACGTATTAAGAAACTAAACAGTAAGGGTGATTTTCCAACATACGAAGACCTTATTGTCGATCCATTACTGAGTGAAGAAACTCGGGAAGAACTTTCATCATCAGAAGCCAAGATCCGTAATGATGAAAACAGTATTAAGAAGCTATATCATAAGTTAGATGAATATCGTAAAGTTCGTCTAATATATTTTAACGCACAGAACACACTTAAAGAACTAGATAAGGAAACAGTAGATGTTGATCGTCTTGTTCAACGTACATTAGATACAACTACAAAGGTAGCAATAGCTAACGTGGCAGAAGATGACCAGTTAGTTATGGGTCATCAATCGAACGCAAACAAATTCCTTAAAAACATTCTAAATAAAACTAAACAGGAGTTTATTCCAACAGGTTTCTATACGTTTGATGAACGTAACATGGGTCTAATCCCAGGGTCATTAGTAACAGTAGCGGCTACATCTGGTGGTGGTAAATCTTTAATGGCTGTTCAATTAGGTATCAATATTGCACGTGCAGGTAAACGGGTGCGTTTAGTACCGTTAGAGATGACAAAAGAAGAATGTTATGCTCGTGTGGTTGCCAATATCAGTGGTATCTCAATGCGTAAAATCATGAGCGGTAAACTGACTGATCGTGAAAAGTCTAAAATCAAAAAGAAATGGCGTGCGTTCGAGAAAGAATGTAAGAGATTAGGTGGACGATTCACTATTTGGGATCCTGAAGAAGATCTCACAATGGAAGATGTACTTAATATTGCTAAACCATATAATGACGATGTAATCATGATTGACTATATTGGTCTATTATCTGGTGTGGACGGAGATGATGCGTGGCAAGCACTTGGTCGTGTAGCACGTTATGCTAAAATCTGGGCTAAGAACAATAAGAAAGTAGTAATACTTGCGGCTCAGCTTTCTGACGATGGTCAAATTCGTT